>Ga0316187_10000682_pt1 | contig 27566 bp, 20 predicted proteins | sample CroRivburrow1_MG_FD_204927 | JGI IMG/M metagenome (GOLD analysis project Ga0316187, IMG submission 204927) | Coastal sediment microbial communities from Maine, United States - Cross River worm burrow 1 | ecosystem: Environmental > Aquatic > Marine > Coastal > Sediment | place: USA: Maine...
ATTGCCACGGGCAACCTTGGCCAAGCTCAGCTGTTCAGTTAGGATAGTTGAGCCATTTGCAAAACGATCTTTTCGCCCAAACTCTGCGTTATGCTCGAAATTTTATCCTCGGAATATCAATCATATGCCTGTGGTAAAATTTCTCGCATGCCTTGATTTTGAACGAAAATCTTAGTTTTGCAAAAGGCTCAGTTGATTAAAAATATTTCTCCGGCGGGCCAAGCAAATGTCTGATCCTGGTCACATATCGTTCCTGCAGGTTGCCCTAATCCACTTTTGAACCATTGATTGTCTGTATTAGAAGGCAGAGATATCAGACTCTTGCTTTCTGCCTATTTGGAATTATAGAAAACAGTAGTCTTACTGTCTCATTTCATGGGGCAAAAACTATTGCTTTTCCACAAAGAATAAAAATTTCTCATAATTCAGAGCAATCGGAGGTCGTTATGTACCGCATAAGTAGCTTTAGCTCACTTCATGTGTTTTTTGTTTTTCTATTCTGTATGCTTATGGCAAGCTCCCTCATGGCAATGCACCATGAAGGAGATGTTGTGTTCGTGAAAACTGCCGACAACTTTATTGTTCTCCACGATTCATCAAGTTCGATGTCTGATAAGTATGGTGACACCGATATGCTGGAAATCGAAGCTGAACGGCAGATACTTCAGGAAAAAGTAGCCACTCTGCCGGAACTTGACTGGCAGGCCGGGATCTTCTCTTTTACCCCCGGCTGGGGCTGGAGTGATCTGAAAACGCACCTGAGTATCAGGACCTACAACAAAGACGAATTCAGTGGAGCCATTGAGGCGCTGCCCACCAAACCGAGGGGCAATACCAGGCTCAAGGGTGCCATGGTTGGTCTCGAAGAGGTTCTGGCGGGGCTCAAAGGTAAAACGGTGGTCTTCGTCTTTACCGATGGCCAATATTCGCCTCAGGCCGGCTTTCCGGCTCCAGGGGCCACTGCCAAAAGGCTTGCAGAAAAGTACGATGTCTGCTTCCAGGTCATCAGCACTGAGCAGGACAAGGCCCAGTATGAGGCGGTAATGAATATCGCCAAAGCCAGTGAGTGTTCAGGTACTCTCCCATTTTCCCAGCTTCTCGGCCATCCGGAATGGATGACCGATGTGCTGTTCAGAGTTGAGAAGCAAACCCCAAAAATGGCGGAGAAACCTAAGGAGAAAGCAACCGGTAAAATCCAGGGGGCGGTTCTTTTTGCCTTCGACAGCAGCGCTATTAACGAGACCGCTGCCAAGGAGTTGATAGAGCTTTCCATTTTTCTAAACCTGAATAAAGACAAGCGCGTTGTGCTGGCCGGTCATACGGACAGTGTTGGGACAGAGGAGTACAACATGAAGCTCTCCCAGCGCCGGGCTGAAAGTGCCCGTACCTATCTCATTGAAAAAATGGGGGTTGATAAGAATCGTATTACTTTGAGCTGGTTTGGCAAAGGCGATCCAGCCGCCAGCAACGACAGCGAAGAAGGGCGAATGAAAAACCGCCGTGTTACAATAGTAACAGCTGATAATTAGGATCATTTCCCCGCAATTTCAGTTCTTATGCGGCACTTTTCTCCTCGGAGGAGGTGCCGCATAAATCCCGCCCTAGATTTCGCTGCCGAACTCTTTTCTTTAATTAGCAATTCAGCAACTCTGCTGTCTTTTTGAGGAAATATAGGGTCGCGACCAACTACTTGCTGCAGCGTTATTCAACACTGCAAAGAGATAAACAACGATCAGATTGCGACCCTCATTGCGGCTATAAGAAGCCCCCCTGCAAGAAGAGAGAGGAAGGTATCGGTGGGTGCAGGGGGGCAGGTCAATATTAAAACTTGCCATATCAACCTATACGACATTGTAGTACATATTGTGTGTAATTGCACGGAAAAAGACGTGGCTCTGGAGCAGCCTAAATAAAACTTCCCGTGTTGTTGTTGAATTCTATAGCCCCTCTGCCCTTTTAAATCTGAGATCCGAGGCCTGGCGGGCAGAGGGGCGTTGAGGTGTGTATGGCAAGAAGGGTGTAAACTTCAAGCCACACTACATCATAGCACCATTGGGTTGTTAGAGTCAAGCAGCAGCCTCCGACAAGCGGGCAACCTCAGCATCACAACTACCAGGGCTGAACTTTACCAGCAGCTTCTTCCGGCAGCAATCAAACTCACGCTGTGTCGTCTCTGCTCTGGACCAGCTGCTTCAGACGTGCCAACTCTTCCGGCAGGGTAACCCGGGGCAGCTCCTCGCCGCCTCTGTGATACCAGTAGGAGGAATTGCCGAGATCCCCTTCGTCCCAATGCAGGTACCCGTGGATGAGACAGGAAAGTTTGTCGGAGTGCACCTGCACCAGACGGTGGGCGCCATGCCAATCCCCCTCGTCAATAAGCTGAAAAGCTTTCTGATAGTCACACTGCATTGTTGTTCTCCTTCCTGTTATGGAAAAGTACCCACCTTGCACTTCGCCACAACTCTCTCATCGAAGATTGTCCTCATACTTCAGCAGGCAACCTGCAATTCATCCACTATTACGGTCTCTTGCCTTGACCGGTTGCCTGTGGTGATGTGCTTATTGACTAGCTCCGGAACTTTGCTGGATTGCCTGGTATAATCGTTTGACCAGGGCCTGATTGGAACCATGAGAAGTCATATTGGCGACCACTCGTCCTCTGATGGAGAGACCAAGCAGGTAGAGATCTCCAAGCAAATCCAGTACCTTGTGGCGTACGAATTCGTCGGGATAACGAAGCTCCGTATTTATGACCTTGCCTTCATGCATGATGATATGGGAATTGAGGTAACCACTTCCCACCTTTCCAAGCCTCTGGGCCAGATCGATATTTTCGAAGGTATTAAATGATCGAGCAGGGGCTATATCCTCTGAAAAAGATCCTTTTTCAGGGTTGAAGGTGAATATCTGTTCGCCTATTGGCTGAGGATAATCGACCCTCATCACTATTTCGAAGCCTTTGAAAGGTTCCGCATAGAGATGCTTTTCATGGCTCGCCTCTTTCCCCACGCCTATTTTTTTTCTGATGACTGCGATCTTGGCGGGGACCTGTTGTTCCACTATCCCAACCTTAGCTATGAGATCATTGAAATCTTTTGCTGACCCATCGATGTTGGGAATCTCATCATCGACCTTAATAATTACATTGGTGAGGCCATGAATGGAAAAGGTAGCGAGAAGATGTTCAACCGTACGCACCTGTTGGTTGCCGCTTACCAGGGTGGTTGAGTTGGCAGAAAAGATTTTCGCTGGATCTGTTTTGGAAAAATTTTCCAGTGAAGTGATATGTCCAGGAATAGTCTGACCATCCAGCGTTTGAAAGACGATGCCTTCATTAACTCCCAGAGGGCTTAAAATGATACCAGTTTTCCGACCACTTAAAAGCCCGACACCGTTAAGGACAATATTCTCTCCAATGGTTCGCTGAGGTTCAGAAGATTCAACGACGTCCACCGCACCGGTGTGGATTACAGATTCCCGATTGGCGGTGTCGGGTCCTGCGCCAGCAGCAGAGGTCGAGCCGTTTTTTGAGGGTCGATGACTGATGGCGGCGTCCACTTTCTCGAGTAAAACTTCAAGGTGAAGCGGTTTTTCCATGAAATCATAGGCCCCGGCTTTTATGGCGGTGACTGCCGTCTCGATCCCGGCATGTCCGCTCATCATGATGATGGGGAGTGTGGGAAATCGTTCATGCAAACGCTTCAGAAGTTCCAAACCGTCGACTCCCGGAAGCCATATATCCAGCAGCACGAGGGAAGGTTCCTGAGTATCGAGGCTATGCCAGAAGCTTTCTGCATCCTGAAATACAATGGTCTTATAGCCTTCGTCTGCCAGGATGGCTGAAACGGTGGAGCAGATATGCGGTTGATCGTCTACTATACAAATGGGATTCATGTCGTTTGGGTCCGAACTGTATTAATAATTTCTTACAAGGTAGCCATGATAAGTGATTTTACGAGAGTGTGCTGTGAAGATCACTATGGTAAACACGATTTCACTATGCTGACAGTAATTAAAAGCTAATTAGTCAAAATCTCCACCTGCAAGCTTAGTACCCGAGGCCTTCAATGAAAAGGATAATCAGGAGACGGCTCAGGATGAAGCCTCTTGGATAGTCAACGGAGGACGTGATAAGTCATGGTATCATGGTGCAAAAACAAAGAGAGTGTCCTAGAGTGTGTTATGTCACTGGGTTCAATTCCTTTATATACTATTCCTGTACCACCTGCCGGAGAACCAGATAGGTTATGAAATCCTTTTGTAAAATCCTGTTTATATCTCTGTTTCTTGTTGGTTATCCGTCTCTGATCCTGGCTGACTGGATCAATCTGACCGGCGCTGAGAACGCCAGAAACATTGCCGAAATATACGTCGAAAAAGATCATGTAAAGATAAAGCTGGAAGTCTTTGTAGAGGACATTTCTCTGTTTAAGGAACTTGTTCCAGACCACTTTTTTTCCAAACCTTTCGCCAACAGACCCGGGCCTGAGCAACGGATGAAGATCTTTTCCGATCAATCATTTCGGGTTGTCACCGATTCCGGAGAGCAGTTGTCTGCCGCGCTTGATCTGGTGGAACCGCGGATGCGGGTGGAGCGGCCTTCACCATTTGCAGGCTCCATTAATCCCTATACCGGACGGAGAATTCCTGGAGCACCAGAGGACAAGCGGGTTCTCTATGCTGAACTGAGGTATCCTTTTCAAGGGCAGCCCCAATCTCTCACCTTTCTTCCACCGCTTGACGACAAAGGCTTTCCCAAAGCCTCCATAGGCTTTATCTGCTATCACCTGGGAGTGCCGGTAGTAGACTTCCGCCAGCTCACCGATCGGAACACCCTGCACCTGGAGTGGGACGATCCCTGGTACTCCGCTTTCGAAAAGAAGCAGCTGAAACGGAATCTCCAGTCAGGCGTGAGAACCTACCTCTATATCGAAGACTACGAGGTGCGCCACGAGATCCTGGTCCGGGTAAAGGACATGATGACCTGGATGGATTTTGACCTACGTGGAGATGAATTCATTGAAGAGGATGAATTTGATCCTGTCCGACAGCAGGTGGCACAATTTTTTATGGACAAAGAGAAAGTGCTCATCGACGGACTGCAGTTAAAACCGATTCTTGATCGGACGGCCTATGTGGAATCTTCCATGCTGCGCAGCCGCTTTATCGAGATCCCCGAAAGGGTGCCGCTCAACACTGCGATGATCGGTATCGTCATCACCTATCTGACCGAGGGTCTTCCGCAGGAAGTTATCACCCAGTGGGATCTTTTCTCTGATCGGGTCCAGAAAGTTACGGCCAGGATGACCGACCCGGCAGGCCCGTTTCCCTATGATCTGAGCCCCGATGACAACGTCCTTAAATGGACTAATTATCTGAAAACTTATACAATCCCAACCGTCGATAAGATTGCCGTCGATGAGTTGCACCGGGGTCTTCCTGTGCCACTTCTCGGTCTTGTCTGTGCAGTTCTGTTGTTGCCTGTTGGCTTTTATACGTATCGTCGACGCCGGAAGTCGCAATCAATCAAGTTGCCGGTGAGTGCAATGCTCGTTCTTGGTGTCGGGGGCGTTTTACTATCTCCCTTTTATCATCTTTCTATCGGCACCAGTGCCCGGGCGAGTCAGATCAGCGGGGACGACAGCAGGGCAATAACGCATAGCCTGCTGAAAAATGTCTACCGGTCTTTTGATTTTCGGGAGGAAGAAGACGTTTACGATAAACTGGCCGTCAGCGTGAGCGGCGACCTGCTCACCGATATTTATCTGCAGAACAGAAAATCGATGCTCATCGAACAAGCCGGTGGTGCCCAGGCCAAAGTCAAGCAGATCGAAGTTCTTCAGGCCGATGCCCAGGAGTCGAAAAAGCAGCCGGGTGCGCTTGATGTCAGAACAAAGTGGACCGCCATTGGATCCGTGGGCCACTGGGGTCATATTCATACCCGGCAGAATGTCTATGAGGCGATCATGACGATCTCGGTCGTTGATGGCGCCTGGAAGATTTCCGGGCTCGAGGTGTTGGAAGAAAAGCGGGTTGATCCGTATGCGGCATCTCAGACTCAACCCGCAGGATAGGAGATTAACTGAAGTTTTGACTTATATCGCTGTGTCTAGGTGCCCCAGCTCGTTAATGCCGGGCTCTGCTGTCACTCCGAAGAGTTTAAACCTGTCTATCCTTCTGATTATCCTGTTCCCTATAAAGCTGTTCAGTCTCGAACATGTAATCACGAGGAGGTGGCTGGCAACCTCATTACTTACAAACCCAATCGGCGGCTCAGTATCAGGAAAACGGCCCCTGCTGCAATACCGACAAGCACCCCCTGCAGACTTCCAATAGTTATATCCATTGGCGTATGAACCCGCAGGATTGGCCTGGAATAACAGACTGCCACTGCCCATGGCAGCAGGGCGTAGAAGATCCAGAATTTTTTTCTTGTTATGGCGGTAGCCCATGTCATGAGAAAGAAGGTGGCAAGAAACATTGCTGAGAATGAGTGACCGGAGGGAAAGGAATATCCCGTTTCTTCAATCCAGTGATTCTCTATCAAACTGCTAAGCTCGACAGGAGGTGGCTCCTGTCTCAAGACATCGGTCAGCATCTCGCTGCGGAACTTTTTCTCTCCACTTGCATAAAACTCACCCGGACTCATTTTCAAAGGTCCGTCCCCATCTTCCCCCGCCAGCCAGATGATGTTGGGTCGGGGAATCTTGAGATGCACTTTCAGGATATGTTCGTTGATCAAAGCTCCACAACCGGTGCAGATCAGAACGATCAGCAAAATGATGCCCGTTTCCAGAAACCTGCGTTGAGATCTAATGTTTTTACGACTGATGAACACTATCAGCAGCACGGTGATGATCGGAACTCCATATCTTCCGGCTGATTGTGACAACCAGTAGGCGAATTGTGCTGGTGGCCGGGTCAGGTTAAAGTAGGGGGCTCTGGTAGAGTCAACTAAAGGAAGCAAAAAAGTCAGAGGTATGCATGACCATGCCAAAAACACTGGTAGGCAGGCGTGCAGGAATATCTGGATTGCGGTTGCTTGATGGCCCACTCTATTCTTGCTGTCCAATCGTCTCTTGTTTATCGTTTGTGGGAGAAATTAGAACATCTTCCTACCGGCTCAACTGAGAAGCCGGATTTCATATCTGACTAACATCTAAGGCTACCTTGAAAAATCGCTTTTTCGCCCAAACTCGGCGTTGCGCATGAAATTTTTATCCTCGACATATCAACTCGGCCTGCGGCAAAATTTACATTCGCGCCTTGATTTTGTACGAAAAAGCGATTTTTCAAAATAGCCAAAATTGTTGAAAATTTCCAGTATCCTGAGTTCTTTATTACCCGAAAAATTTTATCACATGGTGAAAATTAGATTGTCTATGAAGTACTCATCTAGAGAAATTACCCCCTTATTTATTAGGGAAATTGCGCAAAGGTTGCTATTTAACAAACCAAACTCGAGGGTCTGATAGATTTTTTTAGTTGTCTCTGAGTCCCACGCTTATATTATGTATTCTTACCTGGGTCATGGTAAAACGAGTCACTTTCTGAATTACGACTGTTCAGCGATGCAAACCATTGACCAGAAAGTATTGATTACCTGGGCGCATCAAGCAATGATCTATAGAGTGAGGTTATGATAACCAGAAGAACGTGCTACCTGTTCGGTATAATAGTTTGGGCCATCTTTTTCGCGGCTTCCCTCCTGATTGTGAGAACAGATTGAGAAAAATCAGGCAGGAACATATGGCAGAATTCCTGAAAAAACTGGAATCGGAAGGTAGGGAGCAGATGTGAGTCGCTCCTCTGGTAAAAGTGGTAACAGGATATTTGTGCGAATCCTGATCACCATCTGCGTCATTTTCCTGCTCACCTTTTCCGCAGCAGCTTATTTTTTAAAGCGCGGTGTTTCTATCGACAGCATAGGTGTTGGTGGAATCGTTGTCTCCGACATCTCCCTGGTCTGGAAAGAAAAGCTTGAACTCCAGGTCTCGGAAATTGCTGTCCAGAAAGTGGAAAAGTCTTCGGAGGCGACGACCAACACGAATTTTGTGAGACGAGCAATTCAGAGGGCTTATTACCTGGCCAGATTGTTTTCAAAATTCAGCATAGAAAGGCTCAGCCTTGGCCAGAACCATTTTACTGTCGATCTAGAGCAGGAAAGTTCACTGTCACATCTTCTTACTCTGAACTCCGATGATCTCAACTTCAAGTCGGTCTTAACCTTCAACAAAAATACGCTCGATGTCGACATCATCGAGGCCCGAAACAGTCGTTTCAACTCCGACTTCAAAGGGAAATTGCAGGTTGATGGCCATAACGACCGGATAACAGGAACAGTAACGGCGCTGATCAACGGAAATTTCCCGGTGTCCGTCGATGTAATCGCTGATGATAAAGAGCTGACGTTTCAGGGCAGAGAGGCCGGTGAGATCACCGAGATCAAGCCGCTCGTCGATCTCTTCGGCCTGAGCCACAACATCCAGCGCTGGATCACCGATTATCTGTCGGGCAGTCGCTATCACCTGGTTTCTTTCAAAGGAACGGTGCCCTGGGACAATCCCGAAGGAATCCTGTCCACCCTGGAAGCGGAGGTCCGGGTCGATGATACGGAATACACTTTTGCACCGGGTCTTGAGCCGATCAAGGCTCGATATACCAATGTCTATTTTCAGCAAGGCGTTCTCATCATCAAGCCGCATGATGCCACCTTTTATGGGCAGGGCGGCGGTGAGAGCTGGTTGGATATAAATTTCAATGATCCGAAAAACATCCTTCTGACCGCCTATATCAAGACCCGCGCGGTGGCCAATGATGATATCCTGACCCTGCTTGACAATTACCAGATACATTTACCGTTCAAACAGATCGAGGGTAAGACCGCAGCCGATCTAAAACTGGCAATCAACCTCAACAAGGTACAAGTTGAGGCCAAGGGTCTCTTTGAAGTTGATGAGGGTGCCATAGAATGGGATGGAAAGAAATTTCAAACAGAAGATGCCCGCATCGAACTGGTAAACTCAGATGTGGCGATCGAGCGTCTGAAGATCGGCTTTGCTGACGTCTTCACCGCTCAGGTTGCGGGCAGCATCCAGGCCAGAAATGGAACGGGCGAGCTCGATGTTACTTTTGACAAGCTGATCCTGAAAGCTGATGAACCCCGGGTGAGTCTCCATCCATCGGTTCCTGCGAAGATGCGGTATCGATTTGGTCCCGGCGGCCATTTTCTCGAAGCCCAGCCATCATCCTGGCTCATGGACTCAACCCAGCTCAATTTACAAACACTTCATGGGCCGGTTTTTCTAGATGATCTGGCCATGGAAGTGTCTCCGGTGCAACTGGCAATTTCAAGCGGAATTTTCGCTGAAATTTCCGGCTACATTTCTCTTAGGAAAAAACAGGTTGATCTTACCTGTGATCTTCTTGAGTATTATGTCAGGGACATGCAGTTAACCAGTTCTCATATTCCGATTGATATTGAGTACGACAACGGTCTTGTCATCAGGACTGAGGAAACATCTCTGTGGAAGATGAGTCAGATGCCCGTCACTCTCTATCCCTCGGAATTTGCCTACCATGATGAAGTTTTTATGGTTAACAGCAGCAGAATCAGCTACGGATCATTGTTTGACAGTTATCTCTCCGGCTACTACAACACAGAGAATAAAAAGGGGCTGTTTTCCCTTAAAGAGATCGATGTAACCAATAAAAATCTTGAGAAGAAACTTCAAATCGGCAGGAACGCGGATGTAGAAGTAAGCGGTGTCGGCGGTAGATTTGTCGTCTATTTCCCCCATTTTGATCTCAAAGTAACAACCGACGAGCAAAAGAACTGGTCTGCGGTGTTTGGCGATCTTTCTGCCATTTACAGCCGGTCAAAACTGTTGCAGAAATACAAAATCAGGGAAGGAAGTCTTTCTGTGTCTTCGGAATATGGTGCACGGCCGTATCGTTTTTCTGGAGATATCAAAATACCATATCCATTACTGGTTGAAGGTGGAGAACCGATCGATCAGGTGCAGGTAACCGGCAGGCTGGCCGACGAGGGTATGTTCGCCACGGTAAACGGGGGCCTCGACATTGCCTACCGCGACTCGCACCTGACACTCGACTCGCACCAGATCGGCTATAATCTCAATGCCGCTATGCAGCTCTTGCGTGATTTCCAGCCAGCGAATGGGTCCGCAGACACAGAAGCGCAAGACAAACAGCAATTGCTCATTGACTTGAGTGCAGAAGACAGCCAGGTCTATTTGAGCCCCCAGAGCAGGCTTCTGGCTGATACGATCAAGCTGCAGCTGCTGGACGGTAAAGTTTCCGGGAAACTCGAGCATGGGCCGGGCCAGATTTTACTGCAGTTTGAAAAAGACACATTCCTGCTTGAAAGCAAGGATCTCAATGATGAATTCATGGGTGCATTGATCAAGAATTCGAGATTTCAGGGCGGCAGGATGTCTATGGTATCTAGTGGCTCGTTTGACGATTTCTCCATCGTTTTTGAGCTGCAGGACACGAATATCAGCGGACTGGCGATGGTCAACAACGTGATGGCCTTTCTGAACACTGTCCCTGCCCTTATGACCTTCTCTCTGCCCGAGTACAACACCAAAGGGTTGCCGATCGATTCGGCGATAGCCGGGATGACATTTAATAAGAAGGTGGGGACATTTGAATCGCTGGAAGTCAAGGGCCCCGAACTTCAGGTGCTTGGTAAGGGGGAAATGGATTTCTCCAAAAAAATTATAGATATGGACATCTTTATCAAGACCCAGGCGAGTAAAAACGTGGGTAAAATACCCCTGATCGGCTATTTGCTCGCCGGGGACGATGAGGATGCTTCGCTGAGCCTGAAGATCTCAGGGGGGTTCGACGACCCGGAGGTAAGCAATTCCCTGGTAGAGGATATCGTGACATATCCGGTTGATGTGCTGTTCCGTACCCTTAAGCTGCCGTTTCACCTTACCGAAAAATACAGCGATCAGCCAGTCGACGAGCCTGCAGAATCGGATACTGAGCCTGAAATAGAGCAATCAGAAGAGCCAAGCATTCAAGACGGTTAAAGTTGAGAATGAGAACTCTATTTACCGGTATTACACTACTCTTTAAAGTTGTTCTTTTCCTGGGCCTGGCTCTTGCCTGGATGTGGGGGATAACTGCGCTGTACCTGTCTGGTCCGGAGCCGCACTGGCTTAAAGTTCTACTGGCCTGTGTTTTCGGTATGTGTCTGCCTGCAGCCTTCATCTATACCCGGTCTTTTATTAAGGGCAGTCTGTCCTGTCTGGCAGTTTTTGCAGTCCTGCTGATCTGGTGGCAGACCCTGACCCCGACCAATGATAAAGACTGGGCTCCTGATGTCGCACAGATTTCGCACGGGGAGATTGAGGGCGACAAGCTCGTCATGTATAACGTCAGGAATTTTGACTACAGGAGCGTGACTGATTTTGATCAGAGATGGGAAACCCGGACATTCAACCTCAACAATCTGCAGGGACTTGATCTTTTTCTCTCCTATTGGGCTTCTGACAATATCGCCCACACCATTCTCAGTTGGGATTTTGGTGTTAATGGGCACCTGGCTGTCTCCATTGAAACCAGGAAGGATAAAAGGCAATCGTATTCTGCGGTGAAAGGATTCTTCAAACAATTTGAGATCGCCTATGTCGCCGCAGACGAGCGCGATATTATCAGGTTGAGGACCAACTTCAGAAAAGAACGGGTCTACCTGTATCGCTTTGAGGTACCGAACGAGCAGGTACTGGACCTTTTGAAAGATTATCTCAAAGAGATGAACAGGCTAATGGCCGAACCGGAATTCTACAACGCCCTGACGCGCAATTGCACGACAACGATTAAGATTCATACCGATGCTATAAATCCTGGAAAACCGCCGCCGCTCGATTGGCGGCTTCTCGCCACCGGCCATGTTGATGAACTGCTGTACGAAAGGAAAAATGTGTCAACGGCACTGCCTTTTGAGGAACTTCGTAAGGCAAGCCGGGTCGATTTGAAGATGCAAAAAGAGGGCAGGGAAGATTTTTCAAAGAAGATGAGAGAACATATCAAGCGTGCTCTCGCGGCGTATTGAAAATATAATGGTTTTCCAATATCCTGGTACGGCTGAAGTGCGGTGAATAATTAGAGGCCGAGGCGGGCCCTTAAAAATTTTAAGTTCCCTTTATTAATGCAATCGGAGAGAAAATGCGATTTCTGCTGCCTGTAGTTACATTGATAGCGCTGATGTTAACCAGTTGTGCAACGCCGCCGCCTCCCCAGGACCCGGCCTACCAGTTTTTACCGCCGACCAGAGAGGTGAGTTACCTCACCGATGTCGAACCGGTGCTGGTCAAGCGGTGCGTGGTCTGTCACTCCTGCTATAACTCACCCTGCCAGTTGAAACTGAGTTCCTGGGACGGATTGGAGCGGGGTGCCAGTAAGGAAAAAGTCTATAACTCCGGTCGTCTGAGGACCATGGACCCAAGCCGTCTGCTGGTCGACGCTCATTCTGCCGATGAGTGGCGCCAGAAGGGATTTACCAGTGTCACACCTGAGGAAAACCAGGACTATGCCGACTCCATCATGTACATGCTGCTTGATCATAAGCGGCTGTCACCTGACGTGGTTGGCGAATATTATTCCGAGGCCAACGATCTTACCTGCGCTGAAGATTCTGATGAACTGAAAAAGTACCTCAAGAAACACCCAAACAACGGTATGCCGTTTGGCTTTCCGCCCCTCACAAACGAAGAGTTCAACACCATTGCCGGATGGCTCAGCCAAGGGGCAAAAGGTCCCTCTGCCGAGGAACAGCAGGCCCTTAAAGCCGTGCCGGATGCAGATCAACTGATGGTGGAGAAGTGGGAGGACTTTTTGAATCAGCCCGACGCCAAACACCAGATGACCGCCCGTTACCTCTATGAGCACCTGTTTCTTGCCCACCTGACTTTTGAGACTGGCTCGAATACGTTTTACGAACTGATACGCTCCGCGACTCCGCCGGGTGAGGCCATCGACATCGTAGCAACCGTCAGGCCCTACGACGACCCTGAAACCGACACGGTTTATTACCGATTCAGGAAGATATACTCTACGATCGTTTTCAAGACGCACATGGTATTTCCCATGGGCGAGGACCACTACCAGCGGGTACACGAGTTGTTCATCACTCCTGACTGGGCCCAGCCTCCGCACCGGGTCGGCTATGATACAAAGCTCAGCGCCAATCCCTTTCAGGCTTTCGAGCAGATACCTGCCCGCTCACGCTACCAGTGGCTGCTTGACAACGCCCATTATACGATCATGACTTATATCCGGGGGCCGGTCTGCAAGGGGCAGGTAGCCCTGAACGTGATCGAAGATCATTTCTGGATCATGTTTATGGACCCAGATTATGATTTAGCGGTTAAATATCCGGGTTTTCTTAAATTCAATCAGGACAAGCTGCGCCTGCCTGGTGAGGACGGCAGCGACTACTCACTGAAAAGATCTCTTCTCGAAAACCCGCATTATGCCTGGGCGGTTGATTATTACAAGAACCGTCAGCAGTTTTACGGGATCCATTATCCCGATGGTCTTGATACGAGTGTTATATGGAAGGGCAGCCAACCGGATGATGACCCGCTCCTCACGGTATATCGACATTTCGACAGCGCCTCGGTGCACCGGGGTGCCCTGGGCGGTTTGCCAAAAACAATGTGGGTGATCGACTACCCCCTGCTGGAACGTATCTACTATTCGCTGGTGGCAGGGTTCGATGTGTACGGCACGGTAGGGCATCAATTGGCCACCAGGTTCTACATGGACGCACTGAGAATCGAAGGGGAGAGCTACTTTCTTGATTTCATGCCGGAAGAAAAGCGACATGAGATGTTCTACTCCTGGTATATAGGGATCAAGCCGAAAAAACTTCATTATACTCCGGCAGAAATGCCAGCGAAAATGACATTTACCACCGACGAGCCGAAAAGGGAATTGATCGAAGATGTGGTGCAAAACCAGATTATCACCACAGGTATCGAATTCGACCAGAATTATTTGCCTGCTGGTGCCAGCTATCCTGAATTGCGTGCAAAATATGATCGAGTGGAAGACATGGTTGAGGGATTTGTCGCTGTTTCAGCCCCCGGCGTTTCCTTTTTCAGCCATGTTGCCAATCATAATGCCAATGTTGCCTGGGTACGAGTCACCAATATTCCGGGCCAGGAAGATGAGGTCATTTCGGTCATTGTCGATCGCTGGCATGACAATGTCAGATACCTTTTTCTGGAGTCAATGACCCTCGATCCCAGTAAAGATCGGGCCGATTTCCTCGATGGATTTGTGGGTTCCTACCCCAATTATTTCTTCATTGTCGACGCCAAGGACCTCCCGGATTTTTTCAACATTCTGGAAAATTACGACAACAGCCCAGAGTATATTGCCCGGATCGACAAGTATGGGGTGAACAGGGCAGCGGATAATTTCTGGGAGGTGTATGACTGGTTTCAGAAAGAATTCGATGCCTACCATGGCGGCAATGGTGGGATAATCGATTTGAACCGGTATTTCTACCTGGCCTTTGGTGATAGGCCTAAGCAGTAAGGACTGCATAAGCAGCATCCAGTTCAGAGAAAACTAAAAGGCCAGTCTCAACAGAGACTGGCCTTTTGCGTCGTGTATTTAAGAACAGCTGCTAATCTGCACTTTTGCTGTACCTCAGATTGTTCAAAACCTCTTCGACGTTAAATTTGGCCGGTTTCAGGCGTGTTGATCTAAAAAATTCACCAGTGTGTCATTGAATAGAGCGGTCTGTTCAATGTTCGGCAGGTGCGCTGCTTGCGGAATGACAACCAGTTTGGACCCACTGATTCCCTCGTTCAGTACTTGAGCTGAGGCAACCGGGCAGGCGGGGTCTGCTTCGCCCACCAGGACAAGTGTCGGGGCGCCAATTTTTCCTAGATTATCACAGATGGACATATCGCGGATCGCTTCGGCGCAGCCGATATAGCCCTCAACTCCGGTTCCCATGATCATTTCACTGATTTTTTTCAGTTGTTCCCCACCTTTTTTGTGAAAAGGCGGGGTAAACCATCTTTCCAGGGTGCCGGCCAGAAGGGCCTCGATCCCTTTTGACCTGGCGGCATCTATGCGCTCATCCCAGAGGGACCCCGGTCCCATTTCGCAGGCGGTGTCGCAGAGACACAAAGAGAGCACCTTGTCCGGGTAAAGGGTGGCCAGCATTTGACCGGTGAAACCGCCCATGGAGAGTCCGACAAAATGAACCGCCTCTATGTTCAATTTCTCTATAAGCGCACAGGCATCCTCTGCCAACATTTCGATGGAATAGGGCCCGGGTGTCGTTTCGGTACCGCCATGCCCCCTCTGATCGTATCTTAATACTCGGTATTTATGGGTCAGCGACGGTACCTGGGTGTCCCACATCGTATAATTGGACATCAGGCTGTTGCTGAGCATAACCACAGGACCATCTTCAGGACCATCCAGTCGGTAGTCCATGTCGATGCTATTGGCATTGATTTTCATGTTCTTTCCCCGGGAGTAGTATTTGTCTGGGCAATATCGTTGGCTAAAATATCAAATCAAATATCAGATTCGCAATAAAAGATAAACAGACACATGAGGAAGAGTCAATTGATAGGATATGACTGGGAGATATAAACGTTCTATATGGTAACGTTAACCGTCACCAATAAGCCGAGCTGTTTTGTACTTCGATTTATTAGTCCGGTAATTTGCTACCTACTTATTTCACTGAACTTGGGGGACAAGATGGAAGCCACGATTGTCATCTTGCACTTTTCCCCACCGGACAGACAAACTCGCACTCTCTGCAATACTTTACCGGAATCTGTTCGCCTGAGCTGTTCTTTAAGCTTGTGGAAACGTCCTTTTCCATTCGCACATTGCAGATTTCTCTGTCATAGGCTCCATCCCTTGCAGGCAGCTCCGCAATATCATCGATTGATTCAAATACGGGTGCTCTCGCATCCATGGCATGTTCCGGACAAACTCTTCTGCAGTAAACTTTGCAGTCTGTGCAGGGATCAAAGGCAACAGGCCCGGTTGGGTTGAGTTCGGCATCAAGAAATAGTGCCCTGAGCCGGATTCTTGGACCGTATTCTGGGGTCACCAGCATATTGTTATTGCCGATACACCCAAGCCCTGCTAGTACTGCCGCATCCTTGAGAAAAAGTCCTCCCTTTTCAACATAGTAATGAAGTTTACGGGTACCCACGTTCAGGTCCTTTTCTATTTGCTGCTGGGTTAGGTCTAAGATATCAATCAACAGCCGGTTCCCTGGGGTTCCCCTGCCGTCCCACCAGTCGAGCTCCGGCCGGTCCTCAGGGTGAGACAGGCCAATTACCAGTACAGATCTTGCTGACTCCGGCCAGTTAAATAATTGATTCTCCGAAAGTGTCTCACCTCTGATGGTGCCAATTCCTGTATAATCCCCCATTTTGGTGTATATCAGGTGCGAGGAGGACGATTTCAGAGCTTCCATACTTGCGATACCGGCGAGAGTTGCCCCATTTTCGATGGCGCTTTTAATGATCTGTTTTCCAAGTTCCATAAATACAATCCTGCTATCCTTATTTCACCCTTAAATCATCTAAATAACCAAACAGTCAACTGTCATGATGACCTTCCCCCGAGGCACCGGTCCAGAAGTAGGTTATGTAAAAAAAGGCCCATTGAGTGCGAAGAAACAGAACAGTACAAGGTAATCAAGAGTTTCCTTATAGATATAACAAACCATCAATAATTCTTGTTCAGATTAGATCTGATACTAATCACCACTCACCTCTGGGGCAGAATCTGTCTTCCTGGCAAATATCAGACTTAAACCATATGATAAGGGGCCGATTGCTAGAGGCAAATCATGGATATTCTCTACCGGTAGCAAGGGAGCTTGAAACGATCGAATTTTATTACTCCGCAATGGGAGTCAATCCCGTTTCGTCATCCGGTACGTTGAGTGCACTTATTAAATTGCCAAGACTGATGGACAGTACTGAGAGCTGGTCATGGCTGAGATTGTTTAATGCGTTGGTCAGCTTTCCCTGGACTGGTTTGGGTGCATCTTCAAGAACCTGTTTACCGGCAGCGGTTATGTGAAGATGGACAGAGCGTTGATCTGCCTTTTGGCGGTCCCTGCGGATGAGGCCCTTTGCTTCAAGCTTATCAAGCATGTTAGAACAGGTAGAGGCGTGGATAGTCAGGGCTGAAGCAAGCTGGGAGACTTTCATGCCCGGTGTTGTATCTATTTCATGGAGCATTCCTAACTGGGCACTGCTGAGCCCACATTTTTTTTCTACAATTTTTGAATGGGCCTGAATGGATTTATAAACCATTCGAAGCTCCCGAGTAATTATCTGTATCTGTTGTTCCCTTTCTTCCATCGTTGTTCCCAATCATAACTTTTATACAGATTCTCTACCCCTATTTAATCGATTATTCGACTATTCTCACCCCAATTAAATGCTGCTGCATGCAAGCCAGGAATGATTGAAGCATCTTTCCCGGCCTGCAGCATTTGGTCTTGTAAGGTTTGTCTTTTCAGTTGCTCAGGGTTACATTGCAGCCTTTCTTGCTGCATCGAGCCAACTGTTCCACGTATCCTGATTACTAGCTATCCATTCAGCAACGTGTCGCTCAATATCTTTTTGACTCTTCTCACCATCATTCATGAGAGTGTTTTGCTTGTTTACATCGGAGAGAGAAACTTTTACCGCCTCAAAAAATGCTTTTGCCGCCGGGTTTTTCTCTAAAAATATATTGTTGGCAACTATACGAATGTCGTTTACCACAAAGCCGAGCTCTACCGGGTCACTGACCGCACCTTCAATTCCGCTGACAGTCATAAGTTCGACATCCGGTTTTTGTGATTCATTCGGTTTGATTTCTGGCACATTGATCCACATTACGTCAGAGCCAGGTTTCAATTTATGGATAGTCCAGTTGGGAGCCCACGTGTAAAAGAAGATAGGCTCATCGTTTTTGTAAGCCGCCAGTGTTGATGCCATGCCTGCTTCATAGGAGGCCTTGTTTGCATTGATATGGTCATCAAGCTCATACACTTCCATATGATGAGAAATTACAGTTTCGCAGCCCCAGCCGGGAGGACAGGCAGTCAAGTCAGCTTTGCCGTCCCTGTTCTTGTCAAATGCCTTTTTCACTTCATCTCGTTTGAAGTCATCAAGCGATTTGATGTTGTATTCCTCAACATGCTTTTTCGATACCAGATATCCCTGCAGTCCCCCTGCTTTGATGATGTTTCCCGTTGCTGCGGCTTTTTCATCAAAATCCTTGGGAAGCTGGCTGACATGTAGTGGAAACCAGCCATTGGCCCAGTAGTCAACATCACCTAAGGTCAGACTTTTGTAAAAGATAGGATTCTGCAGATCTTTTGGTTTCTTAACATCGAAACCAAGAGTTTCCAAGCCCTTGCGCACCAGAGCTTCCTGAAAAAAACCGGTATTCCAGGTAGCGCGCGCAGGCTGGACAGTTACACCTTTGCCGGGCATATCATTACTTGCCTGTACTGCCGTTGTACCGGCAAAAGTCACTGCTGCAATTGCAGCACCAATAACCAAATTCCTTAACATGAGTATCCTCCTTGAATTTTTCTATTTACCCAGTGACTGGGTAATTCTATCCAAAATGATAGCGATCAACACGATCCCCAGGCCGCCAATAGTGGCGAGCCCTATATCAAGAGTGTTTAAACCTAGAATAACAGGGGCTCCAAGGCCTCCTGCGCCAATGAGGGCAGCGATAACGACCATTGAAAGCGCCATCATAATGGTCTGGTTCAGCCCTGCCATAATGGTTGGGAGTGCCAGTGGAATCTGCACTTTTACCAGAACCTGCCAACCTGTAGCGCCGAATGCCAGGGCCGCCTCGACGAGTTCAGGGTGGACTTGCCTGATGCCCAAAGCAGTGAGGCGTATTATAGGCGGCAGGGCAAAAACAATAGTTGCCAGTACACCGGCAACATTTCCAATAGAGAACAGCATGACAATTGGGACAAGGTAGACAAAGGCAGGGGTTGTCTGCATGCCGTCCAGCATTGGCCTCAACACAGCATTAAAACGGTCGCTCCGGCCTGCACATATACCAAGTGGAATACCCACAATGACACAAAAGACCACAGAGGAGAATACCATGGCCAGAGTAATCATGGTCTCTTCCCAGAGTCCAAGCAGTCCGATAAATACCAGGGTCGCTATTGTGAACCCGGCAAGCTTAACTCCTGATGCACGCCAGGCAATAATTCCCAGAACAACGATAAAAATCAGGGGGGGGACTGCCAGCAGACCGTTCTCCATCCCAGAAAGTGTAACATCTACCGGCCATTTGATTGCCTGAAAAAACCAGCGATACCCCTCAACCAGCCAGTCGATGAAATGGTTTATCCATTCATCTAATGGTATTACTTGTTCCTCAAAACTCAGCATCGTTTTAATTCCTGGCTATATCCTAGAGTTTATGGCCACCCATTTGCATGGTGGCACTATTCTGTTAAACTATTTTTCCAAACCACTGGTATCTTCAGTTCGGTAAAGTGTGCGGAGAAAACGGTTCTTTGAGATAACTCCTTTATAGGTGTTGTTCTCATCAACAACCGGGACTGGCCAAGCATGGGAAGCTACCTCCGGGAGAATGTCCTGAAGGTAGTCTGATTCGGGAACTGCTTTGGCTTCCTTGAGAAAGGCCTGCTCTATTTTTGCTTTGCTCGCCCCTGACTCAATTATGTCTCTCAGGGAATCGGTTGATACCACTCCGTAAAACCGGTGTTCCGAGTCCAGTACGTAGGCAAATTCGCGGTCTTTGTTGCTGAGCATTTCTAGTGTTGCCCGCGGGCTTCCTTCAGGGGTGTGCCAGATAACAGTTGGCTGTGTGTCTCTGGCAATATCAGCGGCGGAGATAACACCTGTCGGGTCTACACCTCTGAAAAAGGCACGTACATAATCGTCAGCCGGATTTTGCAAGATTTCCTCGGGGCTGCCCACCTGAACGACCCTGCCTCCCTCCATTATTGCGATTCTGTCGCCGATCCTGAGGGCCTCATCAAGATCATGGGAGATGAAAATGATTGTCCGTTCATGGCGATCCTGTAATTTGAGGAGTTCGTCCTGCATCTCAGTCCTGATTAGAGGATCAAGCGCAGAAAATGCTTCATCCATGAGCAGAATGTCGGGATCAACTGCCAGACCTCTGGCCAGGCCAACACGTTGCTGCATGCCCCCGCTTAACTCTCGGGGATAGGAGTTCTCCCAACCTTCCAACCCAACTTGCTTCAAGGCATCCAGAGCCCTTTCTTCGCGTCTTGCCTTTTCGACGCCGTCAATGACAAGTCCAAAGGACGCATTCTCTAGGACTGTGAGGTGGGGCATAAGTGCAAAAGACTGAAAGACCATGCTGGTTTTACTTCTGCGGAACTTAACCAGCTCGTTTTTACTCATTTTCAGGATATCTTCACCATCAACCATCACCTGGCCGGCGGTCGGTTCAATAAGCCTGTTGAGCATTCGAACAAGTGTTGATTTACCCGATCCCGAAAGCCCCATGACAACAAACACCTCGCCTTTGTGCACCTCAAAACTGGCATTCTGCACCCCAACTGTCAGGCTGGTCTGATCGTGTATCTCTTCCTTGGTCTTTCCCTGTTTCAGTAACTCGACACCCTTCTCAGGAGCTGCACCGAATATTTTGTACAGGTCTTTAACCTCTATTTTTTCCATATTCAATTTGTGGCCCAGTACCACCTTGGACTCTCATGGTTTAATTATGGGATTGTGTTTTTCTGCGTATAGTTTTGCGCAAAAATATATGGGCAGAAACTATATTGGACAATATCTTTTGTCAAGATATAGATTGGGAAGATCAATGGATATTGAGAGTATCCACGCTATGAATTCTAGAAAGCTATTGGCAATCTAGGTCTTTTTCTTAGATGTGAAAAAAGGTTGTTCCTGACTCCAAGTAACAAAATGACGACCGTATAAATGCTATGCTAAGGTCATTAACAATCTGTTTTTACACAAAAATAGGGGTCTGGATAAAGGTTCTTTTTTGTGCGTCGTCAGATCAAATCTGAACTAATTCACAGTAAAAGCTAAAGTTGCCTGTTCACCATTACCTCCAGCTGCTTTATCTTTTGGCGCATCTGCAGGATAATAGCAATTCCTGAAGCATTAACTCCTAGATCGCGTGTTAGGCGAACCGCACACTTGGCTTTGGCTATCTCACCACTGGCGATATAATAGCTATCTTGCTCGACTTTGGCGTAGACGATCTCGTGCTCGATCCACTCAATAATCAGCGTTTCCGGCACGCATAACAGGTGGGAAAGTTCCAGGACACTCACGTAGTCTTCATCAGAAAGTAGGTTATAGTGGGTCTCTTGCATCATTCAGCCCCCAATAAGTCTTTTCGTGGATCAAACGCCATTTCCTCAGCCATTTTTTGATAAAAACTCTTTTGCTCATCTGATACAGCTGGTGGCAATATGACATCAAGAACAACATAGAATTCACCCCCTGATAGTCCTTTACCTTTGAGACGCATTTTCTTCCCGGTTTGGCTATTAGCGGGCACTTTGAGCTTGATCTTACCATGCGGCGTGGGAATCATAATCTCCGCCCCCAGTGCGGCCTCCCACGGAGTCATCGGAATGTGGCTGTAAATATCATTGTCAATGACCTGATAACGTGAGGTAGAGGTAACATTTACCTCAAGATAGAGATTGCCATTCGCTCCTTTACCAACACCTGCCTCTCCCTGACCTTTTAAACGAATTTGCTGACCATTCCCCACCCCTTTGGGAATTTTAACCTTGAGTTTTTTCGTCTTTTCAACAAACTGCCCGTACTCATCAATCGTATGATAGCTGAAATGCAGCTGCCTTTCTGTACCGCTCAGCGCCTCCATTACCGTGATTGTCACCTGGGCATGCAGATCCTGACCAGGTGCATTCCGGCGGACGGACTGCTGCCGCCCTTGCTGCTGGCGAAAATATTCGCTGAAGATATCTTCGTATCCACCAAAACCACGATCATCGGAATTACCATGATACTGCTGTTGGCCTTGTTTCTGATAACTCTGCTGTTCGAATCCTCCTTGTCGGACTTGATCCCATGAGGCTCCATACGTATCGTATAATTTCCTCTTTTCGTGATCGCTCAAAACAGCATAAGCGTCCTGAATCTGTTTGAATTTATCTTCCGCCTCAGCCTCCGTATTAACATCAGGATGATATTTTTTGGCAAGGCGTCGATAAGCCTTTTTAATTTCACCGTCCGTCGCATTTTCTTTGACGCCAAGCAGTGCGTAATAATCTTTCGATGACATGATCAGGGATTCTCTCTAGTATGGTAACATTTCAAAATCAGTCAGTTCTTTTAAATCATCAGTTACCACAATTAGAGAAAGTCGTCGACAGGCATTTACATCTTGATGTGCCCCAAAAGCTCCAGTATGTTTTTGGTAAAAAGAAGATAAATAAGACAAGACGATGCGTCCTGGTAACAGAGATGAAACAATGCGCAAAGCCAGCTAGCAAGAGGTGAGATACCCGAAAGTCGTTGGCGGCACGACCAATTTTAACGACTTTTAGAAAGTTCATGACTAAATCAATAATCTTTTAGAGTCATGTAACTATTTGGATTGCTATAATGGCAGATAGTAATTTGGGGCGAGCCGGATCATGAACCTGATTACGAAGTTTACTCAGGTTTAAAACCTGGTGAGGTGTCTATTATGCAAAAATTCTTCCTGGATCATTTTGATGATGTGCTTGGTTCGCTCCGCGAGCCGCTGCTATTGCTGGATGCCGATTTCAAAGTGTTGAAGGCCAACAGAGCATTTTACCTGAGCTTTGAGGTCAAGCCTGAAGAGACTGAAGGGGCAGTGATCTACGAACTCGGCAATCGGCAATGGAACATTCCCAGACTCAGAGAATTGCTTGAGACAATCCTGCCCCAAAATACGGTGTTCAACGATTTTGAGGTGGAACATACATTCGAGAAAATTGGTCTGAAAATTATGCATTTGAACGCCAGACGCATATATCGGAGAAAAAGTCAGACTAGATTCATTCTCCTGGCTATTGAAGATGTGACCGAGCGTGAGTATTACAAACGACATCTTGAGGACATCGTTAGTGAACGAACAGCCGAACTCATCCAAGCACGGGAGATCGCGGAAGCAAATAAACAGGTGGCAGAAACCGCTCTAGGGCAGATTAAACGACTAAAGGATCAGCTTGAGGCCGAGCGAGCCTACCTCCAGGAAGAAATTAAACTGGAGTTCAACCATGATAATATTGTTGGGAAAAGTAATGCGATTAAATACGTTTTTTATAAGATCGAGCAGATTGCCCTAACAGACACCAGCGTCCTGGTGCTCGGCGAGACGGGCACTGGCAAGGAGCTGGTTGCCAGGGCGATACATGGCCTGAGCAGGAGAAAACACCGGACCCTGGTTAAAATGAACTGTGCGGCGTTGCCCACCACGCTGATTGAAAGTGAACTGTTCGGCCATGAGAGAGGTGCCTTTACGGGGGCTCAAGCCAAAAGAATCGGGCGGTTTGAGGTCGCCAACGGTACCACGCTGTTTCTCGATGAAATTGGAGAATTACCTTTGGAACTGCAACCTAAATTACTGCAAGTTATCGAGAGTGGCAGGTTTGAACGGTTGGGCAGTTCAGAGACTAAAAATGGAGATGTACGGATCATTGCCGCGACCAATCGAAATCTTGAAGAGGAAGTTCGCCAGGGACGATTTCGGGAGGATCTATGGTACCGACTGAATATTTTTCCTATTACGATGCCGCCGCTCAGAGATCGCCCGGAAGACATTCCGCTTCTTGTCACATTTTTCATCGAGAAAATTACCAAACGGCTGGGCAAGACAATTGAGGTTATACCTGCGAGTGTTATGGAAGCGCTGCAGAAATATCATTGGCCTGGCAATGTTCGAGAGCTGGAAAATGTCCTCGAACGAGCGGTGATCAATTCGTCCGGTCCCAAACTTCGACTGGTTGATGAGCTCAGGAAACCGTTCAAAGATTCAGCGTCAGGCGCAAAAAAGCTGGAGACGGTTGAACGGGAGCACATTCTCAGGGTGCTTGAACAGGCCCACTGGAAGGTAAGCGGTAAAGACAGTGCGGCTGAAATTCTTGGGCTTAATCGCAGCACTTTGCGGGCCCGCATGCGCAAGCTTAATATCCGAAAAGAATAAAGGCTGCCTTGAAAAATTGTATTTTCGCCCCAACTCTGCGTTACGGGTTTAAATTTCATCCTTGAAATATTAGCTATAAGCCTGCGGTAAAATTTCCACACGCGCATTGATTCTGAACCAAAATCCTCATAGTGCAAGGTACCCTGAAATCTTCCTATAGCCTTCTTATCGGGGCTCTGGGAGAGACCTCTTCGTTAATTCTTCATCGCCCCATTGGTACCGGTTGGACTTCTCCGGCAGAATAGACCTTTTGCCCAAAGGAACTGCCGACTGAGACCAGCAAGTCGCTATCTTCAGTCCTGAGCGCCTGAGGTCAGCGGAACCCAAGTGATATCTCATTGTAATGTACCGCGGTAACTCCAGCACACGTAACGATCATTCCCTTTAGGATACCAGATGGTTCAACGTTCGATAGTGGTTGTATATGACCACTTGGGCACATATGACCGTGAATGTATCACAGGTCTGACTCCTCCTGACAACGGAGCACGAGTGATTGTTGTCTGTTAACAAGCCGATCGTAAGACGTCTCCTTATACCTGCCGAGTCTGGCATGAACATTGCTTATTAAATGGTGAAAGCATATCGGCACAACGTCCCGTTGCATGCCTTTCGGCCGGCTTTCTTGCCAGAGTCAGAAAATATAAAGCAAAAACATGGCCGAAGCCGACAGTCACGATCCTTTCTGGCGAGTCTCGCACAAACTGTCGAAGTCACAAGACCTGCGCATACATGTAGAAAGACGCAGCATATCGGGTTAGGGCGAAACAGCTGCGGGTCAGTTTGGAAGAGCACCGTTTATAATGATGTGTGTGCGGTTAAGGGAAAGGTCCTGACCACGCCTGTATACCCGGGAAAATCAGCCCGGGCTTACAGGCTTCAGGAGTATAGCAGGTTGGAATGGAAGAGTTTATAGGGGAAAAGCAATGGGCATCGAAAATTTACTTATTTTTCTGTCATGCGGTGGGCTGGCAGGCTGGCTGGCGGGTGTTGTGATGAAAGGGAGTGGCTTGAGCCTTTTCGGCAACGTTGTTGTTGGCATTTTCGGCGGAGTGACCGGTGGTTACCTGTTTGGTTTGTACGATATGAGCATAAATGGTGTGATCGGTTCCATGGTGAAGGCCATGGTGGGAGCCATCGTCCTGCTCTATTTAATCGAATTGTTGAGAAAAACAGAAGACCCCACAATACGAAGGTACAAGTGAACTGGCGGCAGGCATTATCTTGGGTAAGAGGACAAGTGTCCTTTTAAACACGAATAACGATTCTGGAGATAAAGCAAAAACAACGATCGATTGATTCGACTTGTTCTGAATCCATCATCAATAGAGGAGCACGATCATGGAGGAGCACGATCATGGGAGACAAAGGCGGTAAGAAGAGCAGGGAAAAAAAACAGAGACAGAGCGACGATAAGCTTCATCGGAAAACCCGGGAAAAGCGTGAAAAGCAACAGAAAATTAAGCCTGTACTGTCACTTGGCTCACTGATGGAGAAGTACGCAGGAACGAGACCAAGCAGCCATTAACTGAGATTAAGCGGCTGTCTAAAAGAATGCTAGGCTGGTCGTCTCAGGAATATGCTTGATCATCTGATCTTCGGTGTATCGTTTCCGCTTCATCTTCTCCCTCCTTGTTTGAGGTTAAATGAAGCCGAATCCCTAAACAACACCTGGTTCAGTTTTTAGGGTAAACGTCAATTGGCACTACTATTGGTTTCGATTTAATGCGGTAAGGCGGAATCATACCCTATGGATTTGCTTAGCTTTATTGAGGGGTATTCTATGAAAATCAGAAAAGCGGTATTCCCAGTAGCAGGTCTTGGTACAAGGTTTTTGCCTGCAACGAAAGCGATGCCTAAAGAAATGTTGCCGGTAGTTGACAAGCCAATCATCCAGTACGCCGTTGAAGAAGCACTTGCTTCCGGGATAGAGCAGATAATCTTCGTTTCCGGTTCTGGTAAAGGTGCACTCGAAGATCATTTCGACAAAAATCAGAACCTCGAAAAAATACTGCGTGATAAGGACAAAATAGAACTATTGCGCACGGTCGAGTCCATCGTGCCCAGCAATGCACAAATCGTCTATACCCGTCAGAGCGAGCCACTCGGTCTGGGCCATGCAATCTGGTGTGCAAGGGACATCGTTGGCGATGAACCGTTTGCCGTTCTGCTCGCTGATGATCTGATTCAGAGTGATGTGCCGGTGCTGTTCCAGATGATCAATGAATTTGACAGGTTGCGCGCATCGATGATGGCGATCATAGAAGTACCCCCCGATGAAACGGACAAATATGGAATTATCAAAGCGGATAAAGCCTTCAACGGAACGGTGCAGGTTCGTTCAATGATAGAAAAACCAAAACCGGAGGATGCCCCGTCCAATCTGGCGGTGATCGGCAGATACATACTGACGCCACGAATTTTTAAACATCTTGGTATGCACCAGAAGGGGGCCGGCAACGAAATCCAGCTAACCGATTCGATGTCAGCGCTACTGAGTGAGCAGCCGATATTTGGTTACAAATTCAAAGGCATTAGATTTGACTGTGGCGACAAGGCTGGGTTTCAGTTGGCTAACATAGCATTTGCCTTGGAACGGCCAGAAATTAGAGAAAAATTAATTCCGAGTCTCAAACTGTTGCTCAATCAGGCAGAGAGTTTTGCGAATGATTAAGGATAAGCTGCGCTCCCTGTTCGGCTTTGGAAATTCTCAAAAAGACGATAAGGGCTTGCCACCCAAGGCGCACTTCAGCATCTGGTACTTTGTTCTGGCCATGATTTTTTTTTCCTACCTGCAGCCACTATTCTTTTCTGCAAAGGTGGAGACAATTCCATACAGCAAATTCAAGCAATACCTTACCGATGGAAAATTGGATAAATTGACCATCGGACCGGAACATATTACCGGAACGCTTCTGGGTGTTCCTGATCAGGAGATCTCCATCATCCGGGTGGATGACCCCAACCTGGTGAAAGAATTGAGCGACAGCAAGGTGAATTATTCAGGAAAATACCAGAGCAAATTTCTGGGGGCCATCCTCTCCTGGATTCTGCCGCTTGGCATTTTCTTCCTGATCTGGCGATTTGCCATGAGAAAGATGGGCCCTGGGATGGGAGTTATGTCCTTTAGTAAAAGCAAGGCCAAAATATTTGCCGAGAGCGATACCAAAGTTACGTTCGAGGACGTTGCCGGGATCGATGAGGCGAAGGAAGAACTCGAAGAGGTGGTTGAATTCCTCAGTACCCCGGAAAAATCCCAGAAACTGGGGGGCAGGATTCCCAAAGGGGTGCTGCTGGTGGGTCCGCCGGGGACCGGTAAAACT
>Ga0316187_10000684_pt1 | contig 27558 bp, 20 predicted proteins | sample CroRivburrow1_MG_FD_204927 | JGI IMG/M metagenome (GOLD analysis project Ga0316187, IMG submission 204927) | Coastal sediment microbial communities from Maine, United States - Cross River worm burrow 1 | ecosystem: Environmental > Aquatic > Marine > Coastal > Sediment | place: USA: Maine...
TCAAATCCTCATCTTCAGCTTTTTCCAGAGCTTTAATCAACAAATATGTTTTTTTATTTGCCAGGATATCACCACCAATTTGTTTCCCGAATTTTTCATTTTCGGCATACACATCCAGAAGATCATCCATCAACTGAAATCCAATACCCATGTTAATACCAAATTCCCTTAGATGTAATAATTCAGTTTCATCAGCCTCTGCAACTAATCCTCCCAGCTCAGCACTGAAGCCAAGCAATACAGCAGTTTTAAGTTTAATCATCTGAATGTATTCTTCTTCTGTTACAGTATTTAACTGTTCAAAATTCATATCAAACTGTTGTCCTTCACATACTTCCGCTGCACAATTATTAAATTTAGTGATTGCTGATTTTATTCGTGATTCATCAATAGCCAATAAGTGATCATAGGCTCGAACCAGCATTACATCACCTGATAATATGGCGATATTTTCATTCCATTTCTTATGAACAGTAGGTTTGTTGCGCCGTAAGGGGGCATTATCCATAATATCATCATGAAGCAAGGTGAAATTATGAAAAACTTCTATTGCCAGGGAAGGTTCCAGTATCTTTTTGATATCATCCCTGAAGAGCTGATAGGATAATAAGGCAATAAGGGGCCTTATTCGTTTGCCCCCAAGATCAAAAATATATCGAATGGGTTCATATAAATTTTGAGGTTCGTCCCCGTAACTAAGCTTTTTGATCTCCCGATCTATTAAGCCGATCATATGTTGAACATCCTTATTCATGGTCAGCAAAGCCCAAATCAATTGTCCTTCTGTCTATATCAGCTTTCAATACCTTAATTTTTACAGTATCCCCTAATGTATACATTCTTTTACTATGCCTTCCGACCACTCGCATGTTTTTTTCATCATATTCGTAATAATCATCCAGCAATGCAGACATCCTTATCATTCCCTCAACCTTAGTGTCAATGATTTCAACGAAAATTCCCCATTCAGTGATTCCACTAATTAATCCCTTAAACTCTTCCCCTACACGGGAAATCATATATTCTACCTGTTTGTATTTTATGGATGCTCTCTCTGCATTTGAGGCTACCTTTTCTCTTTCGGAACTATGTAAACAATGTTCCTCATAAGCTTCAATTTCTACAGATTTCCCTCCGGCTAAATAATGAGTTAACAATCGATGAACCATCATATCAGGATATCTACGTATGGGAGAAGTAAAATGAGTATAATGTGTGAATGCCAAACCAAAATGACCTTTAGGTACAACAGAATATTTAGCCTTGGCCATTGTTCGTATTGCCAGATTCTCCAATATGTTCTGTTCCGGCTTCCCTTCAATTTCTTTCATTAGTCCATTCAAAGCATTGGAGATTCCATCTTTTTCAATATTCATCCGATAGCCGAATTTCTTAGCAAAATCAGAAAATATCTGTAGCTTTTCAGCGTCCGGATTATCATGTATCCTTGAAACAAAAATATATTTTCCGTTATTATTATTGATTTTATAAAGAAACTCAGCCACCCTTTTATTAGCCAGTAACATAAAGTCCTCAACTAATTTATGAGCATCTTTCCTTTCCTTAGGAATGATCTCCAACGGCTTTCCGTCTTTGTCAAGTCTGAATTTTACTTCGGTCGTTTCAAAATTTATTGAACCATGCTGAAAACGAGAATTTCTTAATTTTAAAGCCAGATCATTGAGTATGGTTAATTCCTTTGAGAAGTCCCCTTTATAAGATTCCAACCTTTCCTGGGCTTCATCATAGGTGAAGCGGCGATCCGAATGAATTATCGTTTTACCAAACCATTCTTTTTTAACCTGAGCATTGGAATCCAACTCAAAGACAGCAGAATATGTAAGCTTATCTTCCTTCGGACGTAAAGAACATAACCCATTCGACAATCTTTCCGGTAACATAGGAATGGTACGATCAACAAGGTATACTGAAGTAGCTCTTGTATATGCTTCCGCTTCAATAGCAGTTTCATCAACTACATAATGGGTTACATCAGCAATATGAATTCCTATTTCATAGTTTCCATTTGGTAATAATTCCAGTGACAAAGCGTCATCAAAATCTTTGGCATCATCAGGATCAATTGTAAAGGTGGTGATCTTGCGGAAATCCCGTCTCCTTTTAATTTCTTTGGATGAGATAGCCTCAGAAATTTTTTCCGCTTCGGCAATCAGTTCATCTTCAAATTCAAAAGGTAATCCGAATTCAGCCATAATGGAATGTATTTCAGCATCGTTGTTTCCAGCAGGACCAAGGATTTTAGTAACTTCTCCAAGCGGATTTTTATCACCCTCACGCCAGTCCTTTATTTTTACGATTACTTTGTCATTGTGCTGTGCTTTCTTTATACCCTCCGGGCGAATAAATATGTCCTGGTGCATTTTTTTAAAATCGGGTATTACAAATGCATATTTTTCATGTACTTCTATCCTGCCAACAAATTCCAATCGGTGTCGCTCCAGTATCTCAACTACACTCCCCATAGGTCGCCCATCCTTCTTGACGGAATATATTTTAACCTTTACAAGATCATCATCCAAAGCGTTTTTCAAATCCTCGGCCCTTACCATTACATCCTGTTCCATTCCGTCACTGATGATAAATGCGAAACGGGAGTTTACATAATCTACTTTACCGATAATCTCATTTTTGTCGTTAGCAATACAGAACTTACCTTCGCCTTTCAATTGTATGGCATCCTCTCGCAACAAGGATAATAAAACGGTATCAATATTATTTTTTAAATGTTTCTGTTTTATACTTAGCTCACGTACGATTTGCTTGGGTTCATAAAACCTTGATGGATTTTCTGCCATAAGTTTTAGTACGCTTTTTTTCAGTAAGTCTATTTTATCCTTTGCTTTATCTGATTTATTATATTTTCTTTTTCTATTCATTTTTTAATTTAATTTCTTCTCTTATTTGACGAGCTGTATTAAGGATTCTTCTTCGTAATACATTCTTTCGGATATCTTCAAGATCTCCCTTCGGAATAGCATCGATTAGATCCTTTGTGTATGACTCTTTTGGACGAAGATACATGTCCTCAGGGAAGCCCATTTCAATAAATTTCCCTTCACGCATAACAAAGATTCGGTCAGACATAAATTTCACCACAGAAAGATCATGAGAAATAAATATATAAGTAAAACCGAAATCCTGTTTTAATTGATTTAACAGGTTAAGGACCTGTGCCTGTACGGATACATCTAATGCTGAAACAGACTCATCAAGTATTATAAACTTAGGATTTAGTGATAATGTTCTCGCAATGCTTATTCTTTGTCTTTGTCCTCCGGAAAATTCATGAGGATAGCGATTGTAAAATGAGTCATGCAAACCTACTTTATTTAGCAATTCAAATACTTTTTCTTTCCTTGAAAGAGAACTTCCGTACATCCCATGAATTTTCATAGGTTCAAGGATCGCCTCCCCAATGGTTTGTCTTGGATTTAAAGTGCTATAAGGATCCTGGAAAATGATTTGCATTGTTTTCCTGAATTGCTTTAGATCTCTTTTTGAAAGGGAGGATATTTCCTGGCCGTCAAATTTAATACTTCCAGATGTAGAAGGAATTAATCCTATTAACATTCGGCCAAGCGTTGTTTTACCACAACCTGATTCCCCAACCAATCCGATGGTTTCTCCGGGATATACCTCAAAGGAAACTCCATCAACAGCATTTACATATCCTTGTACTCTCCCATACAGCCCTTTAGTTACCGGATAATGTTTTTTCAAGTCCACAACTTTTAAAATTGATCCCCCTTTAATTACACGCAGACGCCGCTCAATCAATTCATCCTTTCGTTCTACATTCAAGAGAATAGCTTCTCCCACTGAATTGTATTTTTTTCCCTGTTCACCTTCAACTTCAGAACTTATAAAATCATTTACCGTGGGCAAAACTTTAAGTTTTAAATCGAGTCGAGGTCTGCATGCCAGCAATCCTTTGGTATACGGATGTTTTGGATCCGAAAACACATCCCATATGCTACCTTGTTCTACTATCTTTCCCTGACTCATCACCAGGACTCTATCAGCAATTTCAGCAATTACTCCCAGGTCGTGGGTGATGAATATAATGGAACTGTTCATTTGTTCCCTCAGGTTTTTCAGAAGCCTCAGAATATTTGCCTGAACAGTAACATCAAGGGCTGTGGTGGGTTCATCAGCTAAAATTAATTTGGGTTTGCAAGCAAGCGCCATTGCTATCATTACTCGCTGTTTTTGTCCACCAGAAAGATGGTGTGGATAAGAATCGTATATGATTTCCGGGCGGGGTAATTTAACCTCCCTGAAAAGCTCAATTGCTTTTTCCCTTGCTTTACGTCTGGATAGATTCTTGTGCAATATCAAAGATTCCACCATTTGGTTACCACAGGTAAATACTGGATTCAAAGAAGTCATAGGTTCCTGAAATATCATCGATATCTCATGACCCCGTATCTTACGCATTTCCTTATCAGTCAGCTCAAGCAGATTTACCTCACCATAATGATCTGATTTGAAAGTGATAATCCCATTTTTTATGATTCCTGGTGGCGAAGGGATTAAATTTAAAATAGATAGAGCAGTAACTGATTTTCCAGATCCGGACTCTCCTACAATACCAATAGTTTCACCTGGATTAATAGATAAATTGATACCATTAACAGCTTCTATCTGACGACCATCTGACTGAAAAAAAACTTCCAGGTTCTGTATCTCAAGAATTGGGTCAGTATTGTCAGTATGTTGGGTCATGAAATCAGTTTATACATAAACTACTTTTTCAGGAGGTATAATGGATAATGTATTCAATTTCAAATAAAGGTTCGCTGTAACCAATACATCTTTTTTGCAATAGTCCGCTATTTTATCTGAGTCGTTTTCATTATAAAACACATGATTCACCATGCTTCCATTAATATTATCCTTACTTGAGGGGATATTGAATATGGCGGCAAGTAAGTCTAGAGATGTATAATTTTTACGGTCTCCGAACTTCCAAAGCTCCATGGTATCGATATGCTTTATCTCCCAGGGTTTTTTACCTGAGATGTTCAATACTTCAGGAAGAGGTATTCCATTGATTAGATACCTTCTGCATAGATAAGGAAAATCAAATTCTTTACCGTTGTGGGCGCATAGTATCAATGCCTCCTTATCCAACTTTTGATCAACTAATTCCTTAAAACCCAATAAAAGTTCTTTTTCATCATTACCATAGAAAGCCTTGATCCGTAGACCCAGATCACTTTTTTCGGTATTGGTAAATATCCCCGCTGCGACACACATGATCTTGCCAAATTCAGCATATATGGCAGCTCTTTCGAAATACAATTCTTCCGGGCTAAGATTTTCATCGTTTTTGATCAATCCGGCCTTGCGTTCCCATTGTTTTTGCAATCGAACATCAAGGTCCTCAAATTGAGAGGTCATTGAAATGGTTTCGATATCAATGACCAGAGTGTTTTTTAAATCAATCAATGTAAAAAGATATCTGGTTGTGCAAAAAGGTATAATATATTCCCCATAATAAATATAGAAATTTATTATGGTATTTAGTTATGAAGAGAACTTTGATTTCAGAAATGATGTTTTGAACACTTATTTTACAATGGCCAGATTTTCGGATAATTCGGAATAGGGAATACTATCCAGTTCTGAGATAATCAGAGTTTTTACCTGGCTATACTCTACTGAAAGACTATCTGAAACCGGCTCAGAAGGCGGCAGTTCTACTCTTAATGCATCTACCTGTTGACCACTTTTCCAGAACCTGAAGCATAGGTGGGGTCCGTTAGCCAGACCGGTACTTCCTACATATCCAATTACCTGTCCTTGTTTTACCTTTTTGCCTTTTTTAATCCCACTGGCAAATTTTGACATATGCAGATATTGAGTAGTATAGACTCCATTGTGCCGAACTTTTACGTACCGCCCATTGTATTTGGAATACTGTGCTTCCGTAATAATCCCATCACCTACCGATCGAATAGGTGTACCCGTAGGAGCTGCATAATCTGTTCCCAGGTGGGATTTGTATCTTTTTAACACCGGATGATACCTTTTACGAGTATATCTGGAACTGATTCTTGTATAACGAAGGGGTGATTTCAGGAATTGCTTTTGTAAACTTTGTCCTTCTTCATCAAAATAACTTATACCGCTACCCTGATCGAAAAATATTGCATAAAAATCGTTTTCTTCGTGATTGAAAAGGGCCCCAATGATTTTTCCGATCCCGGCCTTTTCGTCATTTACAATCAGCTCTTCATAGATTATTTTAAATTTATCACCTTTTTGAATCCGATAAAAATCAACCTGCCAGGCGTATACTTCTGATAGTTCATGAATTAATCGCGGATCCGCCCCCGCGTCGGTCATGGTCACCCAGAGAGATGTCTCAATCACTCCTGAAGCATAAGACCGAACGGTGTCAATTTTCTTTTGATGGAGGCTTACCTCAATGCTGTCTTTTAATCTATATATAACATACTCAATAGGAGTGGGCTCATAAATAAAATATTCAGCTCTGGGTAATGAATCCATTGTATAGAGGAGGGTATACTTTTTTCGAGCTTCAATTTTCCTGACATCGTAAACCTTTTTTGCTTTTTGAGAAAGTTCGTGGATCTCCTGGTCAGATACCTGGTAATCTGAAAGTATCTCACCCAAGAACTGGTTTCTTTTTATAGTGCCTTCAAAGATCTGAAGTGAATCTACTGGAATACCATATAGTATCGCAGCAGGAATCTGTGGAATTGAATCAAGGCTATCGAGTGCAGCAAATTCTTCAATAAGTTCAAAATTTTCTGCTCGCGGAGATTTATAAACCAGATAAACAATCAGAAACACAAAAAACAAAACGTACAACACATACCTGACGACCTTCATAAATTAACCATTCAACATATTAGAAATAGTGCTTTTCCTAAGATAGGTACAAAAATAGCTGAAATTATTTTCAAATTTCCTTATTCAGAAGAAGTATTGATAGGCGAAGGTTGGTTTTCCACATTTTCCCTTTTACCCATTTCTATATCCCCTGTTGCCTTTCACACCTAAGCTATTCCTTCCAAATATCGATAAATGGCAGCGAAGCCAATGTGATCAGATGAATAATATACCTTTTCTACCCCTTTTTATCCTACTTTAGGAGTTGTCGATTGTATTTCATACAGCTAAATTTATTTCCTGATTGTAAACGGATTTAATAAAAATCTAATCAATAAATTTTCACATTGTTATTTAAATCTTAAATTACGAATCTCTTCGAATCTCAAATATCAATTTTAAATAAAATGAGAAAAAATAAAACTTCATCCGTATTGATACTGGCCTCAATATTCATAGTCATTGCTGGAATAATGTATGCCTCGAATATTGTATTACCCATTTTACTAGCATTATTTATCAGTATAATTTCGACACAACCGATATTATGGCTTTCCAAAAAGAAAGTACCCTATGCACTTTCTGTTTTTTTGGTTTTGACAGGCATTGCATTGATATTTTTTATTATGGGAGGATTAATAGGAGGCTCACTTGCACAGTTTTCTGCTGATGCCCCAAAATATGAGGCCAATCTTAAAGAAATGGCAGGCGGAATGATCAAACAACTGGAAGCCTTGGGTTTGGAAATTTCTGCTGATAAAATGATTCAGATGTTCGACCCGGGTAAATTATTAAATTTTACAGCTGGTGCAGTGGGCGAGATCGGCAATATCATGTCTGATTCTTTTCTGATTCTTCTAATAGTAATTTTTATATTGCTTGAATTACAGAGCTTTGTTTTAAAAGCTGAGGTTGTCCAAATAACTCAAGGAAAATCGCTTAAATACCTCAATAAAATTGGTCAAAGCATTCGTCAATACCTTTCTATAAAAACCATAGTTAGCTTATTAACCGGTGTGTTAATAACCGTTTGGTTGTGGATTATAGGAGTAGATTATGCTATACTTTGGGGTTTAATTGCATTTTTATTAAACTACATCCCTAATATTGGTTCAATAATAGCAGCTGTACCAACTATGTTGTTGGCATTAGTACAATTAGGACCTATTTCTATGTTGTGGACAGGGGTGGGCTATCTGGCCGTAAATATGATAGTAGGCAATATAATCGAACCCAAAGTAATGGGAAAGGGGCTGGGTTTATCTACTCTGGTCGTTTTTCTATCTCTTATTGTCTGGGGATTCATATTTGGCGCTGTTGGAATGTTTCTTTCTGTCCCGTTGACCATGTCGATAAAAATCATGCTTGAAGAAAATAATAATACCAAATGGGTTGCGGTACTTCTTGGCACTGAAGAAGATACGAGTAAAATTTTGGATCAATATAAAGATCAGACGAAAAATGCAAACGACCCTTCAACAGACGGGTAGATGTGGAAATGGGGAAAAGGGATTGTTGACTTGAGGAACTGAGTACTTGTAAAATTGAGGAACCATCAAATTGTGTCTCTCACAATCCTCTTACACTAATTTAACTGTATCTCGGATTACTTCAATTTCAATATTGAGGCCTGATTAATAAACAAATTTAGTTCCGGAAAATCTTATAAATCACCAAATCATAAATCACTAAATATCCTCAGTGTTGTTAGTTTTGTTTTTTACTAACAACAACCAGATACATAGGTGTAAAAATATCCAACTTCCCGGCTGCTACCAAGGCGTCAGCAGCAACCAGAAGGATTTTTTGAGTTTTGCATACTCCCTTTTTAACGATACCCAGTGCTTCGAGGGTTTTAAAAACATAGCGCATCACAGTGCGGCTGGCTTTGGTTTGCCTGATCTGCTTCAGTGACCAACCACTTTCCAGTGTAGCATACCATGGCATGTCGTTTCCATAATCAGTATGTACCAGATTAAGGGTTTCTTCCTTTACAAATCCAGCCTCTTCAAGGGCATGATCTATTTTATCGAGTGTTTTCAATTCACAAATGCTGTTGCCATATTCGATCATTTCCTTGGTCTTCAGATGTTCGGGATTTGTTGGATCGTATTTATCAGTCATCCCCCATTGGTAGAAACAGGCCTTACCCCCTGGTTTCAATTTATTAAGAACTTGCTTATATACTGCAACTAGATCGGGAGCATGGCAGAAGGCTTCGATGGCATACATTTTGTCAAATGTATTATCAGGAAAAGGGATATCCATGAAATCTCCCTGTTGAGCATTTAATAAATCGCTTACTGAAGATTGGCCATTTAAAATATTGCATCTTTCCACCTGGAAATGGTTAATAGTCAATCCTGTTATATGGGCCCCGGATATTCGTGCAAGATTCCTTGCAGGTCCCATAACTCCACAACCTACATCCAATACCTTGTCTTTGTCTGACAGACCCAGTTTTGAAGCAAGAAAATGTTCATGTCTGACTATACTGGCTTCAAATTTCTCTCCTCTAAATCTGGGAGCAAAATGGAAAGATTCTCCCCAACCTCGTTCATAGAATTTTGTAATCAGGTCATAAAAATTATTTGTCACATTCTGGGCATTCTTTGAGCGCTTGTTATAATCTCTTTCATCAAATACCTCATTATACTTTGTGACTTTTTTTTGTTGGGTTTCAATAAGCATTATGGTATTTTTAATTTGAAAATATATTATTCTCTTGTTGAGAGCCTTCTAATAAATATACAAAAACATTTAGCAAATACAATGTTAAAATCAGCAAGGTGATTGAAGGACGCATGAGCTTGGCTAACAATAGCATTTTCTTCGATTGAAGAATATATTATAAGAAAGAAGAAGACAGCCTGGCTACGGCATAGGTCAATTTTTTAAGCGTTCCCTGGTTTATCCATGCTTTATAAGATAACTCATCACATTCCTTGAGGTCATCCAGGAATGCATTTTCCAATTGTTCGGCAAAGTTTTTCCCATAGATAACCGACATGATCTCAAAATTTAGATCGAAACTGCGGATATCCATATTGGCAGTACCTACCACACTTAAGCTGCCATCGGCAACTACAGTTTTGGCATGTACAAATCCTTTTTTATAAAGAAATATCTTTACTCCAGCCTGCAGTAATTCTGCATAATAGAATTTTGATGCGGCGCCCACTACAGCGGAATCCGATTTTTCAGGCATCATTAAACGAACATCAACGCCACTAATGGCCGCCTGCTTCAAGGCGTCCAATATGCTGTCGCTTGGGATAAAATAAGGATTCGTGATGTACAGCCTTTCTTTAGCGACTGTAAAGATCTTGAAGTAGGTCAACATAATGTTTGACATAGGATAAATAGGCCCTCCGGCAACTACCTGGGCAAGTTCTGCTTCTTTATTCTCTGGTTTATCTTCTATATCCGGGAAAAGTTCTTTACTAATTGATAATTTGTTTGGCTGACAGGCATTCCAGTTTACAATAAAGTGACGCTGCAAATTATGCACGGTTTCACCCATGATCTTTGCATGTGTGTCTCTCCAATACAGTCCGGTATCGATGGAATTGTCATACCTGTCGGAAACATTAATGCCTCCTACAAATCCTGTATGTCCGTCCATAATGATTACTTTACGGTGGTCGCGATGGTTCATCCTATTGGCAAAGGCAGCCAACTTAACTTTTATCACAGGATATATTTCTGCACCAGCGGCTTTCAGTTCTTTAACAATGTTGTGTTTCATTTTCCGGCTGGCGTAATCATCGTACATTACCCTTACTTGAACGCCTTCACCGATTTTTTTAACTAGCACATCTTTAATTTGATTTCCCCGGGTATCATTCTCCCAATCATAGTATTCCATATGTATGAAATTCTTTGCAGTTTCCAAAGTTTTCAGAACTTCTGGAAATTTTTCTTCCCCATTAATTAATAGCTTGTAGTCATTAATACTGAGTTTTTCATCTCCAAGCTTGTAAATGAAGTGGACGAGATCGTTGTATTTGCTAAGGGAATGGGCATGTGTTTTTAATAGCTCCCTGGTTTCATCAGGTACATTTTTTTTATATTCTTCGGTTAATTCCTTCTGTAAAGCAATCCTCTTATTGGTGACTTTTTTATGCCGGTAATTGATACCAAACGCATAATAGAAGAATATGCCAATAAGAGGCAGCACTAAAACAAGTAAGATATAGGCGAGGGTTTTTGGTGTAGAATTTGTGTCAAGCAGTATCCTGATAATGGTGTATATAAAAATTAAGACATAAATTGCTAAAACCAGATCATATAAAAAAGGGGGTATTGTGTTAGATAATATCATAATGCATTTTAATATGAATTACAGAAATGAGCTTAAAAATATCAAATACTGAAAAATGTTTTATTCCATCTAATAAAAATTGTAATCCCAATGCTACTATGATCAGACAGGACAGCCCACTATCCTGATCACCATTATTTTTACTTTTCAATCCTTTCAACATTTGAAAACCGATAAACGAAAGGATAATACCACCTACAATCTTGAAGTCATCCATAGAAATTCCGAAAGCGTTCAGAATGTACTTACTACCAGAAGCAGCAGCATAGCCCGACAAACGAATGGATTAATTACTCTAAGCATAGGTATCGTTGATTATGTATATGAATCCAATGCTTTTGATTATTTTAAAACCAATATGTTATTATATTGAAAAGAAGAACACAAAACAACATTTTACCCTGATATTAAGTCAACAAAACAAATTTGCTATTCCCGTTAATTATGCCTTCTAATACTATGCCGGATAAATTTAAATAACTTTTTGCTATCTCAACTTAAGAAGTTAAATTTTCATTTCAGAAACTTTCAATTCATCATGGAAATCATAAACCTGTAATGATCATCAACTTCTTCAGGCACCTTTTCTTCCCGATCTTTTTTCCATCAAATCAAAATCACTCTGATAACCAACCTATCGCTAACTTTCTTTTTAGTTTGGAATTTGGTATTCCAAAAATCCTCCTAATTGAATAGATTGTTCATGTGCTGGAATCATCTTTATCATAATGGGGTGAGAGGGGTGCCTCAATGGTGTAGCTGATTTATATTGGAAACCTCAAATGGAAATAAATCCACGAGTAAAGGGGAAGAATAAAAAAAGGCATAACATGAATCATGCTATGCCTTTTTTATGAAATTTTATGTCTGCTATTCAGCTGCAGGAGTACTTACCGATACGTAAGAACGATCTTTTCTTCCTTTTTTGAATTCGACTATCCCATCAGTTAACGCAAACAGGGTATGGTCTTTTCCAATACCTACATTGTCACCAGGATGATGTACAGTACCTCTTTGTCGAACGAGTATGTTACCGGCTTTAGCAAATTGACCGCCATATATTTTAACACCTAGTCGCTTACTTTCTGATTCACGACCATTTCTTGAACTACCGGCTCCTTTCTTATGTGCCATATCTGATTAGTTTTTAATATCTTCTATCAACAATTTGGTAAAATGAGTACGGTGGCCATTTCTAACTTTATAGCCTTTTCTTCGCTTTTTCTTAAAAACTATCACTGTGTCTCCTTTAAGGTGCTCAACAATTTTTCCTGAAACTTTTGCTCCTTTAACCATTGGGCTGCCAACTTTCACCTTGCCTTCATTATCAACCAAGAGGACCTGGTTGAACTCGACTTTGTCACCAGCTTCCCCACTAAGTTTGGGTGCAAATATTTGTTGATCCTTAGTAACCTTAAATTGCTTTCCAGCAATATCTACGATCGCGTACATTTATTCAAAATTTAAAACGGACTGCAAAAGTAAAATATTTTTGACTACTCACAAAGCATTTGGCAAATATAATTCAGGTAAAAAACGGGAGATAATAAAAAGTTAATTTTTTTTTAATGTAAAGTTATTATTCTAATAGCTTATGGTAAGTATTTATTGAACAGATGGTTAAGCCATATAATGTTGATAATGAGCATGTTTAGGGGCAAATTCTCTTTATCAAAACTGCTTGATTTTTAATAATAAATGATTAATATTTGAATATTGAGCCAAATGTCACCCTATAGAAAAATCAATTTGTTCATTCGGTTTAGACACTTTGAATTTGGGATGAAGCTGCTTGTTGAATAAAAAATTTAATTTATAAAGCCTATATCTATGAGTCAATCGATTACAAGGCAGGAAGAACCCATCCTGCAGGAAAACAAAAACCGGTTTGTCCTTTTCCCCATTCAACATGATGACATCTGGGAATTCTATAAAAAGGAAGAGGCCTCTTTTTGGACTGCCGAGGAGATCGATTTGAGTCAGGATCTTACTGACTGGGAGGGACTGAATGATGGAGAAAGACATTTTATATCGCATGTGCTGGCTTTTTTCGCAGCCAGCGATGGTATCGTAAATGAAAACCTGGCAGAACATTTTGTAGCCGAGGTTCAGTATACCGAAGCAAAGTTTTTTTATGGATTTCAGATAGCGATGGAAAATATTCATTCGGAGACATATTCACTATTAATTGATACCTATGTAAAGAATCCATCCGAACGTGATAAATTATTTAACGCTATCGAGACAATTGAATGCGTAACTAAAAAGGCAGAATGGGCTTTGAGATGGATAGACAAGGGCAGCTTTCAAGAAAGGCTCATTGCTTTTGCAGCTGTGGAGGGCATATTTTTTTCAGGTAGTTTTTGTTCTATTTTCTGGTTGAAAAAGAGAGGATTGATGCCCGGCCTGAGTTTTTCCAATGAATTGATATCAAGAGATGAAGGACTACATTGTGACTTTGCATGTCATTTATATAATCATCATGTAGTAAACCAACTCCCAAAGGAAACTGTTGTTGAAATTATCAGGGATGCAGTAGAAATAGAAAAGGAATTTGTTACTGATGCTTTACCAGTCAGCCTTATTGGAATGAACTCGGCCCTCATGTGCCAGTATATTGAATTTGTAGCTGACCGATTATTGATGGAACTGAATTGTCCGAAATTATTTGGATCCAAAAATCCTTTTGATTTTATGGAGATGATCTCGCTTCAGGGTAAGACCAATTTCTTTGAAAAACGTGTTGCCGAATATCAAAAGGCAGGAGTTATAAAGGATTCGGATAGTAGCTCTCCGAAATTCTCATTGGATGAAGATTTTTAATAATTAATATAGAAGAATGTTAGTAGTAAAAAGAAACGGCCGAAGGGAATCGGTAAAATTTGATAAGATCACTGCCCGAATTGAAAAATTGTGTTATGGCCTCGATGTACGCTATGTAGAACCTATAGAAGTGGCAAAAAAGGTTATTTCCGGAATTTATGATGGTGTAACAACCATTGAGTTGGATAACCTCGCGGCTGAAACAGCTGCTTCAATGACAACCATACATCCTGATTATGCCAAGCTGGCTGCAAGGATTGCTGTTTCAAATTTGCATAAAGACACAAGTAAATCTTTTTCCAACACAATGAAAAGGCTATATTCTTATGTCGATTCTGTGAATCAGGAAAACACTCCCCTGGTTTCAAAAGAATTCTACGGTGTAGTGAAGAAAAATGCTGCTTTTCTGGATTCTTCTATTATTTATGATAGGGATTATAGTTATGATTATTTTGGTTTTAAAACCCTGGAGAGATCCTATTTAACCAGGATTGATGGTAAAATTGTAGAACGCCCACAGCATATGTTAATGCGTGTTGCCGTTGGAATTCACGGAGAGGATATTGAATCAGCTATTGAAACATATAATCTCATGTCCGAAAAATGGTTTACTCATGCTACTCCAACTTTATTTAATGCAGGCACACCCAAACCACAGCTTTCTTCCTGTTTTTTATTAACGATGAAGGATGATTCAATCGATGGGATCTATGATACCTTGAAGCAATGTGCAAAGATCTCACAATCTGCCGGAGGGATAGGATTGAGCATACACGATATCCGAGGCAAAGGATCCTTTATTAAAGGAACAAATGGAGTTTCGAATGGTATAGTTCCTATGCTAAGAAACTTTGACATGACAGCCCGCTATGTTGACCAGGGTGGTGGAAAAAGAAAAGGCAGTTTTGCTATCTATCTTGAACCATGGCATTCTGATGTTTTTGAATTCCTGGAACTCAAGAAAAATCATGGAAAAGAAGAATTGAGAGCGAGGGATCTCTTTTATGCTTTGTGGATTCCGGATCTGTTTATGAAACGGGTTGAAAATAATGAGGACTGGTCATTGTTTTGTCCGAATGAGTCAAAAGGTCTTGCCGAGGCATATGGTGATGATTTTGAGAAAATATATACTAAATATGAGCGGGAAGGAAAAGCTAAAAAGGTTGTAAAGGCTCAGGAGCTCTGGTTTGAAATAATTGAAGCCCAGATTGAGACAGGAGTACCCTATATGTTGTATAAAGATGCTGCCAATAAGAAATCAAATCAAAAAAACCTGGGTACCATTAAGTCGAGTAACCTTTGTACTGAAATAATGGAATATACCTCTCCTGAAGAGATAGCTGTTTGTAACCTTGCTTCTATTGCCTTGCCAAGATTCGTAAATCAGGAAGGAAAGTTTGATCACCAGAAATTATATGATATATCCTATGTGGTCGCTAAAAATTTAAACAAGGTTATAGATGTTAATTATTACCCGGTTCCTGAAGCAAAAAACTCGAATTTAAAGCACCGACCTATAGGCATTGGTATCCAGGGATTGGCAGATGTGTTTATCCTGATGCGTTTGCCATTTGACTCTGACGGAGCTAAGCAGTTGAATAAGGAAATTTTTGAGACCATTTATTTCGCAGCAATGACTGCAAGTAAGGACCTTGCTAAATTAGAAGGCCCGTATGAGTCATACAAGGGATCTCCTACTTCTAAGGGAATCTTTCAATTTGATATGTGGGGAGTGAATCCCGATTCTGATCGATGGGACTGGTTGACCCTGAAGCAGGAAGTTAAAAAGCACGGTGTAAGGAACTCCTTGCTATTGGCTCCCATGCCAACCGCATCAACCTCGCAGATACTTGGCAACAATGAATGTTTTGAACCCTATACTTCCAATATATATTTAAGGAGAGTGTTGTCAGGCGAATTTATTGTGGTAAACAAACATTTGCTAAAAGACCTAATCGAACTCGGCGTATGGAATGATCAGATGAAAAACAAGATCATTCAATCTAATGGTTCCATCCAGAACTTTGATGAGATACCTCATGACATTAAAGATCTCTATAAAACAGTATGGGAAATTTCACAAAAGGTGATAATCGATATGTCTGCCGATCGTGGGGCCTATATTTGTCAAAGTCAGAGTCTTAATATTCATATACCGGATCCAAATTTTGGAAAGTTAACATCCATGCATTTTTATGCATGGAAAAAAGGTTTGAAAACAGGTATGTATTATTTACGGTCAAAGGCTGCCGCTGATGCCATTAAATTCACTGTGGACAAGGAAGCAATACAAGAGCCTCAATTAACTGCTGAAGAACTTGCCGAGAAAAATCAGTCTGATATGAGTTGTTCTCTTGATAATCCGGATGATTGCCTTGCTTGTGGCAGCTAATTTTTTATTACCCCTATTATATAAATTGCTTTATAAGCTAAGATGAATTGAAAACATAGGCAATCCGGACTTCCTTGGATTTTCCATACTAGGTCTGATTTGTTTGTTAAGAAAATAATTTTGTGGAGTTAGGTTGATTGAGAGGCTTGCCCATTTGTCTTTTTTTCCGGTATCAGCAGTAAAGGCCTGCTTTTTGTATTTATTCGCTAATATAGCCCAACTTGCCAAACCTGCTACAGCAGGAACAATTATAAATGTATTAATACTCTCGGCGTCTGGATTTATCAGAACTGCTGTGCCCAATCCAATAAGAGCAGCAGCTCCTGTTGCATAGTTAATATTCCATCCCTGTTTTGAAGTAAATTTTGAGTTTTTCAAGATCTTGTTGGCTGAAAGTGTACCGGCCATTGAAGTAATAGCAGGTAGCAGTATTTGCCATTGGTCGTTTAGAGGGGAAAGACCAAATCCCAATCCAGTTGACAGCAATCCAAAGGAAGAGGCCGCCAGACGATCTCCCCTTGTGAACTTGTATTTATTATATATATGGTTGGCATAAAAATAGCTCAGGATATTTGCTCCCAATACGGTTCCTCCATATACCCTAGGATCATCCACATTGGCAGCAACAAGGCCGGCAAATGCCAACCATGGTCCAAAAATTCCATAATATTTATAGGTAGCTACTTTTCCTTCAGGAAGATCACGCTTTTTGCTATATTGAAACCCAACCTCTCCCATTGTAATACTTCCGACAATAGTGGAAGCAACAATAGCTCTTCCAGCCCAGTCATTTTCATTAGGATCACCAAAAAGAAGAAACCCTAAGGCTGCGCCGTCCAGTAATCCTATGAATTTTCCATGCCTGCTTAGCATTACTGTGCTATAAGTAATTCCTTCATACTTTTTAGGGTTCATTAGCGGATAGGTCATTGATATACCTGCTCCAAGGAATGGCAGTGCAATTCCCCACGAGTCCTGTACATTTAATACATAAATTCCCCCGAGGCCATAAGCAAGTCCATATAGGCCATTAGATAACAGGAACTTTCTTCCAGGCTTTATACCCAACCGTGTCGTTTCCAAAACATCGGAGTCCTCTTCTGACTGTTTTTCAATGAGTTCTTCAAGCCATTGGACTTTGTACTCTTCATACCTGATTTTTTCTTCATCAGACAAATTATTGAAATAAATTACCAGGTAGGCGTTGTAGTCTTTGTAAAACTGTTTTTCTCTATTTGATAATTCTTCCTCTCTTTTTATTTTCCCAAGTATGGTCTGGTATCCTGTATGTTGTTCTTCATTGAAATAGGCTTCTGCAGTATAAAGCGATTCAGCATCTTGTGAATATGCAGGTTCCTGCAAATTTAAAAATCCTACAAGAAAAATAAATAATAATAAGGGAATTCGGTTCATATCAAAAAAGTATCTCAAAAAATTACATTCTATAAATCGAAATATGACCACTAAAGAGATTGAATTAAAGACACTTACAGATTTATTTTAGTTGTAATATCGTTTTGATTTATAAATTCATGTTTTAAAATGTAGATATATTTTTCTTCAACTCATTCTTAATCCACGTATATTGTAATTTTAAAAATATATCATAAATTGAACAAATATTTGTCGATTAAAAACAATTAATTTGATGGATTCGAAACACTTAGAAAAAATTGGGATGTCTCCTGGACAGGTAATTTATACTGGTAAAAAAACAGGCAAGGTCAAGATCAACTTAATAAAATACAATGAGCAAGAAGTAAAATATGAAGATTGTGAAAACTTTGATGATCTGATAAAGAAATTTGATTCTGAAATGACGAATTGGATAAACCTGGATGGAGTAAATGATGTTAATCTCATGAAAGAGATATCCGGTTATTTTAATTTTCATTCTTTGATGACCGAAGATATTATGAATACCGATCATCTTCCAAAATCGGACGAGTATGAAAATCATTTATTTCTAACTTTAAAGATGATGATATTAGAAGAAAAAAACGGTGATTTTGAAACCATTGAAGAGCATTTAAGTCTGGTATTAGGAACCAATTATGTAATCTCATTTCAGGATAAAGCAGAACGTGACCTATTTGATTCTGTTCTGGATCGAATAATAAACAATAAGGGTAGAATCAGGAAATTCAAAGCGGATTATTTATTTTACGGCTTACTTGACTCTGTTGTTGATCATTATTTCCATATAATGGAATATGTGAGGGAATCCATTGAGAACCTGGAGGAATTTGCCCTTTCTAATCCCGATCAGAATATAACCAATGAGATCAATAACATACGGAAAAGACTTACTAAAATGCGTAAACTTATTTATTGGGTAAAAACTGCAATCGAAAAGGCAAATCTTAATGAATCTGAACTAATAAGCCAAAAAACAGTTCCTTATTTTAAAGATGTTTTGGATCACACCATTCATCTTGAATCTAATTTTGAAAATTTTCGGGACTCAGTTGCTTCCTTAATGGATATGTATATGTCTAACCTGAGCAATAATTTAAATTTAACAATGAAAACCCTCACTATATTTTCATTGTTTTTTGTACCTCTGACCTTTATCGCAGGTGTATATGGAATGAATTTTCAGTACATGCCAGAGCTTAGCTGGAAATGGGGGTATGTGGCTGTTCTGGTGGTCATGTTGATTACCGTCCTGGTTATGTTTATCTTTTTGAGAAGAAAAAAATGGCTCTAAACTATTCAGGTTAGATAAAGATAATATTACGTTTTAAACCTTTGTACTTGGTTCTTTTTACGGCACTTTTTTTAAATAAAATTTTAAAAGAGCCTTCAGACAAGTCGATCCATTCTCCTTTATTCATTAACAATAGTTTCTCACTGGGGATAAAGGCAGGTTCATTATGGGGGATTGAAAATCTATTCCATGGACAAACCTCCTGGCAGATATCACAACCGAAAATCCATTGTTTCATTTTTCCTTTAAAATCCTGTGGTATTTCTTCCTTCAATTCAATTGTAAGGTAGGATATACATTTAGAAGCATCCAATTGATATGGCGAGATTGCCTGAGTAGGACAAGCATCTATGCAGCGGCTACAGGTACCGCAGAAATCTCCTATTGGATTATCGTATAACAATTCAATATCAAGGATTAGCTCAGCAATAAAAAAATAACTTCCTTGCTTTTTATTTATAAGCAATGTGTTTTTACCAATCCAGCCCAGGCCACTTTTTGCTGCCCATTGCCTTTCCATTACTGGAGCTGAATCAACAAAACCTCTTCCGGATACCTCACCTATTTCAGAATTAATTAAATCAAATAATTTATGGAGTTTCTTTTTTACTATAAAATGATAGTCCTCACCATAAGCGTATCTTGCTATTTTGAAGTTATCTTCAGAATTTATTTCCTTACCTGGAGCATAATTATATAAAAGACTGATTACTGATTTAGATCCTTCAACAAGTTTTGTCGGATCAAGTCTTTTATCAAAATGATTGGCCATATACCCCATCTTTCCATGCCGATCCTTTTCCAGCCAATTCTTTAGTTTCTCAGCTTCTTTTTTGAGATATTCTGCTTTTGAGATACCGCAATAATCGAACCCCAGCTGTTTAGCAAGAGATTTTATTATTGAAGTATTTTCAATGAGTTGTTTGTTTGACATTCGTTAAAACAAGGAACCCGTATTACCAGGCAGTGGAATTTTCAAATGTTTATAGGCTCTTTCTGTTGCTTCCCGACCTCGTGAGGTTCTTTTCAGATAACCTTCCTGTATTAGAAACGGTTCGTAAACTTCTTCTATGGTTTCGGCTTCCTCACTACAAGCTGTTGCAATTGTACTTAAACCAACAGGTCCGCCTTTGAATTTATCAATAATGGTAAGTAATATCCTGTTATCCATATCATCTAAACCATTCATATCAACATCAAGGGCTTTTAATGCCATATTAGCTATGTCATGTGTGATGGTTCCATCGCCTTTTATGTCAGCAAAATCACGGGTTCTCCTTAACAGGTTATTGCATATTCTGGGAGTTCCACGGCTTCTTCTTGCAATTTCAACAGCGGCATCCTTATCAAGCTGTGTATCAAGTATACCTGCCGACCTCTCTACGATTTTTGTTAACAACGTGGAATGATAATACTCAAGGCGTGAATTTATGCCAAACCGGGATCGAAGTGGTGAAGTAAGTAAGCCAGCCCTTGTAGTAGCGCCTACCAGAGTAAATGGATTCAGCTTAATCTGAACGGAACGGGCGTTGGGACCGGAATCAAGCATAATATCGATGCGGAAATCTTCCATGGCGCTGTATAAGTATTCTTCGATGATGGGATTTAACCTGTGTATCTCATCAATGAATAGCACATCATTAGGTTCTAAATTAGTCAATAAACCTGCCAGGTCTCCCGGTTTGTCGAGAACGGGTCCGGAGGATACTTTAATACCAGAATGCAATTCATTCGCTATAATGTAGGATAGCGTGGTTTTACCCAGGCCGGGGGGGCCATGTAGCAGGACATGGTCCAGAGATTCACCTCTTTTCTTGGCTGCCTGTACAAAAATTTTTAAATTTTCCACCACTTTTTCCTGTCCTGTAAAATCACTAAAACTTAAAGGTCTTAATACCTTATCAATTTCCTGATCTTCTGGTTCCAGGTACTCCTTGTCTCCATGTAAAAAATCCTCTCTCATATTGGATTTGATATTTTTACTAAAATAGACATAAGAAAAGATAATTCATAAAAAGGGTGTAAATTGGCCATGATTTTTTATAGGTAATGAAGTTACACAAAAGCAGAATTTATCCCATTGTATTAGTCTTTATTGTCTTTCTTGTTTGGATGTACCGTCAGAACAATAGACAGCTGGAGAAAGTGTCTTTTAATGGTCAGACAATGGGTACTTACTATAATATTATTTACCTGCATCCCGACGGATTAAATTTGAAAGATGGGATTGACACCTTGCTGGTGAATTGGAATTTGACATTATCAACGTATATCTCCAATTCTGAAATTTCCCGCTTCAATAGAAAGGATGTTTTATATTTTGAGTCACCTTATTTTTATCCTGTTTTGTTGAAGAGTAAAGAGATATATGAAGCTACTCAAGGTGCTTTTGACCCGACTATAATGCCATTGGTTAATGCTTGGGGTTTTGGCCCGGAAGAAAATGAGATGCCAGACAGTTCAAAAGTAAAAGATTTATTAAAGCTAATAGGATTCAACAATATCTTGTTTGATTCCTTGAAGGTTAGTAAACGGTTTCCTGGAATTCAGCTTGATTTTAGTGCCATTGCAAAAGGATATGGGGTTGATGTTTTGGGTGGTTTCCTGGAAGAAAATGGCATTAAAAATTATTTGATTGATATTGGAGGTGAAATTTCATGCAAAGGTATTAACGATCGGGGACTTCCCTGGACAACAGGAATAGAAGATCCCAATGTTGAATTTATCGAAAGAAAAATAAAAGCGATAATTGAAGTTACTGATAAAGCTATTGCAACATCAGGAAATTATCGAAATTTTTATATAAAAGACGGTCAAAAATATGCTCATACCATAAGTCCATATACCGGCTTCCCGGTTCAACACTCCTTGTTGAGTGTAACTGTAATTGCTGATGACTGTATGACAGCAGATGGTTATGCTACAGCCTTTATGGTCTTGGGAGTTGATCAATCTAAACAAATAGTGCAAAATCATTCTGACCTGGATGCTTATTTTATTTTTTCTGATGAGGAGGGAGAGGTTAAAACTTTTATGACTCAAGGATTCAGGTCTATTTTAAAAACTGAGAATTAAATATGGCCCCCAAGATCGAATGGTTTGATACGTGGTTCAGTTCACCATATTATCATATTCTGTATAAAAATAGAGATTTTAAAGAAGCAAAGGATTTTTTAGATAACCTTTCCGGATTCCTGGATATTAAACCAACTGATTATATTCTCGACCTGGCCTGTGGGAGAGGACGACATTCCATCTATCTTAATAAGAAAGGATTTAATGTAGTAGGGGTGGACCTATCCGGGGAAAATATTTCTGAGGCCAGGAAATTTGAAAATCAAAAATTGAAATTTTTCACTCATGATATGATTGATATTTTCAAAAAAGATTCATTTGATTTTATATTTAACTTTTTCACCAGTTTTGGATATTTTGATACAGAAGAAGAAAATGAACAAGTAGTGAGATCAGCTGCTGAGGGTTTAAAGATGAATGGTAAAATGATTATTGATTTCTTAAACCCATATACGGTTATCCACAATCTTGCCCCGGAGGAGATAAAAAAAAGTAATGGAATAACCTTTCAAATAACAAAGAAAATTGAAAATGGATACATCATCAAGCATATTGATTTTGAAGATAATGGGAATCCTTATCATTTTACTGAAAAAGTAAAAGCTATCAGGCGAACGGAGTTTTTATCCTATTTTAAGAAATGTGGTTTGGAATTGTTGAATATTTTTGGGGATTATAATTTGAATCCTTATGTAGCTGAAAAATCTGAAAGGATGATATTTATCTTAAAAAAGAATATGCAGAAATGATTTTAAATGCCACCATATTGTTTATTGCCGCTTTTCTGGGAGGCATCTCATCTTTTTTGTTTCCTGATCTCCAGAAGAAAAAGTTCGATCTTCTATTGAATTTTGCTGGAGCCTATCTCTTTTCCATTACTATAATTCATATACTTCCAGAAGTTTATATACAATACCCGGAGCCTTTCAAAATAGGTATATTTATCCTGGCAGGATTCTTTTTACAAATGGTTCTTGGATCACTTTCTACTGGTCTGGAACATGGTCATTTACATATACATAAAAATCATTCCCATAGTATAACACCATCTGTGTTATTAATTGGTTTGGGTATTCATTCTTTTATGGAAGGGACCATACTTTATAATCCAACAAATATAAGTATCCACGACCATTCAGGGGGAATTCTTTTAGGAATAGTGTTGCATAAAATACCAGCAGCAATGGCATTGGTAGCAGTTATATATTCTTTTATTGGATCGAAAAAAGTGGCTATCTGGTATTTAATAATTTTTAGTTTGTGTTCTCCAATGGGATTAATTTTGGCATCTCTGGTTGGTGATTTTAACTTTTTTTCTTTGACTGACCTTGCCTTTTTATACGCAGTAGTTTGTGGTAGTTTCCTACACATCTCTACTACAATATTTTTTGAATCCAATCCTCAGCATAATCTTAAATATGGTCGGCTGATGATTATATTTTTAGGTGCTGCGGTAGCAATCATTATAGAAGTATTTCTATAGTATATCCTGATTGAATACAAGATGGTTTTTTCCTTAATAAGAAAAAAGCCCGGAGACAATTCCCCAGGCTTTAATCAAAACTGAATATGAAATTTAGAAACTGGCTGAAAAGTGTATGCCAGGTCCTCGATTGGCAACTTTATAACCATGTGGTGTGTGCTTGAAATAGACATCACCATATCGATAGAATAACCTTCCATTGATATAAACTCTCTTATACCCGTGAGGTATATTTGAGAAAACGATATGAGAAGGTATATCAGCCCTTAGATAACCATGTTTCCAGTGGTATGTATAAAACCATCCATTGTGAAAATAATACTCACCATAATTTTTATGATAAAATACAACTGGATAATTATTATAAGTCCATGGTGATGTATGATAGTAATTATTATAATAATGCTTTTTATAGTACTTTTTACCGTGAGCATAATTGTGATTATAATTATTATTATGCTTATTATAATTACCCTTATTGTTCCCTTTTTTGGTATTCACACTTTCGTATTTTACAATCTTGTTTTTAGGACTGTTATTACGATTATCATCGCGTGTATAACGAAGCGTAGTTCGTTGGTTCTTAGGATTTTCATTCCTGACAACTTTTGTTTCCCTGGTTCGGTACTGAGACTTATCTCTGTTTCCAGACCTGGTTTGACCATTTACTGCGAAACTTATTATAAGTAATAAAATACTTATTAAGATTATCGCCCGATTAAAATTGTATGTGTACGTAGTTTTCATGACTTTAAATTTTAAGTCTGTTTTGTCTCTTCCTTGAAGAAAATTAACAGACAAGTGAAACAATTCATTTAAAATCATGGCGCCATTCTAAATTCATAAATTATAGAACAAAGCATGTGCCAAAAAACACAAGTGTCTGATTGTCAATGACTTTTAATATGGAAAATCTTGATCAAGGATGGGGAACCAGTTGATATTGTTATTTTTAAATAAGAATACCATACTGGATTGCCGGATATACTTAGTGCTATAGCATGAAATTGACTATTAAAAGAGACTCAAAAGAATAACCAATTCTTTGGGGAATTATAATCCTATTAAGATCTCCCTCGCCCATAAGTGATTCGGATTCAATGTTTCTGCGAGAGTTAGGAACTTTATGGCTTCATCTATGTTTTTCTTTCCTATATAACCCAAACCAATCAGGAAATTTCCATCGGACTGCATGATTTTGGATGATGCCCCTTCGCCAAACTTTGAAAAGAAATCTACATCAGTTTCACCATTCGTGAGTTTTTCACCTCTTTTAATCAAATCATCAAATATTTCTTCTGCCTCCTTTTTATTGCCCAGATCTTCTTTAGCCTGACCGATGTAAAAAAGATATTCCGGATTTGAAGTTTTAACCTGTACAACCTTCTCATACATTTTACTAGCTTCTTTTCTATTTCCTTTACTTTTTAGGGCCGTAGCCTGTAAATAATAGATTTGAGCATTACGGCCATAATTATCATTTCTTCCAATTTGATGATTTTCGGGATAGGTATCAGCATTTTTAAAAGAAGACAAAGCTGAATCATAATCACCATCCCGCAGGGACTTTAAGCCTTTCAACAGAAAAGCATCAACATAAATATCATGAAGGTTATCTACACCCTCCTGCCTTGGAAAGAAATTATTTAACAGGTAATCTATTGATGTATCATATTCTCCGGAAAGTACCAGCACTTTTATTTCCTGGAGTAAGGCATCCTTCCTTGTTGCCAGGTTATCATGATTTTTAACTAAAAGATTGTATCGCTTTTCAACCTGAGCACCGTTAATTTCATAAAGTCTGTCCAGTTCATAAAAGTACCTGGATTGGGTTGGATCATTGTCAATGGCAGTTTCGTAAGCAGCGATTGCTTTTGGTATGTCCATATACGTTTGGTTATATCCCCACCCTAAATTGCGATATGCAATAGCCAGATGAGGATCTGATCCAACAGATTTTTCCCAACAATTAATCGCTCTTTCAGGTTGTTTATCATACAACAGGTTTCCCAAATAATACCAGGCCATTGAATAATTCGGATCATGATCCAGAGCAACCATATAGACCTTTTCGGTTTCCAACCTGTAAGGAAAACAATAATCTGTGGAAAGCTTTTCTGCCATTTCAAAATATTGCTTGGCAGTATCAGTTCTTTTCATTTTATGGTTAATATAACCCAGGTAATAAAATATCGTTGGATAGTGTGATAAGGCCACATTTTCTGATTGCGAGGCCAGTTCCAGGATATCAAGTGCTTCGGTTAATAATCCTGCATTGAGGTAAGAAACCGCCAGCTCTAAATAAGATTCTGGCATATCGCGCATCATTTTAGTGAGCTCCTTCAGTTGTTCAGAACTTTCTAATAGTAGATAATATTCATACCAAGCCATAAAGTTCAAGATATCAATTGAAAGCACATGTTGGATTACTTCTAAAGCTTCTTCTTTTCTTTCCATTTTTCTAAGAATGGCAGCCTTTAGATTAAAAGCATTGAGGTTGGAATTGTTATAGGCCAATGATCTGTTAACCTCTTCTAGTGCCATTGATATATTTTTATTAGAAAGAGAAATCTCTGCCAGATTGAAGTAAGCCCCGGAGGCAAATGATTGATCCCAGACTGCATGATATAAGGTATCATAAGCAGCATCAAGATAGCCTTCTGACTTTAAGATAAGTCCAAGATGATAGAAAGATTCACAATCCCTTGGATGCGTATAGTCTTTGGTGAGGCGAGTTAATGCATTCCGAAAATATTTTTTAGCTTTTTCATAATTGCCCTTTTGCTTATGATATATCCCCATTTGATTATTACATCGTGAATCCAGTGGATCTCTTTCAAGTGCTTCCTGAAAATAGTCAACAGGATTGAGCCTTGCATTGTGGAATTGCTTAATGCGCAGCCCTGTTAAATAAAGCTCTTCAAGCGATTCAATATCTTCCGGAGCAAGAGGTGGTTTTACTACTTCGGGTAATTTCAAGTTAGCCTGTTTTGTTTCGGGCTGGTAGGATACCAATTCTTTTCCTTCAGTATTTGTAAGGCTTAATTGCAATTGATTAAAATCAACATTAGAATCGATAGTAAGGATTTTGTTATATGGTTTTTCGGGAGAAATATTTATTTGTTTTTTAAATAGCTCTTTCCCATTATAGGTTAGAATGATAGTTGCATCGCTTATTAAAGAAGTAGTATTTGCTGCTATTAACACCTTACTGTCTTCCAATTTTTTCAAGTTGAGCATACCATTAAGGTTGGCAGTGGTTGCACCCTCAGAATTTCGAATTGGATACCAGTATTGTTTGAATTTTTTTACTTCGTAAGGTTTTAACCAGCTGTAGTCTGGCTGATTGTCAGAATAGGCACCGGCCATCAATTCTGCATAGGGCCCATCAGAATCAGTGAGAACTTGTGAGTCCCACATAGTACCATAAGCTCCGGGTCCCCATTCCCATAATTTTGCACCGGTAACAATATTTTGATTGGCTACATGCATGGTACCTGCATTTTTCCTGTAGTCATATCCGGCAAGGAATCCTTCCTTGATCTGATGTGCGAAAAAACTGATGGGTTCCGGATGATTTTTCCACCAGCTGGCATCGATAGCGTTTTTATAGTAGTCATGTCGATTGTAGACTTCTGTAGTAATAGGCCAGTGGCTGAAGCTATTTTTAGCATGGTATACAGCAAAATCCGTACTTGGAGGAAAGAATACCTGGTAATCATCATTTACGTGAGTGGCTACATTGGCCCAATACAAGATAGAATTGATATTATCAGTGGGATTGATCAGACGACCGGATACTTCGATATATGACTTACCAGGGAATAGACTGATTCCAAGTGTCCACTTCATTCGATGCCTTGGCTCAG
>Ga0316187_10000687_pt1 | contig 27508 bp, 23 predicted proteins | sample CroRivburrow1_MG_FD_204927 | JGI IMG/M metagenome (GOLD analysis project Ga0316187, IMG submission 204927) | Coastal sediment microbial communities from Maine, United States - Cross River worm burrow 1 | ecosystem: Environmental > Aquatic > Marine > Coastal > Sediment | place: USA: Maine...
GCAACCGTGTAACCGACAGGTATCTTCACCTTTTCATCCACAATCTGTTTGGCCTCCCGGACAAAACCGCCGATATCGCTGGTTTTGATATCAACATAAACCCAGGCGTTGGGTCGCGCATTCTCAGTTTTGATGGATGGCGGGCCGCGCCGCAATTGAAGATCAGCCACGAGTGACAATGGAACCTGCGCACCTGTCGGTGTCGGCACCAGCACGCGCTTGAGTGACTGCAGATTATCACGCAACTCACGCGGATAACGCACATTAACAGGATAACGCTCCAGCCCCTCGATCGTGGTGGTGACGTTCATGCCACCAATGGCGCTGGAGATGACATCCTGCACATCACCAACAGTCAGACCGTAACGAGCCGCCTCCTCACGTTTGATATCGAAATCGAGATAGTAACCGCCAGCCGCTTTATCGGCGAAAGAGGAGAGTGTGTCCGGATGGGCCTTTACTGCCCGCTCGATATCGCCTGCCACCTTCTCCAATACATTCAGATCGGAACCAGAGACCTTGATACCGATCGGTGTTTTGATACCGGTAGAGAGCATGTCGATGCGCGTCTTGATCGGGTAGGTCCAGGCATTGGCAAGGCCGGGGAATTTAATCGCCGCATCCATCTCATCCATCAGCTGGCGGGTGGTTTTGGATGCATCGGGCCATAGCTCCTTAGGCTTCAATCGGATCGTTGTTTCCAGCATCGATAGTGGTGCCGGATCGGTTGCCGTTTCTGCACGTCCAACCTTGCCGAAGACCGACTCGACCTCGGGAAAGGTTTTCAGGATTTTATCGCTCTGTTGCAGTAGCTCGCGCGCCTTGGTGATTGAGATGCCGGGATAGGTGGTCGGCATATAGAGGATATCCCCCTCATCCAGCGGCGGCATAAATTCCGAACCGGTATTCATTACCGGATATACACTTACCGCCAGCAGTACCACGGCCAGTGCTACGGTGACCGCACGAGCGCGCACGGCCAGTTTCAACAATGGTCTGTGCAGCTTTTTCAGCATGCGGTTAAGCGGGTTCTGATCCTCTGATGGAATGCGCCCACGAATGAACAATCCCATCAGTACCGGCACCAGTGTCACGGCAAGTAGCGCTGCCGCAGCCATGACCCAGGTCTTGGTAAAGGCCAGCGGTGCAAAAAGCCGTCCCTCCTGCGCCTGCAGTGTAAACACTGGAAGGAAGGAGACCGTGATAATCAACAGGCTGAAAAAGAGTGCGGGTCCTACCTCCTTGGTGGAGGCCAGAATAGCATCCCGGCGTTCAGAGATGGAAATATCTTCGCCCGCCCGTTCCAGATGTTTATGGGTGTTTTCAATCATCACTATGGCACCATCAATCATCGCACCAATGGCAATGGCAATGCCTCCCAGACTCATGATATTGGCGGAGATGCCCTGCCACTGCATAATCAGGAAGGCCATCAGGATGCCAACAGGTAGCGCGATAATAGCCACCAGTGCACTGCGTGCGTGCATCAGAAAGAGCAAGCAGATCAGCGCCACGACGATGGACTCCTCGATCAGTTTTTTACTCAGGTTATCCACTGCACGTTCGATCAAATCACCGCGATCATAGACCGGCACGATCTCCACGCCCTTGGGCAGCCCTTTGGCCAGCTCATCGAGTTTTTCGCGCACCTTTTCAATGGTGGCCTGTGCATTCTCACCGTAGCGCATAATCACCACGCCGCCAGCCACTTCACCTTCACCATTCAAATCAGCCGCGCCGCGCCGAAGCTCCGGTCCCAAGTGGACATGCGCCACCTGCTTGAGAAAGATCGGTGTACCGTGCGCATCCACGCCGATCGGTGTGATCTCCAGATCATGGATAGAGCGGATATAACCAAGCCCGCGCACCATATATTCGGTTTCGCCCATCTCGATCAGGCGACCGCCAACATCATTATTGCTGCGGGCAATGGCATGTTTCACTTTTGAGAGTGAGATGTTGAAGGCGGCCAGTGCATCGGGATCAACTTCGACCTGATACTGCTTCACGAATCCGCCAATGGAGGCGACTTCCGCTACCCCTTCGACCGTCTGCAGCGGATAGCGCATATACCAGTCCTGCAGGCTTCTTAGCTGAGCCAGGTCAAGGTTGCCGGTTTCATCAACCAGGGCATATTCATAGATCCAGCCGACACCGGTAGCATCAGGGCCAAGCCTTGGTGAAACAGAGGCGGGTAGTCGATCACGGGCATAATTCAAGTATTCAAGCACCCGCGTACGCGCCCAGTACATGTCCGTTTTGTCCTCGAAAATGACATATACCATTGAAAAACCAAAGAAGGAGTAACCACGCACCACTTTGGTGTTGGGCACGGATAACATTGCCGTGGTCAGCGGATAGGTGACCTGATCCTCAACCACCTGCGGTGCTTGGCCGGCATAATCGGTGAAGACAATTACCTGCACATCGGAGAGATCGGGGATCGCATCCAGTGGCATAGCACGCATGGCCTGAATGCCCGCGATGACGATAATGGCGGTCGCAACCAGCACCAGTGAACGGTTCTTAACAGAGGTCTCGATCAGCTTGCGAATCATGATTCTTTAACCGCGGAGGCCAGTGCATTATTCATGACTTGCTCCGTCGTGCGTGTGTGAATGATCAGGCTGAGTGGCAGGCATCGTGCCCATACCGTGCCCTCCGTGATCCATCGGTTTCGACTTCGGGACTGGTTGCTCATCCTTCTCCATCTGGCCCAATGCTCCTGCCGAATGGTCCATGCCGGAATCGGGAGTAGTATCCTGCTTGCCAGCTTCAAGCATCTTAGCGGTGGCTTCTTTAAGTTTGGATTCCGAATCAATCAGGAACTGGCTGCTGGTTACCACCCTCTCCCCTGCCTTAATCCCGGAAACAATCTGAACCTGGTTATCAGCCTGCAGTCCCAGCACTACTTCACGCGGTTCGAACTTGCCCGGCTCCCGCTGTACAAACACCTGCTCACGAGCACCTGTTCGAACAATTGCCTCCGATGGTATCACCACGGCATTCACCGTGCGTGATGCTTTTAGTGTGATATTGGCAAACATATCCGGCTTAAGCTTTAGATCCGAATTATCGAACTCGATACGCACCTTATTGGTGCGGGTCTTGCCTTCCAGATAGGGGTAGATGTAGCTCAGGCGACCTTTGAAAATGCGTCCGGGCACAGCAGGAAGGCGCATCTCAGCCTCATCACCAAGCTGCACCCACGGCAACTCATCCTCATAGACATCGACCTGCACCCAGATACGGGAGAGATCGGCTACCATGTAGAGCTCCGTTTCCGGGGTGATACGGCTCCCCTCGCGGGCACCGATATTCATCACAATGCCATCAAACGGTGAATGGATATGCAGCGCTTTTGGTACGATGCCACTGTCGCGAATCTCTTTAAGCTGGTGCTCCGGCACATCCAGTAGCTTCAGTCGATCCAGCGAACTCTGCAGCAGCCTCTTTGCGCCCTCCCTGACATCAGAAAACGGACTAGCCTTCAGGTCCTGCCAGTTTTTCAATGCCAGCAGATACTCTTCACCACTGGCCACCAGTTGCGGCGAATAGATTGCCAGCAGCATCGTGCCTTGACCCACCAGTTCACCGGTTTTCTGCACGAACAGTTTCTCCACCCACCCCTCAACCTTGGGGTGCAGGCGCGCCACGCGTTGTTCATCAAAGGTGACGCGACCTACTGTGCGGATATCACGGGAGATCGTTTTCTGCTCGGCGATTACTGTGCGCACACCGATGTTCTGCACCACGGTTGCATCGATACTTACAGTTCCCGCTGATCCAGTATTCCGTTCCCCGTCAGCACAGATCGGCAGGTAGTCCATCCCCATCTCATCCTGAGTAAAAACCGGAGATGTGATGGCCGGATTCATCGGATTGCGCCATGCAAGCGCTTCATCTCCGCCAGCACAGGGGCCATCGGCACGATGCTCCTGACCCCCATCGCCACTAGTAGAACTGCCCGGCAATAGGTATCCAACAGACAAACCCACTATCAATACAAAGGCCATCATCATTAGATTTTTTGAATTCATCGGATACTCCCCACTACTGTTGAGTTTTCGTTGTGTCTAAAACCACTATCGTGCGCCGGGAGCGCCGGCACTTGTTCCTTTCCAGATGCTGCAGCAAGCCGGGCCTTTGCCTGCCCAGCACGGGCGTAGAGATGCCAGTATTGTATGTCGTTATTGAATTCGTTGAGGCGGGCGCGAATCAGGTTCAGGAAGTCGACCTTATTCACCTGATAGCCTGCCAGCATGGAAGCGGTTGTCTGCCGCGCCTGTGGAATGATACCGTGCTGATACAGGGACAATTGCTCCAGTGTCATGGCTAGCTCTGCCGCAGCGATATCGATCTCCGCATGTACCCGGTTTACAGCATCCTGACTGGAGAGGCGGGCCCGCTCTTTCTCGGCCCGGCGCTGATCAAGAGCACTATCCTGTTTCCCGCCGGTGTTGAATGGAATATTCATCGACAGGCTCAGTGATGCCAGATCGGGGCGCGACTGGCGGTTCAACGGGTTGATGCCCTGACGGAAGCCATAAGCTGCACCCAGCTTGAAATCGGGGTAATAATCCTTTTCGGCCAGTGAAACCATGGCATCGGCTGCCGCGATGCGGCGCTCAAAGCCGGCAAGCAACGGCCGGTGCTCTTCGGCCCAGACCTTAAGTCCTGCGATATCGACAGAAGCTGTATCATGCTTCGGCAGGGAGTGGGGCAGAGCTATCGGCATGGCACTATCCCGGCCAAGCAGCCTGTTTAACTCCGCCTGTTCCCGAACACGGTCCGATTTCAGGGAGAGCTGCCGCTCCAGCAGTTTGGATAGCTCCAGCTGTGCCAGCAGCACATCCTGCTGCAGCCCGCCGCCGGTTTTGTACTTGGATTCAGCCACCCGCACCAGGTGACGCAGCAGCGTCTGGTTGTTCTGCACAATACCGAGTGCCCGCTCCAGATAGGCAAGATTCCACCAGCGCATCCGCACATGATTCAACAGCAGCAGCCGAAACTCTTCGGTATCGCTACCCGCTGCCGCAGCCAACTTCTCGGCCGCCTGTTTTCTCAGGCCAAGCTTGCCCGGGAAGGGTAGCGCCTGTGACAGACCCACCTGCATCTGCGTCATGTTTTCCTGACTTGTAGAAAATGAGTCGACCGGAAGATTCAAGGCATTCAGGCTAAGTGTAGGGTCGGGAAGAACGCCCACCTGAGCCGGAATCGCACGCATCGCTTCAGCCTGTTGGCCCTGAGCATGCAATCCGGGATTATGTTCTAGCGCTAATTGCTCGGCCTGTTTCAGGGTCAGCGGCGTCGCTATCGCTGCTGTAGTTAAGCTAAGAAGTGCTGGCAACAACCAGCCGGTTTTGAAGAAATGCATATCTGCCTCCTGCTAAAAATTCATGTGCAACCTGGAAACGGCGGCACACTCCCAAACCCACGGGGTCAGGGAATCAGCAAAAAGCGGAAATTAAATACGGACGCGTTGTGTTGTGTTGTAGAGAAGGGAGGAACTTCTCGGTGGCCCGGTAGGCACCCGAGAAGTCAGTACCAGAGCGGGTTGAAAGGCAGAGATGCCATGCTGTTGAAGGCCAATATAGGCAATGAATAGCAGATCGCCATGTACAGATGACTGGATATTCTGAAGTAGTTCATCGGGGTGGTTACAATGCGAACATGCCGATTGGTTTGTGCCTGCATCCTGAGTCTTAACCTGCGGGGTTGCACAGTGGTCAGCACTCATGTCCATGCTATGAGATGTAGCATGAGAAGAGGTGGTCGCCATCGGCATGGCATGCGCATCGGGTGCCATCATGCAGAGTCCAGCTGCAAAAAGCTGCACAGCAAAAAGCCCGGAGATTAGCCGGGAAACACCTCGAATATGCAGTTTGCGCAGGAACATTATTCGCACTGTACGATTTGAATTATTAACAAACGATGAATGTTCAGGGCGAAACCTTCAGGTTACAGACAGTAAACAGCGCGGGCTGGTTGCTCGAAAAGGCAAGCAGTTGCCCAAGCTGTCTGACCTCCTGCAGCCATGGTGCTGCCGTTGTCACAGCCGCCATCCCTGTAAATGGATCGCCGCCCAGCACGTGCGTAATCATAGAGTCTGCACTGCCAAGCAGTTTCATCAGCAGCATCTCCCTGAAGCTTTGCGGCGGTGTGATCCACACCGCAGAGTAGGATTCGATACCCGCACGCCTTGCTGCAGCTGCGACGGCATCGTCAAAGCCACCAAGGCTATCGATCAGGCCCAGTCGCTTGGCATCCAAACCTGTCCAGACCCTGCCTTCGGCAAGCTTTTTGACTTCTTCCGGCGCGATGCCGCGATCCGTTGATACCAGATCCAGAAAACGGCTATAGACATACTGGATCGAGAGTTGAATTACCTTTTTTAGCTCATCAGGCAGCGGCCTGTCGGCTCGAACACCACCTGCAACAGAGGTGGTTCCCAACCCATCACTGTGGACACCGAGCTTTTCCAGCCCCTTGCCGACATTAGCCAGCACCCCGAATGCGCCGATAGAGCCGGTAATCGTCGTAGGTGAGGCCCATATTTCGTCAGCAGGTGCTGCAATCATGTAGCCGCCAGAAGCCGCCATGCCACTCATGGATGCGATCACCGGCTTACCTGCAGCCTTCAGCCGCAGAATTTCGCTGCGGATCATCTCTGAGGCCGGCGCACTGCCACCGGGACTGTCGATGCGCAACACCACCGCCTTGATGGCAGGATCGCGACGTGCCTCTGTCAACATCTCCAGCATCGAGGTGCTGCCAACACTGCCTGGTGGCTGCTTGCCATCCAGAATCATGCCACTGGCGGAGATAATACCGATCCGGTTATCCTGCATCGTTTCAGGCTGGTCGCCGATCACAGCAAGGTACTCCTTGAAATCAACAGACGGGTAATCGCCACTTTCAACACCCATGGCGCCGGCTATATAGCTCTCAATACCACCGGGGCTGGCCAACTGATCGGCCAGTCCTTCTGCCTTGGCCAACTCGGCAAGGCTTCCGTTGTGCTCTGCCAGATAGAGGGAGGGGTGATCCAGCACCTGCTGTATCCGCTCCGGCTTGATGTTTCGCAGATCCGAGACATCGTTTTTATACGCTGACCATAACTGGCCGAGCAGTACCCTGTTCGCCTCACGGTCCTCTTTTGACATGTCGTTGCGCACCAGTGGCTCAGCAGCAGCCTTATACTCACCCGCCCTGAACAGTTGCACATCCACATCGAGCTTTTTCAGCGCATCCTTGAAATAGTTACGATAGATGCTGAATCCCTCAATGGCCACGACCCCCAAAGGATCGAGAAATACCCGGTCGGCCGTGGCTGCAAGATAATACTGGCTCTGGCTATAGTTGGGACCTACAGCCACCACCATCTTGCCAGATGCCTTGAATGATTCGATAGCACCCCGCAACTCCTGCAGCTTGGGCAGAGCCACTCCTCCCATTCCATCCAGCTTGAGTACCATCATGCGAATACGCTCATCATCAGTAGCATGGCGAACCACGCGAAGCAGATCGTGCAGCCGGGTCTGCTCTGGAGCCCCGAAACTGGACTGTAGTGGCAACAGCGAAGGGGCAGCAAAATCCAACTCCTCGACAATAGCCCCCTTGGGGTTGAGCACTAGCGCACCACTCTCCGGCATCTGTGATTGCTCGGAAAATATAGCCACAATAAACAGCAGCACGAAGAGCACGAAGAGACCATTAACCAGAATTCGACGCAATCGATCCAGCCAGGTCATTAATGTACTGAAGAATTTTCTCATGGTCTTTATCCCTTTTCCGGAGATGCAAATGATATGGCTGAGCGTAGCAGTGTTGTTTCGAAAAAACATCACGTAGGGTAGCGCGACCAATACGTAAGGGTGGGATTAATGGATATATTACAGGCGATATGGTTGGGGCTGATTGAGGGTGCCACGGAGTTTCTGCCCATCTCATCGACCGGCCATTTGATTGTCGCCAGTCACTGGCTCGGCATTTCGCAAAACGAAGAGAACAAGGCATTTGAGGTCATTATCCAGCTGGCGGCCATCCTTGCCGTGGTTGCGAACTACCGTGAGAAATTCACATTCAAACAGCTGGATCTATGGAAAAAGGTGGTGCTGGCCTTTATTCCGATCGGTGTGGTCGGGTTTCTTTTTCACAAACAGATCAAAGCGATGTTTACGGTTGAGACCGTTGCTACGATGTTTATCGCCGGCGGCATTATTTTCCTGATTGTAGAGTACCTGCACAGGGACCGGGAGTATCCGATAAAGCGCGTTGAGGATATGAGTTACAAACAGGCTCTGTGGGTCGGCATTGCCCAGATCTTCGCCCTTATTCCCGGCACCAGCCGGGCCGGCGCATCAATCATCGGCGCCCTGCTCGTAGGCGTTGATCGCAAGGCAAGTGCAGAATTTTCATTCCTTCTGGCACTGCCCGTGATGATCGCCGCCAGCGGTTTCGATCTACTTAAACATTATCAGGATTTCTCCGGCTCTAATTTTATAGTACTTGCTGCCGGTTTCGTAGTGGCCTTTGTTTCGGCCTGGTTTGTCATGAGGCTGTTCATCCGGTTCCTTGAGCACTTCACCTTTGTTGCCTTCGGCATCTACCGCATTCTCTTCGGTGTCCTGCTCTTCTGGGTGGTGCTCTGATGGTCTGGAGCGGTATCGACCCTGTTGCCCTGCAGCTTGGCCCACTGGCTATCCACTGGTACGGGCTTATGTATATCGCAGGTTTTTTTGGCACCTGGTATCTGGTTCGCCTGCAACTGAAACAGGCAGGGCTGTGGGAGACCTGCATCAGCCATGAAGCTTACGAGGGGCTGTTTACCACACTGATCCTAGGTGTGATTCTGGGTGGCCGCATCGCCTATGTTCTCTTTTACAATTTCGACTACTACATCGATCACCCGATCGAAGCGCTCTATATCTGGCAGGGTGGCATGTCTTTCCATGGCGGCATGATTGGCCCGCTGGTAGCAGGCTGGTTCTACTGTAAAAAACATGACCTGCCATTCCTTGAGCTTTCAGACCGCTTCTTTACCGTGGCCCCTCTCGGACTGATGTTCGGACGCATCGGCAACTTCATCAATGGTGAGCTCTGGGGACGCACTACCGACGTGTCCTGGGCTATGGTATTTCCACATGCCGGACCCTTGCCACGCCATCCCAGCCAGCTTTATGAGATGGCGCTGGAAGGGCTACTACTGTTTATCGTGTTGTGGCTGTTGCGCAAGAAAGTGTGGCCTGCGGGCGCACGTGTGGCGATCTTCCTTGCCGGGTATGCCGTAGCGCGCATCTTTTGTGAAAACTTTAGAGAGCCTGATGAGCAGCTGGGGTTCCTCTTTGGCCCGGTCACGATGGGCATGCTGCTCTCGTCAGCCATGCTGATTGTGGGTTTGGTATGGCTGGCCAAACTCTTCCTGAACAAGCCCCGGGAAAGCTCAGATCGTTAGTTCGACCTCGATTTTTTCGTCCAGACTCGTTTCATGATTGACGCAGACCCCAAGTAAAATACATCACAGTAGATGTGATTGCTTCTTGAGCGAGCGCGCCTGGTCATTCATCATCAGCAAATGCGAATCACTACCTGGAATGTGAACTCCCTCAACGTGCGACTGCCACATCTGCTTGAATATCTGGCCGAATTCGAACCAGACGTTGTGGCACTACAGGAGACCAAGGTACCCGACGAAAAATTCCCTGCAGCAGAGATCGAATCTGCCGGTTACAGGGTCATTTTTTCCGGCCAGAAAACCTATAATGGCGTCGCCATCATCAGTCGCGATGAGGCAACCGATATTGTTACTGATATTCCGGAGCTTGATGACTCGCAGCGCAGGTTGCAGGCCGCAACCATCAACGGCGTACGAATCGTTAATGTCTATATTCCCAATGGTCAGGAGGTCGGCTCAGAGAAATACGCCTACAAATTCCACTGGCTGCATGCCTTTAAAGATTACCTGAAGGGTGAGCTGGAGAGACACCCACAGCTGATATTGCTGGGTGACTACAATATCGCCCCTACCGATCTGGATGTGCATGATCCCAAACGCTGGCAGGGGAAAATTACCTGTTCGGAAAAGGAGCGCGCAATGTTTGCGGAACTGGTCAGTCTGGGGCTCACAGACACAGTTAGAAACCTCTATCCCGACGACCCGATGTTCAGCTGGTGGGACTATCGCATGAACGCATTTCGTCGCCGCTGGGGCATCCGCATTGATCACCTGCTTGCCACCGCATCCATGCGCCCGTGTGCGGCAGGTGTTGCCACCGACTATCGTGCCAGAGAGCGCCCCAGCGACCATGCGCCCGTGTGGGTAGACTTTGGCTAGGTGTTTACGTCAAAACACAAAGCAACCACGCACACAAAGAAGATCGTGATGGGGAACACAGTCTGAACAGTTCACCGGGTTACATTTCCCGCAATGGTTTTCCCATCACTGTCAGGTCAATGATTGCCCTATTGCACAGGCCAAAACAAGTAGTAAATCATTCATTACCATTTCATCTCATATGATGAGGCCTCAGGTTTTTAGTGTTCCGTAGCTTTACCTGTTCGGCTTCAGCAACTAGGCTGGCAGGCTTAGTTTCCGGAGGCTTGTTTTCTTATGTTTCATCGATTGTTCGGGGTTTTCTCCCGCGATATTTCCATCGACCTGGGCACTGCCAATACGCTGATTTATGTGCGTGGCGAAGGCATTGTCCTCAATGAGCCGTCCGTAGTGGCGATTAACGTCAGCGGCGGCAGGCAGCACCGCAGGGTTCTGGCCGTCGGCACGGATGCCAAACGCATGCTGGGTCGCACTCCTGACAGCATTCAGGCGATCCGTCCGCTGAAAGATGGTGTTATTGCCGATTTTGTTACCACCGAAGAGATGCTCAAACAGTTTATCCGCAAGGTTCACAATCGCACATGGGGCATTCATCCGCGCATTGTAATCTGCGTACCTTACGGCTCCACCCCGGTAGAGCGCAGGGCAATCCGTGAGTCCGCCCTTTCCGCAGGCGCTCGAGAGGTTTACCTGATTGAAGAGCCGATGGCGGCCGCGATTGGGGCTAACCTTCCAGTAACCGAAGCCTCTGGCTCCATGGTGGTGGATATTGGCGGTGGCACCAGTGAGATCGCAGTCATCTCCTACGGTGGTATCGTATATTCACGCTCGGTACGTGTTGGTGGTGATAAGATGGATGAAGCGATCATTAATCACCTGCGCCGTAAATATAGCCTTCTGGTGGGAGCCCCGACTGCCGAAAGAATCAAAATGGAACTGGGCAGTGCATTCCCGCAGGAGACGCGCCGTGAAATGGAAGTTAAAGGCCGGGACCTGATCAATGGTGTGCCAAAAAATTTGCGGCTCGACGACTCAGAAATCCTTGAAGCACTGACTGAATCGGTCAACGCTATTATCGAAGGCGTGAAGGTCTGTCTTGAACGCACCCCTCCTGAGCTGGCCGCAGACATTGTCGATAAAGGCATCATGCTGACTGGTGGCGGCGCTCTGCTGGTAGGTTTGGATCAACTTCTTCGCGAAGAGACGGGCCTGCCGGTGACCGTAGCCGAAAATCCTCTGGACTGTGTTGTGCTGGGCAGTGGTCGCGTTCTCGATGAACTGGACCGCATGCGAGGCGTGCTCTTCGAGGAGTAACTCGTGAAAACCGTCAACCGTCGCTACAGGCTGTGGCTGATAAGTGTGATGGTTATTATCGGCCTTCTTATCATTGCCCGAGCCTCTGCGGGCTCCTATCCTATGTTGGCCTCCTGGCCAGTGCTTGAAGCGCTGCATGCCCCTGTACAGTGGTGGCAGGATTCCAGCCTATGGTTCTCGGAGCGACAGAAGCTGCAGGCTGATTACCAGGCATTTCGAAAAAAAGCACAGCAACAGGCATCGCTCATTCAGGAGGCTAACTCGCTGCGCGAAGAGAACAGACAGCTTCGCAAGATCCTCGATATTTCCGGTATAACAGGCTATCGCTGGCATGCTGCCAAGGTACGCGGCCGAAGCCCGGAAGCGATGAGCCAGCGCATCCTGTTGCAGGTGTATGGTGTCTCAAAGGATGATGTCATCGTATCCAGCGAAGGTCTGGTTGGCGTTGTAGAGAGCACTGCGGAAAACCATGCCACCGTACGAACCATATTCGATGCCTCACTTGCAGTTCCGGTGACTATTCCAGGTACCTCACTGGCTGCGCTTGCCCGCGGTCAGGGAGAAAGCCTCTCCATCGACTTCGTGCCCGAAGAGTTTGCGCTAAAATCCGGGCAGGTTCTCTATACCAGTGGGGCGGGCGGACTTTTCCCACCAGGTATCTCTGTTGCCCGCATCAACGAGGTTAAAGCCGTTCCAGGAGAGCTGTTCGTTAAAGTCTCAGCAGATCCGACTGCCCACTGGCAGCGCGATAACTGGCTGGCCGTAGCTTCACACCTGCACACTGACGCTTCGCAATGATTGCGGCTTCCATTGTACTGTTAGCGCTACTGGGACTGAGTCTCAATCTCGCATTCTCAGCATCACTCGCCCAGCCAGACTGGGCTATGGCGCTACTATTGGCCGGTATTCTTGCGCGGCGACAAAACTGGCTATGGGTGCTACCGGGCATCTTCATTCACGATATCGTGTTGCACTGGTCGGTGGGCTTAAGCTTTGCTTTCGTAGCATTGATTCCGTTTGTTATGATCTATTTCGACGAACATCTGGGGGTAGGCCTGCCACAACGGGTTATCATGATGTTTATTGCAACCTTAAGCCTGCTTCACTGGGGATGGGAATTTACCGCCGTACTCCTGACTCTCTGTTTCTGCGTGCCAATCTGGCATCTGCTAACGAGTTTTTATGCACAAGAACCAGCTTAAAAGCCGTCAGCGCTTTGATCTGCGCATGCTCATCTTTTTTGCAGTCACACCGCTACTGCTGGGCGGACTTATGCTGCACTTATTGCAGTTACAGTGGACTCAGCATGAGAAACTGGCCCTGCAGGCAAATGAAAATCGCCTGAATATCGTGCCAGTTCTTCCTGTTCGAGGTGAAATTACCGATGCCAACGGCAAAGGACTTGCTGTAAATAAAATAGCATACCGGGTCCTACTGATTCCGGAGCGGGTTAAAAAACTGGATGAAACATTGGCTACGCTTGCCGATGCACTACAGTGGAGTGAAAGAAAGCAGTCACATATCCTTAAACGTATTAAGTCGTCACGTCCGGATCGCCCCGTACTGCTGGATGATAAGCTGCAGTGGCTACAGGTATCTCCCATTGCTGCCCGACTTCACCACCTCTCCGGCATCGATGTCGAAGCAGGCAGCTATCGCTACTACCCCTATGCTGAGCTTACCTCCCACCTGATTGGCTACCTCTCACTGGCCCGTAAGTCTGATCTTGATAATGGTTTTCTCTCCACTGAGTTTATCGGTCGTACTGGTATCGAAAGGTCGTTTGAAACTTATCTGCACGGCACACCTGGCTCCCAGCAGGAGGAGGTAGATGCGCACGGACGCCGTATCGCAGTCATCAAGAGGACTCCATCTATAATGGGTCAGCAGATGAAGCTGGCTCTCGACATTGATGTACAGAAGGCAGCCTCAGAAGCACTGGGGGAGAGAACCGGGGCCGTAGTTGTGATGGATATCGAAACCGGCGCGATCATCAGCATGCTGAGTCAGCCGGGATATGATACCAACCGCTTCATCACAGGCCTTGAAACAGAACAGTGGCAGGAGTGGCTCAACAACCCCGACAAACCGCTGCTGAACAGGGCAACTCAGGCCGCTTATCCTCCGGCATCCACATTTAAAATGCTCACAGGCCTTGCAGGGCTGAGACAGCGGGCCCCTCTGGCAACCAGCCATACCCAGTGCCCCGGTTACCTGGAGCTGGCCGATCGCAACCTTCGCTGTTGGAAGCGGACAGGACATGGCGATGTGTCGCTGCACTCTGCGCTGGTACATTCATGCGATGTGTTTTTCTACAAGCTGGGCGACCAGATTGGTATGACTGGGATCAGTGATGAAGCCCAACAGTGGGGGCTGGGAGAAAAAACCGGCATAGAGATCTCCCCGGAATCGCGCGGCATTATTCCTGCCCTGCGGCCCGACATGATGGCTGCAGCGAGCAGCAGATCATCCAAACGTAAACGCTGGTTCCGTGGCGAAACGATGATCACCGCCATCGGACAGGGGCAGCTCACCACCACCACACTGCAAATGGCCCGTCTTGCTGCTGCCCTTGCTAATGGTGGCAAAATCCTGAAGCCCCAGCTACTGGCCGATTCCGAAAGTGAGTTGATTCGCCAGGTTGATGTAAAGCCGACACATCTGAACACCATTCGTAAAGCGATGCGGGATGTCGTTGCCACCCCACGTGGCACAGCCTTCTGGGCCCTCCGCTCCTCCCCTTGGCAAATGGCCGGTAAAACAGGAACGGCTCAAGTGGTCAAAATGGCGCAGGATGATGATAAGAAAGGAAAACTGACCAAGCAGCAGGTACTCAAGCGGCATAAGGATCACGCATGGTTCATGGGGTATGCGCCGTATGATAACCCTAAGGTGGCGATAGCTGTTTTTGTTGAGCATGGCGGCCACGGTGGTAGTGATGCTGCCCCTGTAGCTGCTGCCATCATAAGAACCCTTGCCGCCAAAGAGGCATCTCAGCCATGATTAGAACTCTTCGTTCCTTAGACTGGATGCTGCTGGCAACCATGGCCTGTCTGATCGCTCTGGGGCTGGTCACACTCTATGCCGCCATTCATCAGGGTGAAATGGCGCTATGGAGAAGACAGCTCATTTTTCTGAGTGTCGGCTTATCAGTTTTCCTGTTTGTCTGCTTTATCCCGGTACGCGTTGTAGGGCTCGCCAGTTGGCCCTTCTATATCGTCGCCCTTCTTCTCCTAGCCATGGTACCGCTGTTCGGCGATGTCCAGATGGGTGCAAGGCGTTGGCTGGATTTGGGGGTGATGAACCTGCAGCCCTCAGAGCTGATGAAGTGGGCATTGATGCTTGTACTGGCCAGCTGGTTTGCCAGCAGGGATGCCGATTCACTCAAGGATTTGGGGGTTGCCCTTGCGTTGGCACTAGCCCCTGCCTCTCTGATTATTATTCAGCCGGACTTGGGAACAACCCTTGTATTGCTGTTTGCCGCCACTGCCCTGCTGATAGCTTCAGGCCTGCCCTGGCGCTGGTTCGGCATTGCAGTAACTCTGGCACTCGCCTCACTGCCTCTGCTGTGGCACTTCATGCATGACTATCAGAAGCGGCGGGTACTTACCCTGCTTGACCCGCAATCTGACCCGCTGGGAGCAGGCTATCACGTCATCCAGTCGACCATTGCGATCGGTTCGGGTGGTCTCTTTGGTAAAGGTTATATGCAGGGGACGCAGGCCACTCTTCACTTCCTGCCTGAGCAGCACACCGACTTTATCTTTTCTGTACTAGCCGAGGAGGGTGGTTTTGTCGCAGCTGTAATCCTGCTCCTGCTCTATACCGTGCTGATCACCCGGATCCTGATCATCAGCAGCCGCGCTCATACACGGTTCGGATCACTGGTCTGCATCGGCATCGCCTCGGTATTCCTGCTCTACATCAGCGTCAATATCGGCATGGTTTCAGGACTGCTTCCGGTTGTAGGACTGCCACTTCCCTTTATCAGCTACGGTGGATCAGCGCTGGTGACCATGCTGGCCGCCATGGGCCTTGTGATGCGGGTTGCCATCGAATCGAAAGATCGTATTCCGTGGCAGCGGCCTGGCAGTCCCCTGGTTTAAAGGTGGACGCTCAAGAAGGCGGCAACCGATAGTGCTAACGCCAGTGATATAAAAATTGTTTTGAGTGCGAAACGCAGCGCAACCTCTTCTACTGAGTCATGCAGCCGGGCCGCCCACCCCGAGGCAAAGGGAAGAATCAGCATAATGCCTGCCCAGGCTCCTGCTAAAAACTGCCAGTGCTGACCAAGCAGATTACCCCAGTCAGATTCCAGAGACAGGTTGAGCAGCACAGCGCCTGTCACCATGATCAGACCGCACATCGCTGATGTGCCGACGGCCTGCCTGAGGTGAACAAAACGCCTGAGCAGCGGTACCAGCATCGTACCCCCGCCAATACCAAACAGGCCGGAGATGTAACCGATTGGACCAGATAGAAGCTGCATGGCATAGGCTTGCCTGGCATGCGGACGCTGCTTGCGTCCATAATCGAATGCTACCCAGCCGTTCAGGGCTGCGATCCCCAGCAGTATCCAGAACTGCGGTAGTTGCAGGGTACTCCACAAGCCCAGTGCTGCCCCGATCACCAACCCCGGTAGTAGGGTAAGCATGCTACTGATATCGACATGCCCAAGACGCAGATGGGCACGGGCTGAGAAAAAGGCGGTTGCAACTACGGCTACCATACTGGCAAAGATATGTATCGCCATACCTTCGGAATCGGAAGGCATAAATGCGTAAAAGAGAGGCACATAGATCAGGCCACCGCCGACGCCTGCGAGCCCGGCCAGTGTGCCGCCGATAAGCCCCGCGCTCAGGCCTACGATCAGCCCGTAAACAATCAGGCTCAGTTCAATCTCAGCCATGTTGAGGTTTACCCACCCTTACCATGTTTAAAGAGAAGGTAGGCCTGATACTCCTCCATATCCATTTTGCCGAGGATGTAGAGTTCCTGGTCGAGCAGCACATCAGGGTCGTTCACGTGATGCAGATGGTTGTGCACATCAGCCCGAAACCTCCGCTGCTCCGCTTCCGCGTCACCAACACCATCCGGCCGCGACATAGCCGCCCCCCTCCATTCACTTGCACTTTCATACTTTTTTTGCGGTTGACTCATACATCGGAATTTACCTGAAAAAAAATGCCAAATCGAATCATTCAATGTGGCCTGTAAACAGCATATTTTTCTTATTTTAGTGACAAAGGTCACAGAAATCCAAATAGTAAGGTATTACGAGGCCTTGGTTTGATGGGAATCAGACCAACAAAGGGAGGGGAGTACCTCCTGGTAAAACATGAAAAAAGGAGATTCCAAAGATGGAACTACATAAATTCGAAACCAATATCTTACGCAAAAACGACCAGGTGGATGCATATACATCCATGGAGGTTCGCTATGAGGATAACTTAGATCTGGCATGGTACTGCATGAAGGGAATTCCCAGGCCATGCTTTACGCCAGTGTTGCTGGATGAGACATTAAGCTGGCTCGATGATTTACGTAATGCCCCCGCTCTTAACCACATCAAATATCTTGTTGTAACCTCGAACTCTCCGGATGTTTTTAATTTGGGTGGTGATCTGGATCTATTCTGCAAACTGATCCGCACAAGCGACAGAAAAGGATTAATGGCCTATGCGACCGCATGTATTCAAGCCGTTTATCAGTTTCATACAGGGCTTGATAAAGATATTACCACCATCTCTCTGGTGCAAGGCGACGCACTGGGAGGCGGGTTTGAAACCGCCATTTCAGGAGATGTTCTCATTGCGGAGAAAGATGCGAAAATGGGAATGCCTGAGATTCTATTTAACCTGTTTCCCGGAATGGGCGCATTAAGCCTTCTTTCCCGAAAAATTGGGCTCGCACCAGCAGAAAAAATGATATTAAGCGGAAAGGTTTATTCTGCCCAAGAGATGTTTGAATTGGGAATTGTCGACCTGCTTGTTGAAAAAGGTGAAGGTGAACAAGCCGTTTATGATTATCTCAAGAGAGAAAACAGGGCAAGAAACGGATTCAGGGCCCTTCGCCGAGCAAGAAGGTACTGTAATCCTGTCAGCTATGAGGAATTGGAGTCGGTCACATCGGTCTGGGTTGATGCTGCACTTGAACTGACCTCTAAAGACCTCCGGATGATGGAACGGCTGGTAAAAAGACAGATCCAAAAGGTGGCTTAAATTGAAAGGGTGCATAACTCCGGGGAGAAGGCACTCCCCGGAGCAGTGCTCTCAAACATGACTTAGATGGAACAGTCCGACTTTCCCTAGCTAACTGTTAGTCGGGGTGAATCTGCTGTAAATAATCACGCAGGGATTCACACCCCTGCCTGAAAGTACTCTCGAGCTTATTGTAATAATTGACCATTTCAGCATGGTCAATAGTGCTGCCGATTGCTTCAATCTCTTTACATATTACAAACACCTCTTTCACTCCCAGTGTGGCAGCTGAACCTTTTAAACCATGAATGATTGACAGGTAATCGCGACTATTACTCTGTTCTGCTGCCAATCCAATCTGCGTCAGGCTGTCCAGGCCTGAACTTTCGAATGAACGGATCAGGCTCTCACGCTTCTCAGGTGCCCGAATCAGACTGAACAGTTCGCTGATAATCGCCTCATCCAGCGGCCCGGAGTCATCGGGTTGTGCAGCACTTATACTACGCTGTGTCTCCGGCTCTTCCTTGCGGCCGGAGTGCTCAGCTATCTTTTCCAGCAAAGTTGAAGCCTGAATGGGCTTTATCAGGTAATCATTAGCGCCCGCATCCATACATTCACTCACCGTTTTGGGCAGGGCATCGGCACTGAGCATCAGCACCGGGGTGGATGCACTGGTATCCATAAAGCGAAACTGCTTAAGAACATCAAGACCACAAACCTTCGGCATATTCATATCAAGGATGACGAGATCGTACTCTTTATCTTCGGCCAGAGCGTCGAGCGCCTCTTCACCATCACTGACGATCTCTGCTTTGTGCCCGGCACGTTTTAGGATTTCGTATATCACCTCCTGATTTACCGGGTTGTCTTCAGCAACAAGAATATCAAGTGGGCGCAGCTTCATCTTCTTCTTCAGGATATCATTGATGGAAATAACATCAGCGGAGTGGTGAATCACACTGGAGGCATGCAAAGCATTGAATAGCAAAGATTCCTGCACCGGAAGGTGAAGCACAGAAGAAAATCCTGCCTCTACCATTAGCGGGTCGACTGACCGCGCCGTATCCGAATCAATCAAAATCATATCCAGATTTGCCAGATCACTTTTTTCTCGTATGGCATGAGCAATGAGTTCAGGTTTACATTGCAATGTGTCGCGCTCAATCATGACTACATCATATGGCTGCCCTATCGACCAGGCATCCACAAGGTGTGATAAAAGAAACTTCTCATCTTCTATTACCTTGTAGTGCGTGCCCCAGCGATTGAGCATGTGCTCCAGAGGGTTGCCTGGATATTTATTGCCCAGCACCAGAATATTAACCTTGGTCAGATCACGTGGTTTTTCTTTTTCTTCCTGCCGTTCAAATGGAATCTCAACAGTAAATGTACTACCCACACCTTCTGCGCTGAACAGACTGATGGAACCGCCCATCATCTCAGTCAGGTTTTTTGCTATCGTGGTGCCAAGTCCTGTACCGCCAAAACGCCTGGTAATACTGCTATCAGCTTGAGAAAAACGTTCGAAGATTATATTCTGAGCATCTTCGGACATGCCTATTCCGGTATCAACCACATTGAAAGCCAGCCGTGTATCCTCACTGTTTTCAACCAACTCCGTGCTAACACTAACACTGCCGTGTTCGGTAAATTTTACTGCATTACCGATAATATTAAGCAGGATCTGCTTCAGGTGTTTTGGGTCTCCGAGTAGCGCGAATGGAACTTCGGGATCAATATGCAGGCCAACTGTAATGCCTTTTTCTCTGGCTTTACCCTCAAATATCGCAACCACGCCATGCATTAGCTGATGCAGGTCAAATGGCTCGTTCACCAACTCGAGTTTGCCTGCTTCGATTTTGGCAATATCGAGAATGCGTTCGATCAGCCCAAGCAGATGATAAGCTGACTCCTTGATAACAAAGGAAAAGCGCATCTGTTCGGCATTCAGCTTCGTGCTTAATGAGAGATCATTCATACCGATGATGCCATTTAGAGGGGTACGCAGCTCATGACTCATATTGGCGATAAATTGTGATTTTGCCTGATTGGCTGCTTCAGCGGCACTAACTGCACGATGCAATTGGTTGATCAGGCTAGCCATGTACAGAGGCACAATAATAAGGGTAATTAATATGGCTGCATCGAACCAAAGGTGCTGTGCCCAGAATGGACTGAGTATGCATACCGTTATGAAACCAGTGAGAGCCAAGGGTACGGATAATAAAAGGTATTTGATGCCATGGCGAAATCCATTACCAGTAATCACCCATAAATATACAGCCAGCAACGGTGCCGCCGTTTCGCCACCAAGGAATAGGCCTATCGAAATGGCAGTCGTATCGCCAATAACGCCCAGGACTTTTCGAATATGGTTTGATGCTGGTGAAACGACAATCCAAACAAAGAGTAAAAGTGATATAAGCAGATATGCGGCGCTTATTTTATATGCTGTCGGATAATCAAAAAAGAAGAACCACGCAAATACAATCGCTACAAGAATAGCACGGACAATAGACTGCTCATGTTCGGTGTCTGAGCGACCATGAAGGCGCCTTTTCACGAATGTAAGCCATTTTATCGCCATATGGCTACGCTAACAGCAATAACAGCGCCATTTCACTTCTTTTCTAACTTGGCGGCTATTTCAGGCAGAGGCAAAAGCGGGTTTGTCGGGCGGGGCAACGTTCACTCATCCAGATCGACCTGCACCATGCCGTTCTCCACACGGACCGGAAAGGTATCGATATTTTCATACGCAGGCGGGGTCAGCGAGCGCCCATCGCGAATACAGAAGCGGGCGCCATGGCGCGGACAGATAATCTGGTCGCCTTCGCAGGCACCGCTGGCCAGTTCACCGCCATCATGGGTGCAAACATCCTCAATCGCGAAAAGCTCACCATCGAGATTGAACACAGCGATCTCAGCATATGGCGTCGTTATTACCTTGCGACCTCCCACAGGCAGCTCACTCTCCGGCACTACATCGATCCATTCGGACATCTCTTCCTCCTTAACCCGGCTTCCCATCCAGTCGCGGTCGCAACAGAAGCATCGAATAGCGGATGGTAAATATCAGGAATGCGAGTATCCAGCATGTTGCGCTGATCTCCACCGAACGATCTAGCCAATCAGGATTCAAAATTGGCAGGACAACCCGCATTAGCGCTGCAATAAGTATCAATCCGAATGCAGCCGGCATCCACGGCAGCGCCCGCACAGGCCGCCCCGTGTGGCCGAGTGACACCCGTGCCATCATGCCGAGCGTGAACATGCTGATTGCCCCGATCGTCCATGCATGCACAGCATGCACAGCTCCGAGATCCAACAGCAAGGCGCCCGCATAAAAGAGAAAACCGGCAATGATCCAGCCATAACCGATATAGAGCACCCATAACATCGACTCCTTCCAGATTGCAGGTGTGTACCAACGCTGCATGCGCATTGCATGCAGGAGGGCAACCGCAATCGCTGCAATTGCAATGATCACAGGTATAGGCAGCAACAGGTTGAGCGCAGCAAACGCCAATATTGAAGGCAGTGCCAGCTTTTCAATACTCTTGCTTGATCCTGTCTGAGCGCCGGTTGTTTTTCCGATAAAAAAGGGCAGCACGCGACCGGCCATCAGTACGATGGTAGCAACCAGCGTTAATACGGCCAGATGCAGCATCGGTGTCGTGATCTCTTCAAACTGGCCGAGAAGATCGAGGTGAATGCTCAGGTTGCTGGCCGCCATCAGCAGAAGCAGTGCCGGCACGCTGTAGTTGTGTGGCTGCTTTGCCTTTTGCAGGTTCCGAAAAACAACGACTGCCAGCGTGGGAAGAAAAAGCATATCAAACAGGGCAAACAGCAGCGGTGGCATCGGAACGGCAGAGACCAGACGGGGGATTAACCAGAGCAGCACCAGCAGAGCCAGCGACCATCCACTCGGCGTCGGAAGGCCCGTCCAGTTACGCACTGCAGTAAGCAGGAATCCTGCAACCACGGCCACAGCGAATCCAAAGAGCATTTCATGCGCATGCCAGAGCGAGAGATCGAAATAGTTGTAGTGCCAGATACCGGTTACAAAACCGCCAAGCGAGGTGGCCATAAACAGCATGGCGAACCATGCCGCAAGCAGGAAGAAGGGGCGAAAGCCCAATGCCAGTGGCGCCCAGCCTTCAGGCTTCTCAGGAGCCGCATGTATATCAATATTCATGTTTTTCTATCCTGTTGAGCTTTGCCGTCATGGAGTAAAAGACAGCATCGTGAGGCACCTTAGAACATGCCGAGCTGAAGACGCGCTTCATCCGACATCATTGAGCGATCCCAAGGTGGATCGAACACCAGTTCCACCTCAACACCGCTGACATTGTCGACCGAAAGCGTCTTGAGACGAACATCATCAACAATGAATGGTCCCATACCGCAACCGGGTGCAGTCAGTGTCATGACGATATCGACATGGTTGCCACCCTCGTCATTGTCAACAACATGCACGTCGTAAACCAGCCCCAGATCGACGATATTAACTGGGATTTCGGGGTCGTAGCAGGTTCTCAGGGCACTCCAGACATCCTGTTCATCGACAGGCCCACTCGCGGGTGCTTTTTCTTCTACGCTTGCCTTGGAAGCCGCGACTTGTTCGTCGCTTTCACCCAGGCCAAGTGCATCGGCATCCTTGCCTTCAATACGGGCCAGGTTGCCTCCCACGCTGACTGTGTACGTGCCACCAAGCTCCTGCGTGATCAACACCATCGCACCTGCAGGAATGGTGACCGGTGTACCAAGCGGAATCAGAATCGCATCGACATCGCGGGTTGTAGTGAGTGTATCGCCAGCGCTATTCATTCTGTCTTTGCCACCTCGTCGGAATCTGTAACGGCCGACTTCAGAGTATGCCAGCAGAGTACGGCGCATTTAATGCGACTGGGAAACTCGCGCACACCGGAGAGTACAGCCAGTTTACCCAGTACCTCTTCGTCGGGAACCTCACTCAGATCGGCTGTTACCATATGCTGGAAAATATCGAACTTCGCACTGAATTCGGAGAGCGGCGTACCTTTCACCGCTTCAGTCATCAATGATGCTGAGGCAACAGAAATGGCGCACCCTTCACCTTCAAAGGAGACATCCTCGATCAAACCTTCATCGTTCACATTCAGGTAAACGTGCAGCCGGTCTCCGCAGAGCGGGTTATAACCGTCCGCTTCATGATTGAATTTCTCCAGCTTGCCGAAATTACGCGGGCTCTTGTTGTGATCAACGATCACCTGCTGGTATAGATCTCTTAAATCGAACATCAGCCGAAAATCTCCTGTGCTTTTTTCAACGCGGCGAAGAGCGCATCGACTTCGGCCTCTGTGTTATAGATCGAGAACGAAGCGCGTGCGGTAGCCGGCACCTTGAAGAAGTCCATCACCGGCATTGCGCAGTGGTGGCCGGCACGAATCGCCACGCCTTCACGATCAAGGATAGTGCCCAGATCATGCGGATGTACCCCGTCGAGCACAAATGAGAGTACACATGCCTTCTCTTTCGCCGTACCAATCTGACGCAACCCCTCAAAGGCATCCGCCTTTGCCGTGGCATAGGCAAGCAGCTCCTTTTCACGTTTCTGAATGGCATCAAAACCAATTTCCTGAATGTATTCGATCGCCCTACCGAAACCGATAGCTCCGGAGATGTTTGGTGTTCCCGCCTCAAACTTGTAGGGCAGGTCGTTATATTCGGTCTTCTCGAATGTCACCATGCGGATCATATCGCCACCGCTCTGATAAGGAGGCATGGTCTGCAGCAACGACTCTTTGGCAACCAGCACACCGACGCCTGTCGGGCCGTACATCTTATGCGCACTGGTGACGTAGAAGTCTGCATCCAAGAACTGCACATCGACCGGCAGATGGGCTGCCGCCTGCGCTCCATCCACCAAAACCTTGGCGCCCACGGCATGGGCTCGCTCGATGATCTCGGCAACCGGATTGATCGTACCCAGTGCATTGGACATGTGTACCACACCAACCAGCTTGGTGCGCTCGCTCAAAAGCTCGTCGAGCGCTTCCATGATCAGCTCGCCCTTCTCATTGATCGGCACTACCTTAAGTGTTGCGCCAACATGTTCGCAGAGCATCTGCCATGGCACGATATTGGAGTGGTGCTCCATATGGGTGATCAGCACCTCATCACCAGCGCGTACGTTATATCCGCCCCAGCTGTGGGCGACCAGATTGATCGCTTCAGTGGTGCCGCGTGTGAAGATCACCTCGCGCACGGAGCGTGCATTAAAGAAATCAGCAATAATCTTGCGTGCACCTTCATAGGCTGCTGTGGCACGTTCAGAGAGCGCATGCACACCGCGATGAACATTGGCGTTATCGCGTTCGTAGTAATGGGTGATCGCATCAATAACAGACTGTGGTTTCTGAGTGGTCGCCGCATTATCGAGATAAACCAGCGGTTTACCGTAAATCTCCTGACTTAATATCGGAAAATCGGCGCGTACTGCATTCAGATCCATACTCATGTCAGCATATCCTCTAGGCCGGAGAGGTTGGGCAGCTTGGCAAAAGCAGCGCGCTCAATATAACGACGTACAGGCTTACTTTTCATCTTGGCCAGCAGCTCATCGGCAAAGGCGAAGGTGAGCAACTGTTTCGCTTCCTCCTCCGACAGGCCTCGTGATTTCAGATAGAAGAGCTGGTTTTTATCCAACTGGCCCACGGTTGCGCCGTGCGCGCACTTCACATCATCGTTATAGATCTCAAGCTCAGGTTTGGTATCAATCTCGGCTCGATTAGAGAGCAGAAGGTTGGCATTGGACTGCGCCGAATCGGTTTTAACCGCACCCTTGGCCACAACCACCTTACCGTTGAAAACAGCATGTGAACGGCCATCAAGTACAGTGCGATAGCTTTCACGGCTTCTGCAATGCGGAGCCTCGTGAGCTACTCGGGTATGATGGTCAACATGCTGACGCCCGGAGAGTACAAACAGCCCGTTGAGTTCGGACTCAGCACCCGGTTCCTTAAGGTCATCCACCACATCAACGCGAGAAAGCGCAGAACCCAGCTCCACTGCATGCATGGTATATGAGGAGTCAGCCTTCTGGTTTACCTCGACACGACCAAGATGCCACTGCTTTCCGCTCTCCAGCTGAAGGCGATAGTGCTCACAACGGGCGCCAGCCGCCAAACGAATAGCAGTCAGGCTATTGGTCAGCCCAGCCACGTCAGCATCACCGGCAAAGTGTTCGATAATTTCGAGCCCTGCATGCTCACCAATTGTAATACCAGTACGCAGATGCACAGCACCACCACTGTTGATATGCAGAATATGCAGAGGCCGATCCAGTTTCAGATTTGCAGGAACGCAGATGCAGCAACCATCTGTTGCTTTGGCCGCATTCAGAGCAGTCATACCATTGGCAAACGGCGCATCGGCCTGGTGCTGCATTAACTCAATTGTCTTCTCAGGCTCATCCTGAATCAGGGTTGCAAGCGAGGTTACGTTGACAGTTTCCGGCAGCTCGGAAGCCTCGGCATCAAAACAACCATTCACGAATAAAACCTTATAGGCATCGAGATCGGGAATGATAAAAGAAGTAGCATCCACAATCCCTTCAGCCGCAACATCCCACCACTGCTCACCGAGCAGGGTGCTTATGCGGGTCAGGTCACTGTATTTCCAGTCTTCATCACGTGTGGTTGGCAGTCCGGCAGCCTCAAAGGCCTGCCATGCCGAATCACGAATGGCTTGCAGTGTTGTACTCATGCAGCGGCCTCTTCTCTGACCCAGTCATAACCGCGCTCTTCGAGCTCGAGAGCAAGGGATGCATCGCCACTTTTAAGAATCTGCCCATCGACCAGCACATGCACCACATCGGGTTTAATATAATCAAGCAGACGCTGGTAGTGGGTTACCATCACCACCGAACGGTCAGGTGCTCGCAAGGTATTCACACCTTTGGCGACAATGCGCAGGGCATCAATATCAAGGCCTGAATCGGTCTCATCAAGCAGTGCCAGTGACGGCTCAAGTACTGCCATCTGGAAAATCTCGTTACGTTTCTTCTCACCACCGGAGAAGCCTTCATTCACACCGCGTGACAGAAATGACTGATCAAGTTCGACCAGCTTCGCCTTCTCTTTCACTAGCTGCATGAACTCCATCGCATCAAGCTCCTGCTCACCCTGATGTTTACGACGGGCATTCACACCGGCTTTAAGCAGATAGGTGTTATTTACGCCGGGAATCTCAACCGGATACTGGAAGGCGAGAAATACACCTTCCCAGGCACGCTCTTCCGGGCGCATCTCCAGCAGATCCTTACCCTTATAGGTGATCGATCCCTTGGTGACTTCATAACCATCACGGCCAGCAATCACATTGGAGAGTGTAGACTTACCAGAACCATTCGGGCCCATGATAGCATGCACTTCACCTGCACCGATCTCCAGATTGATCCCTTTCAGAATCTCTTTGCCGCCTACTGAGACGTGTAAGTTCTCTATCTTAATCATTGTCATTCCTTATTATCCTACAGCGCCTTCAAGGCTAACTTCCATCAATCGGTTCGCTTCAACTGCGAATTCCATCGGCAATTCGTTAAATACATCTTTACAGAAACCGTTAACAATCATGTTCACCGCATCCTCTTCCGAAATACCACGACTTTGGCAGTAGAAGAGCTGATCTTCACCAATCTTCGAGGTGGTTGCCTCATGCTCCATCGTTGCCGTCGCATTCTTCACCTCCACATAGGGGAAGGTGTGTGCACCAGATTTATCACCGATCAGCAGCGAGTCGCATTGGGTATAGTTGCGCGCGTTCTCGGCATCTTTACCGATACGTACCAGCCCACGATAGGACTGATTGCCGCGACCGGCTGAGATACCCTTGGAGACAATCGTACTGCGGGTGTTCTTGCCGATATGAATCATCTTGGTGCCGGTGTCGGCCTGCTGACACATCTTGGTCAGCGCCACCGAGTAGAACTCGCCCACCGAATGATCGCCGCGCAGTACACAGCTCGGATATTTCCAGGTGATCGCACTTCCCGTCTCAACCTGAGTCCAGGAGACCTTGGCACGATGACCACGGCATTCGGCGCGTTTGGTTACGAAGTTGTAGATGCCACCAAGACCATTTTCATCGCCCGGATACCAGTTTTGAACGGTTGAATACTTGATCTGCGCATCATCCATCGCCACCAGCTCAACGACTGCCGCATGCAGCTGATTCTCATCGCGCTGCGGAGCAGTACACCCCTCGAGATAAGAGACATAGGATCTCTCCTCGGCAATGATCAGGGTACGTTCGAACTGGCCTGTATTCATCGCATTGATGCGGAAATAGGTGGATAACTCCATCGGGCAGCGCACGCCTTTAGGGATGTAAACAAAGGAGCCATCAGTAAAGACCGCTGAATTGAGTGCTGCGTAGAAGTTGTCGCCAGCAGGCACGACGGTACCGAGATACTTCTGCACCAGTTCAGGATAATCGCGCACGGCTTCCGAGATCGGGCAGAAGATCACACCCGCATCTTTCAGCTTGCCTTTGAAGGTCGTTGCCACGGAGACTGAATCGAATACCGCATCCACGGCAACGCCGGCCAGAAACTCCTGCTCGCGCAGCGGAATGCCGAGCTTGGCATAGGTTTCCAGCAGCTTCGGATCAACCT
>Ga0316187_10000688_pt1 | contig 27508 bp, 28 predicted proteins | sample CroRivburrow1_MG_FD_204927 | JGI IMG/M metagenome (GOLD analysis project Ga0316187, IMG submission 204927) | Coastal sediment microbial communities from Maine, United States - Cross River worm burrow 1 | ecosystem: Environmental > Aquatic > Marine > Coastal > Sediment | place: USA: Maine...
GGTTGGTTTAGCAGTATATGCTATCTCAATAAAGAAAGCCTGTTCTCTACTATAAACTGTATCCAGTGTTATCAGCAATTCCAACCCATCATAAAAATAATTCAAATCTGATTTTTCAGATCCTGCTACTAATTTTACATCATGAATCTCAAAATTTTTAGCATCTAATACGACTTTATCTTGTGCATAAAAGTATGGCCTGATCTGAAGAGTTGCAATACCATTCAACTGTTGTAATTCCCAGTCCAGATTTATTTCAAGCTTTGTATGCAATAGGTCAATTAATCGTGTGTTTGTTTCCTGATATTCCAAATTGCTTTGGACAGCAGGTAAGTCATTCATTTCTATTACCGTAGTATCTCCAGGGTCTTCCACATTATTTGAATATTGACCAGTAGGTTTTTCTACCTTACAGGCTATTGAGATCAGTAATATCCAAATAACTATTAAACTTTTTTTCATTTACAAGCCAGTTTATCCTTAAAGAATATTTTTTTTAGTTCCTAAAATGTAAAGTTAATCGCTATATTTAAAAATCCGGGTGAACTTGAGTTTAAAATAAATAATTGGATAAAAAAACAAATCATATTTCAGCTATGGTAAATGGTATTTCCAAAGTGGAGATACAGATAAAAGAATATGAATTAACCATAGATGGGAAGGATTTTCAATGGGACATTATTAAGCTTCCAGACAATCGGTGGCATATACTTCAGGATGGGCACTCTTACCTGGTCACCGAAAACATGCATGATCAAGCAAACAAGTCTTATAGTTTTATTTTAAATAATATTTTTTATAAAATTGAACTAAACGACAGGTTTGATACCCTCATAGAAAAAATGGGTATGACAAAAACAAGGAATGTAACTAATAACAATATACTTATTTCCCCAATGCCTGGATTAATATCAGATATTCTTGTAAAGAAGGGGGATAAAATCAACAAGGGAGACAGCCTGATTGTACTTAAAGCTATGAAAATGGAAAATGTACTAAGATCACCTGAGTCTGGCACAGTAAAAGAGATATTGGTCAAAGAGAATCAGAATGTTGAAAAAGGTTATAAATTAATCCAATTTTAGAATCAATTTTTTTAAACTGGTTGCTATGTTATATTTGTAAAGATTTATACGTGATTTTATGAAATACAAAAGAATATTACTTAAGCTGAGTGGTGAGGCCCTGATGGGTGATCAAAAGTATGGTATTGATCCTAATAGGCTGGTTCAATATGCTAGTGAGATTCGCAAAGTAAAAGATCTTGGATTAGAGATCGCGATAGTAATAGGAGGAGGCAATATTTTCCGTGGTGAATCCGCTGAGGATATTGGAATTGACCGTGTTCAGGGAGATTATATGGGAATGCTTGCAACAGTAATAAATGGAATGGCTTTGCAAAGTGCTTTGGAGAAAGCAGGGATGTATACCAGATTAATGTCCGGGTTTAAAATCGAGCAGGTCTGTGAACAATTTATCCGAAGAAGGGCAGTTAGACATTTAGAAAAAGGAAGAATCGTAATTTTTGGAGCTGGAATTGGAAATCCATATTTCACTACAGATACTACTGCAAGCTTAAGAGCAGTTGAAATTGTTGCCGATGTAGTGTTGAAGGGAACCCGAGTAGATGGACTTTATACAGCTGACCCGGAAAAAGATCCGACTGCAACTAAATTTTCTAATATCTCTTTCCAAGAAGTATTTAAAAATGACTACCAGGTTATGGACATGACAGCTTTTACTTTATGTAAGGAAAATAACCTGCCTATTATTATCTTTGATATGAACAAACCAGATAATTTATTTAATATTGTTAAAGGTGAAAAAGTAGGAACACTTGTTCACTGATTTTTGTAATCAAAAGAGTTTCGTCATGGAAGAAATTGAATTTTATCTTGAAAATGCTGAAGAGCTTATGGATAAAGCTATTCAACATGTAAATTTTGCATTCGGCAAAATACGAGCCGGCAAGGCGTCTCCTGCCATGCTTGACGGCCTAAAAGTTGAATATTATGGAAATCTTACTCCCTTAAATCAAGTAGCATCAATAAATACCCCGGATGCCAGATCGATTTTAATCAAACCCTGGGAAAAAGTATTGATTCACGAAATTGAAAAAACTATTATAAATAGTGATCTGGGATTAAATCCACAAAGTGATGGAGAAAATATTCGATTAAATATCCCGCCATTATCTGAGGAAAGAAGAATTCAACTTGTTAAGCAAGCTAAACATGAGGCTGAAGTAGGTAGAATTAGTGTTCGTAATGTCAGGAAAGACACCAATGACCATCTAAGAAAATTATTAAAAGAGCATATTTCAGAAGATGCTGTCAAAGATGCAGAAGATGAGGTCCAAAAACTGACCAATCAATTTATAACTAAAATTGAAGAGTTACTGGAGCATAAAGAAAAAGACATTATGACTGTATGATTTTTTCTAAAAACTATTTTTAAAGTCTATCCTAAACTTCTCATTGTAACTGAATGATCATAAATACAATTTCCTGTCTTGTATAAATTGATATACTTTTTCATGTACCAGGTATTTGATTGATTTTCCTTCTTTTATACATTTTCTTATAAAGGAAGCTGAAATATCAATTTCAGGAGCTTTTATCATTTGAATATTTTGATGATCCATTCCTATATGTGATTTTGTATTTGGCCTGGGATACACTATTAATCCATAATTTTCAATTATTAAATTGTTATTCTTCCACTTTTTAAAATTTTCTAAATTGTCTTCCCCAATAATTATTCTGAATTCATATTTCGGATATTTCTCCTCAAGGTATAACAAAGTATCTATAGTAAAATTGGGTTTGGGTAAACGAAATTCAATATCCTTAGCTTTGAAATTTGGATTATCTTCAATTGCACGTTCAACCATATCCAGTCTGTCAAATTCATGTATCAATGATTTGCTATTTCTTTTTAGGGGATTTAAGGGAGATACAACAAACCAAATTTCCGATAAATCAGAATATTCATAAATAATATTCGATATTATCAGGTGTCCCACATGAATGGGATTAAATGAACCAAAAAAAAGACCTACTTTCAAATCAATATTATGTTAAAAAGGTATTTACAATTGACTCAGCTTCCTTGAGAGAATTTTCCAGGACATCGTTAACAATAGTTTCATCAAAATCTTTTTCATACCGAAGCTCTTCAGTAACTTTTGCCAATCTTGCGGTAATACTTTCCTGTGAATCAGAATTCCTCCTCATCAATCTTCTTTCAAGCTCACTAATATCTTTTACTTTGATAAAAATAGCTAAGCCATTATCTTTAAAAAAATTCTTTAAACTAATCCCTCCCTTTACATCCACATCAAAAATGATACTACATCCTTCTGCCCAGATTCTTTCTACTTCAGACTTCAATGTCCCATAATATATCCCATTATAAACTTCCTCCCATTCAACAAATCCATCTAAATTAATATGTTTTTCAAATTCATCACGGGTCATAAAATAGTAGTCTTTCCCGTGTACTTCGTTTCCTCTTTTCAATCTAGAGGTTGCCGAAATTGAAAATTTAAGGTTCGGGATGTGTTGAATCAGATATTTTACTAAAGTTGTTTTGCCAGAACCTGATGGAGCTGAAATAATAATTACTTTATTTCTTTGCATAAGATCAGCCTTTGATTGACTCTTTTAGTTTGCTACGTACACTTTGAATCAAATCTTCAGGCGCTTCCTTTTTAGTTAACTTCTTTTTGATAGCTTCCCGAATGGATTGTTCAACCGTATAATAATGAGTACATTGCATACAATCCATTATATGGGTGTGAAAAAAATTCTGTTCAATTTCATTAGCTTCCCCATCAATAATCAAGTTCAAAACTCTTATACATTCCTCATGATCTTCACAAGGTTTGTCTTTCTTTTTCTTTTCTTCCATTGTCACAATAGATTTAACTATTTATACCCCATTGATCCAGCATATGCCCTCAATTTGGCTCTTAATAAATTTCTTGCCCTATGCAACCTCGATCTAACAGTCCCTATTGGGATATCAAGTATTGAAGCCATTTCTTCATAGGTAAATCCTTCTAAATCACATAATATAATTACTGTTCGAAAATCCATATCCAGGGAATTTAAAGCAATCGATACTTCATCGCCTATCATTTCTTTTATCGCCTCCACTCTTAAATCAGATGTAATCACCTGGTTTACATCTTCAGAATTATAAAATGATTCTACTTCCTGGTAATCAATTTTTACAGGTTCCTTATTCTTTTTCCTGAACTCATTAATAAAACTGTTCTTTAAAATTCTGAACAACCAAGCCTTCGCATTAGTTCCCTTTTGAAAAGATCCTATAAATCGATAGGCTTTTAAATACGTTTCCTGGACAAGATCTTTCGCATCATCTTCATTAAAAGTAATCCGGTAGGCAAAGTTGTATATGGAGTGAATATGTGGAAGAAATTCTTCTTCGAATATTGCCTCTTTTTCTTCAGGTAAATATGAATGATGGCAATCCTTTCTCATACATATCAAAGGTACATAAATTATTAAATTTTGCCATATATTGTTATAGAGTAATGATTTCAGAAAATGCTTTATTCTTGGTTTTACGGATTATTATTTAAAAAAATGGTTGGTTGAAATAAAAATTTAATCTAAATAAATTACATTTTGAGAACTAAAGATTCTTCAAATATGAATATATGACTGAGTTACCTGGAATGCAACTATCAAAGTAATTTCAGTCTTCCCTTCTATTCTTTTGCCAATTAATATAAATATCATTGAAAATTCTTTTTAGTTTATTACTTGCTGAATTTGTAAAAGGGTGTATTTCAGCATAGGTATTAAAAAATTGTTCGTATCCATTATAGCTGGATTTTATTTTTAGAGAATGGAACAGGAAGTACAGAATATATTTTATCCTCGCTATTAACAAAAAGGTAATTTTATCTTTCCCGGTTAAAAATATATAATTCAATCTTAATCTATTTCTTTTTGATATCATGCTTATAAAATCGCTTTTATAATATTTTTTTATAGTCGCAGAATGTATATGATAAGAAATAGCCCTATAATTATAATACGACTTCCATCCCGATAGCCAGGCTCTCAATGAAAGGTCGACATCCTCAAGGTAAAATGGCTCGTATTGAAGAGAAAATCCTCCTAAGGCAATTAATTTTTTACGATCTATTAAAGCATTCCCCCCACATAAATACATGGTGAATAAATCTGAGGCTTCTTTGTAATTGTTTTCTCGATGGTCTTTATACCCAATTCCTGATATTTTACCGACAGGTATTTTAATACCCTCAAGCGTATCAGTTTTATTAGAATCCATAATTGATCCCATTACACCAAAAGTGTCATTAAGATCAAAATAATGTAACGATGACATCATGTAATTGGGTGCGAGCCCAATATCATTATTCAATAAAAGTACTAGATCGCATTTTGCAGCAAATATTCCCTTGTTCATTGATTGCGAAAATCCCAGATTCTTACTATTGGAAATAGTTAAAATGTCAGGGTGGAATTTATGAAGATAATCTAAAGTATCATCTGATGAAGCATCATCAACTACTATAATTTCATAGTTGAATAGTGGTTTGAGAGCCTCATATACGGTTGAAATATTCTGTTGAAGAAGGATTTTACCATTATATGTGGGAATGATAACAGATACACTTTTGGTAATCTGCATAAGAAAATTTTATTTTTTGGAAGGTTTAAAATTAATCAAACCGCTATATTTTAATCCAATTAGTCCACCAAAATTATTTACAATCTCTCCAAAATCATAAGCAACTGCTGCTTGCAGACTCAATCCTTTAACTTTAGCAAACTGATAATCTACCTCAAAAAGACTATACCATTGAGTTTTGGAATCTTTATAATACCAATCGAAATCCGGATCGACAGCTATACCTCCCCATTGATAACGTCCTTCATATTCCTGCCAGGCTCCATAGTTATTTGTATAAGTGATTTTTGTCCAATAGGATAGCCTTTTGATAAAATTTCCAGCAAAACCAATATTATGTGCTTTTATTCTGTTGTTGACAAAATATCTTCCATTTATTGAAACACCTGTATATTTAAGCATCTGTGGTTTGGTATGAAACAAGGAAGTACCAATTATTCTTCCTTTGTACATTGATCCATAATGTGCATTATTATAATAGTCAACCCTTCCACCAAATCGGTAGCCATAATTAACTTCATCTTCCAGAAAATCATACCAGTCAATTATATCATATCCCTGAACATCATATCCGAGATCCGTATAATATTCCTCTAGCCACTCTCTGTCTTCATCTACAAAAGGAAATACGACTTTTCCATCAACAACTGGATCTGGTGTACCATTACCAACCTGATATGTAGTGGTTACATATTCATATAAAAATTTTTGAATGAAAGGCCATTCTGTTTCTATTATCCCACCTAAATAACTGTCTTTATTATATTTGAAATTCTGATGATATCCCCCGCTGTCGTTTATTGGTTTTTGATGATAGAACTGAAATTTTACTCCTTTAATTTCAAAATTAAACCCGTATTCGAAAATTCCCAGATGTTCCCCATAGGCATTGACAATCTCCCCTTTCTGACCAGATACCCCCGATCCTCTTCCAAAGAAAGCAGACCAGAAATCATATGGGACTTTTGTGCCATCTTCTCGATATCCACCATACATAGCCATGTGAGCAATTCCTACATGAACATTGAAGGGGAGTTTATTAGATCTTATATAGGCAAATTTTTCATGCAAGTAGGAATCACTGATCAGACTATATTCAAATCGGTCCTCTTCCAACCATCCATGATTTAATGCCCCTTTTACCTGAACGTATCCTTTAGTAAAGGGAACATCTACATAATCATAAAAGCCTATTCCTATTCTTGGAATTGGCAAAGCATTATTGCTTACTATAAATGAGCCTACTGAAAGCCTTTCACTGTACTGGCCTATTGTAAACTTTTGTCTACCTGCTATTAACTTCAATTTCCCATATTCCAGATTCACATAGGCCTGATATATAAAACTCTGATCGATGTGTTCTTTGATTGCAGCATCAAATCCAGCAGTAATTTTAAATTTCTTGCCGAAACTGAAAGGAATTGAAAATCCGGGAACCAATAAAAGATTATTGGATGTATCACTGAATAATCCATATCGGTTGCTTACTATCCAGTGCGGAGGATATCCTCTAGATCCTGCCGAACCAATGCCCTGAACATGATATTCAATGGAATCAATCCTTCCAAAAGCAAGATCAGATAGCAATAAAAACACCAATATCAATAACCAACTTTTCAACATTCGGATATATAATGATACAATTCTTTGATATTTAGTATAATATTGATAAATCAATATTGTGCGGCAGTTATTTTGATTTTGGTTATGCAAAGTTATTTAATTTATTTGATAACTTAATATTTGGTTAGAATTGAGAAATTAAAAATCAACTTATCGATTGAATTTAAAAAAAATATATTAATTGATATATGTCTTCTAAAGTTCTGATAGATCTAGGCAAATTAAAAAATCCGTATTCAGGCCTTGGGCAATTTTCCTTTTTTTTCGGAAAACACATTTCAAATATGCCAAAGGAATCATTATTCTGGAACTTTCTTACGCCTGATGAATATGTTGATCAGTTCGGGATAAAATGGAATTATGAAAAACTCACCTTGAAAAGAAGATTTTTCCCGGGATTATGTAATAAATATGATCTATGGCATGCGATACATCAGGATTCTGCGTATATGCCGTCCAATCGATCTACTCCATATATTTTAACCATTCATGATTTAAATTTCCTGGAAGAAAAGAGCCAAGGTTCAGCTTCAAGAAGATTGAAAAGTCTACAAAATAAAGTGAATCGAGCCACTGCCATTACTTTTATTTCAAATTATTCAGCGTCAATCGCCAAAAAACATTTGAAAATGGAGGGAAAGGAAACTCATATAATTCATAATGGAGTAGATATAGATACTACTGAAGAATTTCATAAGCCACAATACCTTCCTGAAGGCAAGTTTCTTTTTACTATTGGCATGATACTTAAAAAGAAAAACTTTCATGTACTTATAGATTTTATTGAACAATTACCGGACTATAATTTAATCATTGCTGGAGATGATTCAGATTCTTATGCAAATTATATCCGAAAGCTAATTCATGGAAAAAGTATGGAACATCGTGTAATACTTCCAGGCATCATTTCCAATCATGACAGAACTTATTTATATCAAAATTGTACAGCCTTTCTATTCCCTTCACTCATGGAAGGGTTTGGGTTCCCTATAATTGAAGCGATGCGATTTGGGAAACCTGCATTTATCAGTACTTCATCGAGCTTACCTGAAATTGGTGGTGATATGGCCTATTACTGGGATAATTTTAATCCAAATAGTATGAAGGAAGTATTCCTGGATAATTTGAAAAATTACTTGCTGGACCAACCCATGTTATCAAAAAGAATAATTGAATATTCAATGCAATTTAATTGGGAATATAGCATTGAAAAATATATATCACTTTATAAAAAGATACTAAACGTTCATTAGTGAATTAGGTTATCCATATGAAAGACAGCATAATAATAGCCTTCTATAACAAAAAGGATTACCTAAGGTTCGTAATAGCTGGATTAGTAAGGCAATCTATTTAATAGTTTGAAGTGATCATAGCTGATGTGGATCTAAACCAATGGATTTGACAAAAGATATCTTGGGCCAGTTATCGGTGAAGATAGCAATATTAAATAGCTGGCGGTCTACAAGGAATAAAATTAAAAAGTATAAGGAATTTAGCAGTTCAGAATCATCTTTAACCTGTAGAGCTAAGTTGAAAAAATGATAATTTAAAAATATTTATTGAAACCAGGAAGATCCAGATGATTTATACTTCATATGGGATTAATCAAAAAAATGAGGATAATTAGATTTTCTATCTATATTTTTACGATAGATGACGTATCATATATAATGATATTTTAGAATACTATTCCATAATTCATCCCAAAAAATTCTATCCATAAAAATCTAATTTGATAAATGAATTAGTAAATGATGGAATCGTTTTTCTAAGTATTTATTCTAGAAATTAAAACATACGATCACTTAATAAATATGAAACAAGAAAATAAAATAGTTCCAATAGCAATTCCAGGAATGCATGAAGTATTCTATGATTTCTTTAAACCAATATTAAGAGACTATGACCAGCCTAAAATACTGGAGGTAGGAGCTGGACATGGAGCATTTACACATAAACTCTGGAACGACGGTTATGATGTTTCAGCCAGTGATTTGTTTCCCGAAAATTTCCATTTTGATAAAGTTGAATGTAAAAAAGTGGATATATCAAAAGAGCTTCCATATAAGGACAATTCCTATGATATAATTATTGCCATTGAGGTAATGGAACATATTCATGATCATCAGGTTTTTTTTAAAGAATGTTCCCAGATATTAAAAGGAAAAGGTTTGTTTATATTCTCCAAACCCAATATTTTATCATTGAAATCAAGGACCAGTTTTTTATTTACAGGATTTTATTATGCTTTCAAACCTTTGGATCACTCCAATAAGGATGGATTACAACATATTGCCTCATTAACAGCAGATCAGTATGATAACCTTGCAATTACTAATGGGCTTGAACGCTATAAGTTGGGATTTGATAAACGACAAAGTAGTTCCAAAATTTTGTTTTTTTTAACCCCGTTAATTTGGCTGTTTAGCAAAATTAAATCTATCCCTAACCAACTACATAATACTAATGATTTGCTAAAAGCAAGAACAATGTTTTATGCTTATAAAAAAAACTTAAAATAGGTAGTAGTTGAATGCCTTGCGAGAATTAGCGAATTACAAAAACGAGTAGTAATATTATTTTATAATGTTTTATATGATGACTATTTGATGGTCAGCATATATTTTTGTCATACAAAATCATGATATATTAAATGAGAATACTCCTTCGAATATTATCTTATGCCAAGCCCATGGGCTTTTATTTACCACAATACCTGGTATATACATTTATTGGAGTATTATTTGGCTTGATTAACCTCACACTCCTAAAACCATTATTTGATATTATTTTCAATCAAATTGATCCTGAATTACTTAATGAGTATTCTAGCAAACCAGATTTTAGTTTCACTATAGATTATATGATTCATGCATTTTATCATTATTTCATACAAGTAACACAAAAGTTTGGCAATTATGGATCATTAATTTTTGTAAGTGTAATAATTGTTTTTGCAAATTTAATAACCAATTTTTTCAGATATTTTTCAATTGTTATTCTAGGAATACTAAGAGCAAAAACAGTTAAGAACATTAGGCAGGATATTTTTGAAAAAGTTAGTGGATTGCATATTGGTTTTTTCTCCAGTGAACGCAAGGGTGATATCATGTCACGAATCACCAATGATGTTCAGGAAATTGAGAATTCAGTAACTTTAGCACTTGAGGTGGCTTTCCGGGATCCTCTTACTATTTTATTATCTTTCACATACTTGTTTTGGCAATCACCCAGCCTAACTCTATTTACTTTACTTATGCTGCCCATTGCTGGCACTATAATTACTATAATAGCTAAAAAACTTAGAAAGACTTCAAAATCCAGCCAGGAATCACTAGGAAAGATAGTAAACCAGACTGAAGAAATGATATCCGGGCTGAGAATTATAAAGGCTTTCAATGCCTTGAATTTTATTAACCGTCAATTTCATAGTGAAACTAGAAATTATGCCAGGACCTATGTTTCATTGGCTAAAAAAAGAGATCTTGCCTCTCCTATATCTGAATTCATTGGAGTAATATTTGTGGCTGGCATTTTAGTTTATGGTGGATTTCTTGTATTAAACAACCAATCAAATCTTGGTGCCGCTGGATTTATTACTTACATCATTGTATTCGCCCAGGTTCTTACTCCAGCGAAAAGTATTTCAAAAGCTGTTGCACACGTACAAAGAAGTATTGCCAGTGGTGAGCGAATATTTAAAATCATCGATATAAATTCTGCTATAAAAAACCATCCTAATGCTATCAGAATTGATGGTTTCAGTGACCAAATTGAATTCAGGAATGTTTCTTTTGCCTATGAAGAAACACCTATACTAAAGAACATTAATTTATCTATAACAAAAGGAGATACCATTGCGCTTGTGGGCCCATCAGGAGGCGGCAAATCTACTTTAGTTGACCTGATACCCAGATTTTACGATATCAACTCTGGGAATCTTACTCTAGATGGAAATAATATCTGTGATATTGACATTACTTCCTTACGAGACCTTATGGGAATAGTTTCTCAGGAGTCAATTTTATTTAATGATACATTTTTTAATAACATTGCGTTTGGATTAACCAATGTCAATGAGTCTGATGTGATTAATGCAGCTAAAATAGCCAATGCTCATGAGTTTATTAGTCAAATGGAGCTTGGCTATCAAACCAATATTGGAGAAAGAGGAAGCAAATTATCCGGAGGACAACGACAAAGAATCAGTATTGCACGTGCAGTTTTGAAAAATCCCCCAATTCTAATTCTAGATGAAGCAACTTCTGCACTCGATTCTGAATCCGAAAAACTTGTTCAGGAAGCGCTGGATAATTTGATGAAAGGCAGAACATCCATTGTGATTGCTCATCGTTTGAGCACCATACAAAAAGCGAATAAGATTGCGGTGATACGAAGTGGAGAGATTGTTGAAGAGGGCACACATAATTCTTTAATTGCAAGGAATGGCCTTTATAAGAAACTGAGTGAAATGCAATCATTCTAATAAAAGAATTCATTAGTTTTATATTTTTTGAATCATAGAATATTCGTTCTCTTTTATTTTCTTTTTTAAATATCTCATATGAGAATTGGCAAATACTCATTTGGTCTTGGTGACCGATTCGCACTCCAGGGAGAAGCTCAATTAAATGCGGTACAAAAGGCACTACAAAATAATGTAGAAATTATTCCGGTTTGGAATAAATCTCACCGTGAACATAAAACTATACACTCAAATCAGGAATCTGTTCGGATAGAGGCTGATCGTGCTGTGCACTCTCTTGACTGGACAAGGCCCTATTTTGTGGATGCAGATCATATTAATCTAAGCACAGTATCTGGCTTTATCGAATATTCTGATTTTTTTACTATTGATGTAGCTGAATATATTGATGGTCCGATATCAGAAGATGACATTGATAACTTTTTAACTCATAATTCGAAGTTTATCGGAAACATCCAGATCCCTGGAATATCTGAGCCTTTTACCATAACAAGTGATTTTCTTATATACATTGCAAAAAAATTCCTTCCTGCGATTAAGGAGGCTTCCAAAATATATGATCATATTAGATCTGTAAAAGGCGAGAATTTTATCCCGGAAATATCAATGGACGAAGTCAACGATCCACAATCGCCCGAGGAATTACTATTCATTTTATCAGGACTTTCTCAATATGGAATAATGGCTCAAACAATTGCTCCGAAGTTCACAGGGCGTTTCAACAAAGGAGTTGATTATGTTGGGGATATTAGTACTTTCCAAAAAGAGTTTGAACAAGATTTATTGGTAATAGACTACGCGATTAGTGCATTCGGATTACCAGACAACCTTAAATTAAGTGTGCATTCTGGCAGCGACAAATTCTCCATTTATGAACCAATTAGAATTACAACACAAAAATATAATAAGGGTATCCATATAAAAACTGCAGGTACCACCTGGCTGGAAGAAGTAGCAGGATTAGCCCTTTCAGGTGGACAAGGATTAGTTCTTGTGAAAAATATTTATAAAAAGGCTCTTGAAAGATTTGATGAACTTACCGCTCCTTATTCAACAGTAATTGATATTAAAAAAGAGAATCTTCCAAAATATGAAGTGGTTGCTGGTTGGAGCAACCAAGAATTTTCTGATATATTACGACATAATCAGTCCATCGAGTTATATAATCCCGAGTTTCGACAATTGTTGCATGTAGGTTATAAAGTAGCCGCCGAGTTTGGAGATCATTTTATTAAACAAGTCTTAGAAAATAAAAATATTGTAGGCCCCTTGGTAACTGAAAACTTATTTGAAAAACATATTAAGCCGCTATTCATAGGTTAATTACAAAATTATGAAAGATTTTTTAACAGAAGATTTTTTATTAGACAACGATACCTCAAGGAATCTGTATTTTAATCATGCTTCTAAAATGCCGATTATTGACTACCATTGTCACCTTCCTCCAAATGAGATCGCTGAGGACAAGAAATTCTCTAATATGACTGAAATATGGTTGAATGGAGACCATTATAAGTGGCGGGCTATGCGTGCCAATGGAATAGATGAGAAATTCATCAGTGGTGATGCTAGCGACTATGAAAAGTTTGAAAAATGGTCCGAAACGGTACCTTACACCGTACGCAATCCGTTGTACCATTGGACTCATATGGAATTAAAAAATCCTTTCGGAGTAAATAAATTACTTGGCCCGGACACTTCCAAAAATATATATAATCATTGTTCTGAATTATTAAACACGGATGGATTCAGCACCCGGAATCTGCTCAGAAAATTCAATGTAAAAGTTGTCTGCACAACAGACGATCCAATTGATTCACTTGAACATCATAAGAAAATAAAAAAAGATAAATTCGAGATCAGAATTTTACCCACTTTCAGGCCAGACAAGGCATTGGCAACCGAAGATCTGAGTTCATTTAATACCTATCTTGATAAACTTTCAATTGCTTCAGGAATAGAAATTAAGGATCTTCAATCTTTGTTGGATGCTTTAAAAAACCGGCATGATTATTTCGCTGATTTAGGTTGTAAGTTATCAGATCATGGTCTGGAAAAAATATATTCAAAAAAGACCAAAGAATCAGAAGTTCAAAAGATATTTGATCTTTTACGATCCGGACAATCTATCTCAAAAAAGAAAGACATTAAATACAGGTCATATATGCTGTTTCAATTGGCTATTATGGATCATGAAAAAGGATGGACACAGCAATATCATCTGGGTGCTATCAGAAATAACAATTCTCGAATGATTTCGGAAATTGGGCCTGATACCGGGTATGACTCTATTGGCGATTTTGAAATGGCCAAACCTTTGTCTGGATTTCTGGACCATTTAGACCAAAGACATTCACTCACCAAAACTATCTTATATAATTTGAATCCAAAGGACAATTACCTCATAGCCACCATGGCAGGAAATTTTAATGACAACACAATTCCCGGCAAAATACAATTCGGTTCTGGCTGGTGGTTCCTTGATCAGAAAGAAGCAATGGAATGGCAAATGAATGCATTATCGAACCTGGGATTATTAAGTAGGTTTGTTGGCATGCTCACTGACTCAAGAAGCTTTTTATCATATCCTAGACATGACTATTTCAGAAGAATATTATGTAACCTTATAGGAAAGGATGTTGAAGCTGGTCTAATACCAAATGATATCAATTGGTTGGGAGCACTTGTAAATAATATTTCGTATTATAACGCAAAAAATTATTTTGGGTTTTTTGAGTAAAGGCTAAGAATCATTACTTATTAATATATAAAATTTATATCAAATATTATGGCTCAATTTAAAAGGTTGGAAGTATATATTTCGATGCGGGAAACAGGCATCATTCCTGTATTCAATCATAATGATGCAAATGTATGTATTAAGGTAATGGAAGCATGTTATGCCGGAGGTGCAAGGGTTTTTGAATTTACTAATAGAGGTGACTTTGCGCATAAGGTATTTGTAGAAATCAGCCGTAAAAGGGCTGAAAAATATCCTGACCTTGTATTAGGAGCAGGATCAATCATGGACAGCTCTACTGCCGCATTGTATATTCAGTTGGGAGCTGATTTTATTGTTTCTCCGGTTCTTAAAGAAGATATGGCAATAACATGTAACCGAAGGAAAATTGCCTGGTTGCCTGGTTGCGCTACACTTACTGAAATTTCTAAAGCTGAAGAATTGGGTGCTGAAGTTATTAAGATATTTCCTGCAAGCCAGATAGGAGGACCTGCTTTTATAAAAAATGTAAAAGGACCCTGCCCATGGACTCAAATTATGCCGACAGGTGGCGTAAAACCAACGGAGGAAAACCTTAATGAGTGGTTTAATGCAGGTGCTTTTTGTGTAGGGATGGGATCACAATTAATTGTTAAGAAAAATGATGGCAGTTATGATTTTAAATTAATCACAGAAAAAACCAGGTATGCACTCAACATTTATCAAAATTTATCAAAAGGAATAGGTAATTAATCATGATGGTGGGTACAGTTACTATAAAACAATATTACTCTTTCGGATTCATTGCTGTATTAGTATTGGTTCTTACAATGGGTTGTGGAGAAATAAAAAAAGGAAGGTCACTTAAGTTGGCTCATACCTTACCTCCAGATCATCCTGTGCACCAGGCAATGGTCTTTATGGCCGATCGATGCGATGAAATTTCTGATGGCAGACTTAAGTTGGAAATTTATCCAAGCGAACAGCTCGGATCCGAACAACAATGTGTCGAATTGTTGCAGATAGGAAGTCTGGCCATCACTAAAGTTTCCGCTGCTGTCATGGAGAGCTTCACAGATGATTATAAAGTATTGGGTCTGCCGTATATTTTCAGAGACAGCAGTCATGCCGTTAAGGTTCTTGATGGCGACATCGGGAAAGATCTTTTATTAAGTACGGAAAACAAATTAATAAGAGGATTGTGTTTCTATGATGCAGGAAGTCGTAGTTTTTATACTCTTAATAAACCCATATTGGTACCGGCTGATCTGGAAGGGATGAAAATCAGGGTAATGAAAAGCAAGACTGCTATGGATATGGTGAAAGCGTTGGGAGGCTCCCCTACTCCCATTTCATATGGAGAGCTATATACAGCACTACAAAGTGGAGTAGTAGATGGTGCCGAAAACAATCCTCCAAGCCTTTACACATCGCATCACTTTGAGGTCTGCAAACATTATTCTCTTGATGAACATACCTCTGTACCCGATGTGTTGATAATAAGTCAGCATGTTTGGAATAAGTTAAGCGACCAGGAAAGAAGATGGATTCAACAAGCAGCTGATGAATCAGTAATTGTTGAAAGAAAACTATGGTCTGCCTCTGTAAAAAAATCTCTTGAGGAGGTTCAGAAGGCTGGTGTTAAAATCTATTACCCTGATAAATCTAAATTTGCTGAAAAAGTAAAAGGCGTATATGAATCATACAAAGATCAACCAACTGTATACAGCTATATCAAAAGGATACAAGATACCAGGTAAAAAGCACATTATATGACATTAAGAAATCAAATAGACAGAGGACTGGAGTATTTTTTAGTATTTATCATGAGCATTCTTGTAATTGATGTTTTATGGCAGGTTACAAGCCGCTATATATTCAACTCGCCCAGCTCTTTCACAGATGAATTGGCCGGCTTCCTGCTTATTTGGGTTGGTCTTTTTGGTGCAGCCTATGTGACTGGCAAACAGGAACATCTTGCAATTGACCTTTTAATTCAGAAATCCAAACCCGCAAATAAGAAAAAATTGGAAAAAGTGATTAATATTCTCATTCTTCTGTTTGCTTTATTTGTTCTTGTAGTTGGAGGTTCCTGGCTTGTTTATACACGGTTTATATTGGAAGTAAAATCTGCTGCTCTCCAATTACCTCTGGGATATGTATACATAGTCCTACCGATTAGTGGATTGTTAATTACATTCTATTCTATCGACAATATTATTCAAATGCGTAGCAATACAATTAATCAATAAAAATGGATTTTTTAGGTGTACTTATATTGATCGTAAGTTTTATAATTTTATTATCCATAGGTGTTCCTATCGCTTATAGTATCGGGATTTCAGGTATTCTAACTATGCTTCTAAGTATAGATTCGCTACCTGCTTTTACAACCTATGCTCAACGCATGGCTACTGGTTTGGACAGTTTTGCCTTGCTTGCTATCCCATTTTTTATTCTTGCTGGCAATATTATGAATTCAGGAGGTATAGCACATAGATTGATTGATTTTGCAAAGGTATTAGTTGGAGGATTAACAGGAGGCATGGCCTATGTAAATGTTATTGCAAATATGCTCTTTGGTGCAATATCCGGATCAGCAGCTGCGGCAGCTTCTGCTATTGGTAGCATTATGGGGCCTGAAATGGAAAAAGAAGGTTATAATAAAAACTTCAGCGCTGCCGTAAATATTAGTTCAGCAACTACTGGCTTATCTATTCCTCCAAGTAACGTCCTTATTGTTTTTTCACTTGCAAGTGGTGGAGCTTCAATAACGGCATTGTTTCTGGCAGGTTACATTCCTGGGATATTAACAGGAATTGCAATTATGGTAACTTCTATGTCAATTCTGGAATATCAGAAAAATGGATTACTGGGTGTATTGAAATCTTCTATTAAGTTTCTCATTATATCTGGGATATTCATTGGCCTTTTTCTTGGTATAAAATATTCGTATAATAACTTCTCCGGATTTACATTTAATATTATTACGTTCATCCTGGTTATTGGCCTTTTTGCTTATTTATTTTGGAAAACGATCACAAATAAAGACAAAGCGAAAGCAGGATTATCAAAATTCCTTGCGGCATTTCCCAGTTTGATGATGTTGGTAATTGTAATTGGAGGTATCGTTGCAGGAATTTTTACTGCCACAGAAGCCTCAGCAATTGCCGTATTATATGCCTTAGTACTAGCAATGATCTATAGACAAATATCATTTAAGGATTTACCTCAAATTATACTTCGCTCGGTAAAAACTACAGCAATTGTAATGTTACTCGTCGCTACATCAATGGGATTATCATGGGTGATGGCGTATGAAAATATCCCACAGGATGTGAGTGCTGGCTTATTAAGCGTCAGTGATAATCCAATTGTCATCTTATTGATAATCAATTTTATATTACTTTTTGTAGGTGTATTTATGGATATGACTCCGGCCGTCTTAATATTTACTCCTATTCTTTTGCCTATTGTTCAAACACAACTTGGTTTGTCACCAGTCCATTTTGGGATAATCATGGTACTTAACTTAAGTGTTGGGCTGTGTACTCCACCTGTGGGTTCGGTTCTATTTATAGGATGCAGCATTTCTAAAGTGAAAATTCAGGACGTTATCAGACCATTATTACCCATGTTTCTGGCAATGATTGGAGTTCTAATGCTGGTCACCTATCTTCCCGAACTTTCATTATGGCTGCCTCGTATTTTTGGGTATTAAAAAAGGGCTTTAAAGCCCTCTGATTAATTAATTTGCTAATTCTTTCTGCCATGTAGTAATATTCATTGCTTTTACAGCCCTTAGTATATCTCTCCTGCTGACCTGCCCTACCAATCGCCCTTTGTCGTCAACTACCGGGAATCTTTTAAAATGGGAATTCAGAAATTTATTGGCCACATCCAAGATATCAGCATCCAATTTGATGGTTTGTAAATCGGTGGTCATATATTTAGAAACAATACTTTTTGAAATTGGCAGGTTATGATATACACTATCCACAATTACGGTCAGGCAATCCTGCTCAGAAATTATTCCTACCAATTCTTTATTTTCATTTAGTACCGGAGCACCGGAAAACTTATGCTCTAGCATTGCATCAATTACTTCAATTATTTCAGTATCTGGTGTAAATGTGACCAGATCGGTGGCCATATATTTTGTAATGGGATCATAACTTCTGTTTGTCTCATTACTGGTTTTACTGTCTCCCTTTTTTACAAATTTTGGTTTGAAATTCATATTTTATCTATTTGGTTTATACGTCCACTTTTACTTAAAAATTCTATAAATTTTTAATATAGCAGGGAAAAGTACTCAAAATATTTATTTTTTCAAAATAAAAATGTGAAGACAGGATGTTTTATTTGCATAAAATATTATTTCTGAAACAAATCACTAAAAGTATTCTGCTATTTTCTTTCAATTCACTAATTTTAAAATATTAGAGAATGAAATAAGAAGCTAACCGAATTATGTTCCAACAAAAAAGATCATACGTTTTCTTGAATTGAAATTGGACGTATTCCTGGGAAACAATAGAATTAGCATGGATAGAGTACTATTTCAATAACAAACAACTGAATAAATTTTAAATTAAATGTTTGGTTAAAAAGCATATTAAAGTATGAAGATTTATCTATTTGTTATTACCTTTTTTTTAATATCTGCGGATAATCCTGATCCACTGCGTTTCAAAAAAGAGATAGACGCTTTTAAAAACCTTGATCTTAAAAATCCTCCTCCTGAGGATATAATTCTTTTTCTGGGAAGTTCATCTATTAGAATGTGGGCTTCACTGGATAAGGATTTTGAAGGTTACAGGGTGTTGAACAGAGGTTTTGGGGGATCACAGTTTTCTGATGCTATTTATTATTTCGATGATATAGTGGCTCCTTATAAATTAAATAAGATAATTATTTATGAAGGCGATAATGACCTGGCCTCTCAAAAATCTCCCAATATTGTTTTTAAGGATTTTAAAAAATTTATTAAAATTACCAGGAGTGTCTTTCCGGATATTGAAATGGCATTTATCGCAGCTAAACCCAGTCCTAGTCGATGGCATCTTAAGGAAAACTACAATAAGTATAACGGAAAAGTCAAATCCTATTGTGAGAATGACGAAAATCTTAATTATATCGATGTGGTTAATCCTATGCTTGACAAAAGAGGCCTTCCCAATCCGGAATTATACCTTTCGGATAGCTTGCACATGACCGCTAAAGGGTATGAAATATGGAAAAATCAGATTATAGATTTTATTAAAAAATAGAATATCCATTATCAATGAAAAAGAATATCACATCTCTTATCGTATTTATTATACCTATATTAATATCTACGAATTCCTTCTCACAGGACTGGTTTTCAATCAATAGTTATGGTGAAAAAATTAACGGTTTTGTGGTGGGCATTGCTGGCGATACGCTACCTGGATATATACAATATGATTATCCTATCGTTATGCAGAAAAAAGTTACTATGTTTTTATCCTTGTCAAGTACGGAGGTCAGCACATATGGCCCGGGTGATATCCGTAGTTATCATATAAATGGAAAAAACTGGATTAGCTCTGAAGTTACAATGGATACATATAACGGATTATTTAAATTTAGCAGGTTTGGTTTAATGATATCCCAAAATGGACCAATATTACTGATACGTTTCTATGATGAAATGGACAAACATAAAAAGAATATAAATAGCGAAGAGGCGGATTTAATTATGGATAAAATACCTCTTGATCAAACGATTGGTTCACTTGAATATTTATATATCAGTAAAGACAATGCTTCTGCAGAAAAGGTAGATACTAAAACTTTTAAAAAAGACTTTATTAACAAAATGAAAAGTTATGTTGGGGATAATGGGATTTTGTTTGAAAAAATTAATAATAAAGAATATTCCATACAAAATATTCATCAAATTGTAGAGGACTACAATTCCTGGTATAATAATAAAATAAGAAATAAATAAACAGAAGATCTACTGATCCCAGAGGATCATTAATATGCCATATTTACCAAATTTCCAGAACCATTTACCTCTACATCCAATGTCTCCGGATCATAATAATAATAGATGCTTCCAGTACTTTGCAATATACCTGTCAATTCTACAATTGGGTATACTTCAATCCGATTTGATCCCCGATGCTCAATAATACTATATTGAGTTTCAAGATCTTTCCCCATAAATCTACTGTCATCCGTAAAAATAATATTTGAGAATCGTGTTCTTCCTGAAAAGGTAAAATTCGAAATATAGATAGATTCAATCAGGAGGGAATCAATATCAACTTTTAAATTAAAATTGCCAGTGCCATCTGAATACAGTGATAAATATTCTAATTGAAGGGTGTCTTCTGCATAAAAATTTGAATAATCATAGGTGCTAATATGTTGGATATCATTGGAATAGATGAGAATGCTCGGATTACCCGGTTCCCGTACCCAATTACATGAATTATCATTTGAGATAATAAGTATTCCTTCTTTCACTTCTAAATTAATCTTAGGTATAATATTTTTACCCGCCTTAATTATTACTTGTTGAGTATTTGAATTAAATAGATATATGTCAACCTCATCCCAGACCTCAATAGAATAAAATGGCTCCAACTCAACCTCAACTTCACTTATCTCTCCAAGGGTTTTGAAACAATCAGGTGAATTCTCCTTATCACAACTCGAAAGTAATGCCAATACAAAACCAATCCACAAATAATAAATTCTTCTCATTCTCAATTTACAATGTAATCCCTATACCCCATTCATAATGATCTGCCTTAGCAAAATGTGTTACAAAACTATAATTCAAAAACAAGTTTTTCGTAACATGATACCTTAAACCATACCGTTGATAAACAGGCTTATCAGACTTATATGGTCGATATATATATACCCCAAATTGGGCAATGATGGATAGATTATTCATCTTTAACTCATATCCTCCGGCAATCCCAACTCGCTTATGATCTAGTGTATTGGGATCGATATCAGATCTGATCATTTCCTCTTTCAAAGCTGTATTACTGAATGCGTCAACCCCAAGGCTCAAAACACTGGTTTTTGATATTTGTTTATTTACAGAAAAAGTTAATACATAAACAGGATACTTCGGGCCGCCTATAGGAGGTATTTCCTTCAAACCATAACTAAAATTAATATTATACTTAAGCCGCTTATCCCAGACGTAGCCTTTATCAAGGGGTTGGTATTCCGGAATAACCTGATTCAACAAATAGGTAGCTCCTATATTTGCAGTCACGATATTCACTCCTTTATTCGGCTGAGTATAGGCAGCAACTGAAAAATGAGATATGGTTAAGCCTCCTGTCAGTTTCCACCGATCGGTTAATTTATAGTTTACGCCCAGTCTGAACTGCATGCTGCTGGTCACTTTACCTCCTACTGCGACATTCTGATTATTACTCTCATTGTCATATGGGTTGGTATGGTATGCTAATCCTGTTCCTACTTTGAATATACCTTCAAATTTCCTGCTCCTGGCAAATATAAAATCAACATACAGGAATCCCCCGATTGACTCTCCTAACTTATCACTACCATAATCAAAGTATGATAAAGAAAAGCCAACGTCAGGGTACTTAAAAACCTGCTCCCATACTTCATGACCATACGTGTTCTTATTCACCATTACTTCAAAACCATTCGTCATCCCTTGTGATAAATGTCCCATAAAACGATCATGTTTTACAACAAATCCAGTAAAAGCGTTCGCCCCCACGGTATAGGTATACCTGGGATTTTTATCAACAGTCTGGGCATATATTTTGTTATATAGCCCAAAAAGAATGAATATTGCGAGCAGAAATTTTGCCAATGATGCTTTCATTTATCACGTAAAAATATATAAAAATTTATTATATGTCATTATCAGGAAAAGTAGCAGTTGTAACAGGTAGCAGTTCTGGAATAGGACAGGCAACCGTGGCCGCATTATTAAATAAGGGAGTACATGTAGCTGGATGGAGCCGAAATCCAAACTCTATTGAAAATTCCAATTATCTATTTTGTAAAACCAATATTGCTGATAAGGAATCAGTTGCTGAATCTTATACTAAAACAAAACAGCAACTGGGCGTTGTTGATATATTAATTAATAATGCAGGTATCGGATTTGTATCAGATTTTGAAAAGCTATCTGATGATCAATGGCACCAAATGTTTGATGTAAACGTACATGGTTTGTATTATTGTACAAAAATTGTTGTCCCGGATATGAAAAAGCAAGGAAATGGCTATATTATTAATGTAGGATCCATTGCAGGTACCACTGCCGTTAAAAACATGGTTGGATATGCCGCTACAAAACATGCCGTGACAGGCATCTCGCATTCTTTGTTTATGGAACTCAGGGAATATGGAATTAAAGTTTCATGTATTTATCCGGGTTCAGTAAAAACAAATTTCTTTGATAAAATTACATCTATTGAGGCTCACGATAATATGATGATGCCTGAGGATATAGCTGGCAGCATAATACACTTGTTGGAATCATCTCCTAATTATCATATGGTGGATATTGAGATGAGACCTTTAAAACCAAAAGGTTAACATAATTTGAATTTTATTATATCGTTATTGTATTCGATATGTCTATAACTGTTCAAGGCCTTACTAAAGTATTTGGGAAACAGATCGCTGTTAACAATATTTCTTTTACCGTAAATGAAGGTGAGATACTGGGATTCCTGGGGCCGAATGGTGCCGGGAAATCAACTACTATGAAAATGGCAACTACTTATCTCCCACCAACCTCTGGAGAGATTCTGGTAAATGGTATCAATGTTGTTGATAATCCTTTATCTGTTCGTAAAATCATAGGTTATCTACCCGAGCACAACCCTTTGTATTATGATAATTATGTGAAAGAATACCTTAACTTCATAGCTTCACTACATGGATTGAAAGGGAAAGAAAGAACATTTCGCATCGATCAGATGATAGAGCTTACAGGCCTCGAAAAGGAAAAAAGCAAACAAATCGGACAGCTATCGAAAGGTTATAAACAAAGAGTTGGTCTGGCACAGGCAATGATCCATGATCCTGAGGTATTAATCCTGGATGAACCTACGTCTGGATTGGATCCAAATCAGATTGTAGAAATCCGTGAACTTATAAAAGATTTCAGTAAACATAAAACGGTGATTTTCTCGACTCATATTATGCAGGAAGTTCAAGCATTATGTAACAGGGTAGTTATCATTGACCAGGGAGTAATTGTGGCGGATGATCAGGTTGAAAACCTTAAACTACAAACATCACAGCAACAAATAATTACGGTTGAGTTTGAATCTTCACCTGGATCTGAAGTTTTCTCTGATATTAAAGGTGTTCAAAAAGTAGAAGAAGAGGGGGATTTTATTATAATTCATGCTGATACAGATCAGGATATTCGATCTGAAATATTTAAAATTGCCTCAGAAAAAAAATTGTCTATGATAGGTTTAAATAAAGAAGAAAAATCTCTTGAAAAGATATTCCAGCAGTTAACAATGGATAAGAAAAACGATATATAATGTATTCTGTTTTTATCAAAGAAATAAACGGCTTCCTTAACTCATTTGTAGCATACATTTCAATAGCAGTATTTCTAACAGGAATTGGATTGTTGATGTGGGTGTTTCCTGAAACTAGTGTCTTGAATTATGGATTTGCTGATCTGGAAACTCTTTTCTCATTTGGACCATATGTCTTTCTATTTCTTGTGCCTGCTATTACTATGAGAATGTTCGCTGAAGAAAAAAATAGTGGGACATTAGAACTTTTAATGACTAAGCCACTCACGGAATTTCAAATAATTTTAGGGAAATTCCTGGCAGGTTTTACGCTCGTAATATTTAGTTTAATACCTACTGTTTTATATTATTTCTCTGTTTACCATCTCGGCAATCCTCCGGGAAATATAGATACAGCAGGTGTAATCGGCTCTTATATTGGACTAATATTACTTGGGGGTGTATTTACTTCCATTGGAGTACTCGCGTCATCCCTAACCAACAACCAAATAGTATCATTCATTCTTGCGATCTTTCTATCTTTTATATTTTACTATGGATTTCAATCAATCGCTGGTATAAATATTTGGGGAGGGTATGCTTCAATCATCGAACAATTTGGGATACTATATCACTATAATTTTCTTAGTAAAGGATTAATCGACCTAGGGAATGTGGTATATTTTATTAGCATAGCGTTAATAATGATCTTACTTACAAAATTGGTATTAAGCAGCAGAAAATGGTAGATCTTAATAGCAGAAAAATAGGAGATATATTAATATTTGGAATTTGGATTCTGATCATTATCAATATTAATATTGTTTTTTCCAGGTTTATTCTTCGTATAGACCTTACTGAAGAAAAAAGATATACAATTTCTGAAGCTACTATTGACCTACTGGAATCTCTTGAAGATGTAGTTTATATTGATGTATACCTGGAAGGAAAATTTCCTCCTGGCTTCCAAAGGTTGCAAAAAGCTATCCAACAGACTCTGGAAGATTTCAGAGTATATGCCGGAGATAATATTCAATATCGATTTATTAATCCTGATGAAATTGAAAGCAACAAAGGGCAGGAAACTCTAATTAAATCACTTGGAGAAAAAGGAATACAACCAACAAACCTTACTGCGAAAGAGGACGGTAAAAGGACTGAAAAGCTAATTTTTCCGGGAGCTATCATTTCGTATGCAGGAATTGATATGGGTGTAATGTTGCTGAAGGGTAATAAATCAGCAAGCCCACAAGAACGACTTAATCAATCTATCGAAGGTGTAGAGTTTGAATTTGCGACTGTAATCGACCGACTGGTAAATATTGATCGAAAAAGAATAGGACTTATTAAAGGGCACGGGGAATTGGATTCAATGAAAATAATTTCCATTAAGAATTCATTATTGGAATCTTACGATATTTTTGACGTTAATCTTCCTTCTAAAAATAATCTTGATGGCTATGATGTAATCATAATTGCAAAACCGGTAAAACCTTTTTCAGAAAAGGACCTCTATAAGGTTGATCAATTTATCATGAAAGGTGGTAAAGCCATTTTTTTTACTGATTTTCTAAGTGTTAATTTGGATAGTATTGGCAGGGAAGGAACTATAGGTTATCCAATAGAAACTAATCTCGAAAATCTTTTATTCAGATATGGAATCAGAATAAATAAAGACTTTCTTCTAGACCTCTCTAGTGGTGGATTTCCTGTGGTAGTAGGCAATATGGGCTCAGAACCTCAAATTCAGCTTATGCCCTGGCCTTTTTATCCCATCATCAATCAGTATTCAAATCATCCTATTGTCAGAAACCTTGATGCGGTATACCTACGGTTCACAAGTTCCATTGATACTGTTAAAGCTGATGGAATCGTAAAGACTCCACTTATGTTTTCTTCCCCTTATTCAAAAACAGCAGGCTCTCCCGTACGTGTGAGCCTTAATGATTTAAGGAAAGAAATGTCTCCTGAAATATTTAACCAGGGCTCTCAACCAATTGCCTATCTTTTGGAAGGCCCTTTTACGTCAGCCTTTAAAAATCGCATATTACCAGAAGGTATTCCAAATGAATCCTTTAAAGATACAGGTATTGAAACCGGTATATTAGTTTGCGCTGATGGTGATTTTGTGAGAAATGAAATTAATATGCAATCAGGCATGCCATATGACCTCGGATATGAGCCTTTCATGAAAGCTGAATTTGCTAATAAAGATTTTATCCTAAATTCACTTTCTTATCTATTGGATGACGATGGATTGATATTATCCCGAAATAAAGAAATTACCATCAGGCCTCTTGATAGGATTAAGATAGAGAATGAGAAATTAGGATGGCAGGTTCTTAATTTAATTTTACCAATAATTATTATTGGAATATATGGTTTAATCAGGCAGTATTATCGAAAACGAAAGTACAGTTCTTAATTAGATATATGCAAAGAAAGAAAAATATTAGATTATTAATAGTATTCCTGATTTTGCTGGCATGGACTATCTTGTTGCTTAATATGGACTTTAATAAATCCAGGATTGCTATTGACGAGACCAAATTTTCCATCATCGATACTGCTTCAATAAATAAAATTGCTTTAACTCGTAATGGTAATTCAATCATTTTATCGCAAGAAATAGATGGATGGGAAGTCAATAATAAATATCCCGTAGATCCTTCCATGAAAGATGTACTCATGGCGGTTCTCAGCCAGGTTCGTGTTATAAGAACTGTGCCCAAAAAGGATATTCAAAGAATTCAGGAAGAACTCATTGATACAGGATATTTAATAGAAATTTTTCAGGAAGATGGTCCTACAACCGTGTATCTTGCTGGAGGGAATGGGATATCAATTTCATATTTTATGACTCCTGATGAAGTACCTTATGTAGTTCAGCTACCAGGTTATGATAGCTACGTAGCAGGAATATTTGAAGTCAGTGAGAATGATTGGAGGGATAGGCTACTTTTCCAAACCTCATGGATGGGGATTAAAGAAATACAATTCTCCTATCCGGAGAATCCAGAAGAAAACCTCTCCATTATCTCGGCGAAAAATCTTTATGAAGTATCTGGAATTAACAATCTGGATACAACAAAATTAATGAACTTCCTGGATCAAATAAGTTATTTCTATACTGATCAGTATTTATCTTCGGGACAAATTGATTCCTATGATAGTCTAAAGGGAACAAAACCTTTTCTAAACATTAGCATTGATTATTTGGGATTGGGAAATCCAACTGAAATTAGTTTATACAATAGAATTTCGGGCGAAAACGTTATTCTAGGATTGATTAATAATGATCAAATGTGTTTATTTAATTACAATAGAATTTTATTTCTTTTCAAAAAGAAGCAAGATTTTATCAAATAAATGAAAATGAAAGCACCTATATATATTTTGGTTTTATTGTTATCGCATATTTCTATATCAGCAGGTACGTTTCAAAATACCGGCAATATATCT
>Ga0316187_10000690_pt1 | contig 27493 bp, 21 predicted proteins | sample CroRivburrow1_MG_FD_204927 | JGI IMG/M metagenome (GOLD analysis project Ga0316187, IMG submission 204927) | Coastal sediment microbial communities from Maine, United States - Cross River worm burrow 1 | ecosystem: Environmental > Aquatic > Marine > Coastal > Sediment | place: USA: Maine...
TCTCGTTCAACAGCCCCTACGGGGCATGTCCGGCGTGCAACGGCCTCGGCACTCGCTTCCAGGTGGACGGATCACTGGTGGTTCCTCAGCCCGACAAGACGCTCGAGGAGGGGGCGATTGCCCCTTGGGCGGGACGCCATCGGATGACCTACTACCAGCGCCTGATTGCGTCCGTCGCTGAAGAAGAAGATATTCCGACCGACGTGCCGTGGAACCGTCTGAGCGAAGCGCAGCGTCAGCTACTGCTGACCGGCACCGGCGATCGGCCGTTCACGGTGGAGTACACGAACCGATTCGGCCGCAAACGGCGCTACCAGGCGGCTTACGAAGGGCCGATTCCCTGGCTGGAGAGGCGCTACAAGGATGCCGACAGCGATGGAGCGCGCGACGCCTATCAGCAATACATGCGTGAAGTCCCGTGCGACTCCTGTCGCGGGGGCCGGCTGAACCCGGTATCGCTTGCCGTGACGGTCGCCGGCGACTCGATCGGGGATGTCTCGGCCATGCCGCTGCGCAAGACAGTCGACTACTTCGACTCCTTGGCCCTGACGGATCGTGAGACGACGATCGCGGCGCCGATCATCAAGGAGATTCGTGAGCGCCTGGCGTTCCTAATCGATGTCGGGCTCGACTATCTCCAGCTGATGCGTCCGGCGGCCACCCTGGCGGGAGGCGAAGCTCAGCGCATCCGGCTGGCGACACAGATCGGCTCTGGCCTCGTCGGCGTGCTGTACATCCTGGACGAGCCGTCGATCGGGCTGCATCAGCGCGACAACCGACGCCTAGTGGAGACATTGCTCCGGTTGCGTGACCTCGGCAACACCCTGATCGTGGTGGAACATGACGAGGAGACCATCAGGGTGGCCGACTACGTGGTCGATATCGGCCCGGGCGCGGGGGAACATGGCGGCGAGATAGTGGTCTCTGGGACGCTGGCAGAGATGTTGGCTACATCGGAGTCGATCACCGGTGACTACCTTGCGGGTCGGCGCAAGATCGCGCTCCCCGAAGACCGCCGCTTGGGAAGTGGCAAAGCGATCAAGGTCGTCGGCGCTGCCGAGAACAACCTCAAGAACATCGACGTGGCCTTTCCGCTCGGCACGTTCACGGCCGTTACCGGAGTCTCGGGCAGCGGCAAATCGTCACTGGTACAGCAGATCCTGTCGAAGGCCCTTCACGCCGAGTTGCACGGATCGCGTGGTATGCCGGGACGCCATCGCCGGCTCACCGGGCTGCAGAATGTCGACAAGATCATCAACATCGACCAGTCACCGATCGGCCGCACCCCACGTTCCAACCCGGCGACCTATACCAAGGTCTTCGATCGGATCCGTGAGTTGTTCGCCTCCACCCAAGATGCCCGGATGCGGGGCTACAAACCAGGCCGCTTCTCGTTCAACGTGTCCGGGGGCCGCTGCGAGACCTGCAAGGGCGACGGCACGATACGTATCGAAATGCATTTCCTGCCCGACGTGTACGTGCCGTGCGAGAACTGCAAGGGCCTGCGTTACAACCGCGATACGCTCGCGGTGCGTTTCAAGGGACGCTCAATCGCCGACGTGCTCGACATGTCGGTGGAAGAAGCGCTGGCGTTCTTTGAGAACCAGCCGCGAATCGCTCGCGTGCTGCAGACCATCTACGACGTTGGCCTGGGGTATGTGAAGCTGGGACAGCCGGCACCGACATTGTCGGGAGGTGAGGCGCAGCGGGTGAAACTGTCCTCTGAGCTGGGCAAACGTTCCACCGGCAGCACCTTGTACATCCTCGACGAGCCGACGACCGGACTCCACTTCGAAGACGTGCGGAAACTGCTCGGCGTGCTCCAGCGCCTGGTGGATAACGGCAACAGTGTCATCGTGATCGAACACAACCTCGACGTGATCAAGTCGGCCGACTGGATCATCGATCTTGGCCCCGAAGGTGGAGATGAGGGTGGCATGGTTGTTGCCGCCGGCACCCCGGAAGACGTCGCCGCGGTGCCCGAGTCCTACACGGGCAAGTTCCTGCGAGAAATGCTCACGTAGATCGGGTCGATCAGCCGCCGAGGCACGCCATCTCACCGTCGAGCCAGGTGCGGATTTCGGCGAGGGCGTCGGCATTCTCCTCAATCGTCAGCTGATGGCGAAGATCGTTCAGGGAATCCTGTGACAACGTCCAACCGAGCGGCGCCTGGACACCCGGATGAGCGCGGGTCACGAGGCGGGCATACCGGCTGGTCACGAGGGTCGATCCCAGTTCTGTCCGCGCCTCTATCGTGACATCGCCGCCGGCGATCGTGAAGGGGTGCTCGAATGCCAAAGCGGCCTCGGCCCGCGCCGCCGTGATGCCCGACGATGAGTTCATCGTGGTGAGCAGCGGCACCAGGAACTCTCGTGGAACTGCCTCATTGGCGGTGACCGTTGGGCTTTCGTATCCATTGTCGATGTGGAGCATGAAGGGCACAACGCAGGGTCCATTGCCTCCGGTGTTGTATTGCTCGACCGACCCTGCGAGCGCCTCCCAGCCGTCAAGCAATGTGCCCGCCCCGGAGCCTTCGAGGTACCCGCCGTCGACAACGAATACGGCGCCCGATCGGGTCCCTTCGCAGGCGCGGTCGGGGTCGGCCGCAATACGCCCGGCAACGGAGACGACCGGAAACCTCGCCGACATTCCGGCGGCGGTCGACAGCGCCACGTCATCGCCGGGGCACAGGAAGTCGGCCAGATCGTGAGTCGCCCCCAGGGCCCCGCTGGTTCCTGCACTGCCGCTGCCAAACCCGGAGCAGCTCGGTACCTCAGGCGAGCCGCCGTCTGCGTTGAGGGCCGATACGTTCACACGACAACCGTCGTTGACGCTGGTTCCGTTGAATATGACCGGTGGGGCGCTGGTGGCCCACAATTCGGCGAGGCCCCGGCCCAGGCCGGACACGCCGTCCGGCCATGAAGCCTCCCAGGCACGCTCCATCACCTCGGCCCGGTTGCTGATCCCGGTCCCGAAGCCGAATAGTGATCGGGGGGCGTCGACGAAGAACAGCCAACCGATCGGCGCTGCAAGGTAATCGTCTCCCAGGACCTCATCCACCCAAGTGTTCGCTCCCGCCTCTCCCTCGACGCCGTCGATCACGTGCGCCAGGTACTCGGCCATTCCAAGCGAACCCCCCGAAACGCCGCTCATGATTGCGACCCGATGAATTGGAGGCGCTCCGTCACGCTCGGCCGAGCACGGTCCGTCCTCATTGGCGGCGCCCTCGAACACACAATCGAGCACAAAGGAGGTCCACCCTGCGGCCCGTAGGCCGCCGCCCGAGCTGGACACGAGCAGCATCGGTACGACCGGGCGATCAGCGGGGGGCGTGTTGACCGGGGCGATAGAGCCGATGTTGGCGGCCGCCCAACGCTCCCACACCTCATCGAATCCTCGATCCACCGCTTCGACCCCGGCGGTCTGAGTCACCCGCACGTTGTTGACGCGCTGGTCGACAACGGCGGGCGCCAGCAGGAGCCAGAGGGCGGTCAGTACGACGACCGGGGTGCGTTTGATTCCGAATGCGGCGAGGATCCGTGGGGGCCTTGTGAGCTCTGCGAAACGAACCGCGCCGGCCCCGAGAAGAGTAAAGACCATCATCGCCATGAGGATCATCCCGATCGTGCCAATCGTCGGCGCGACCGAGATCGGGTCCAGGTAGAAGCCGGCAACAACGAGCATCGTCGCCACGCCGGCGGACATCACAAAAGGTTTCGCCCAGGCCGGGCTGAGGAAGCGCCGTGACACACGATTGACCAGCGATGTGCGTTCGTATGAGTTGAAGAATGCCAACGAACCGTACGAGAACGTGATCCCGGCAAACAGCAGCGACGCCGCAGAAAGCGGCGGGTCGTCATCTGCGAACAGGATGATGGCAAGTACGAGCAGAATGGCGGCGAATCCGGCTTCGAGGGTCCCCATCGTGGCCGTCGTACGCGTGACGATGCGCCACAGTCCTATCGCCGGAGGCACCAGTGAGAAGAAGAGCCACCAGTCTGCGTTGGCGGTGAAAGCGACGGAAGAAGCTGCCGCCTTGACGACAGCTGCGCCAATGATGAGGTACACCGCGGCGCCCAGAATGCGTGGAAGACGGCGACGCATCTGCCGGCCCACCGGTCGATCGCCGCGCACGTAAGGCGAATTCGGCAGGGCGAGACCGAAGAGCCACAGAACAAAGACGATGAGCGCCGGCACGAGAAGCCCCCTACCGACCTCGAGGCCAAATCCGGCGGACAGCAATAACTGCAGCGCTGCCATGCCGACTACGAGAGCTGCCACAAAACGTCCGAGCGTGGGAGTCGCCGCGGTGGACGCGAGGCGCAATCGCCGTGGCTCCAGGAGATCGCCCTGTTCGGCGCGCTCCCAGTGCCGATGCTGGAGCCTGAGATTGGTGACTGCGGTCCAGCGCACCAGCATGGACAGCACGGTTGCGAGTCCGACGGTGATCACCGTGTGGCTGACCCGCCAGTCTCTGATGACATCGGCAGTCTGCGGCGATGAGAGCACGACGAAGCCGATAAGGACCAGAAGCAGGATTTCCGACCGCACTGCCACCAGAGCCCGGCGGAGGCGGCGCGTCGCGGTGTCCCACAGGGCCAGCAATACCAGAGATGCGGCCGCCAGGATCCAAAGTCCGATGGTTCTACTTGTGGCGAAGAACCAGAGCAACCGGGCGTCCGCATTTCTCAACGCCCCGTCGTTCCAAGCCGTATCCATGACGTACCATGTGAACACGTTCTTGCCGATGTCGAGCGCTGCTGTCATGAACAGCACGGCCACCCCGGTCAGCGTGACCAACTCGAACGCTCGCCGCATGCTCGAGTCCGCCTCGAAGGTGAGGCGTTTGCGCCACGAGTACGCAACCAGAGCCATCCCCAGGAAGATGTAGGCGGGGATGGTCATAACTGTGTCCAGGAAGGCGTGCGCCGTGACCAGGTCGTAGGCGGAGCCGAACTGAGCTCCCACCGCCTCCGTGTACTCCCGCCACGAGGTGACGTGATCGACGATCGCCGCCGGCTTCCTCGAGAGGTCGAATTCCTCGATGGCGGCGAGTCCGCCGATGCCAACCGATGGATCGCCCGGGAGGTGCATGCCTCGCAACAGTGCATCGATCTGGCCGAGTACGGTGAACGTTACGATCATCGTGACTAGAGCGAACGACACCACGTGTGGTGCCCGCGGTGGCCGACCCTCCGAGTCGTCCACTAGGAACCGATTGGCCCGCGCTGGGAATCGGCCGCTACTCAGGTAGCGAACCCCGCGCTGGTGGAGTTCATCGCGTATCCACCACACCGGCACCGCAAGCAGAGCAAAGGTCCCGAGGATCACGGCCACAAACCACTCGATCTGTGGCCATTGATTGAATCTCGCCCACTCACGTGTATAGGCGAGCAGGATGATCAGCACCGCACCCCACTTGGCGAGGCGGGCGCTGCCATCAGCCCACTGCCGGGTCGTGAACCGGCTCGCCAGCCAGCTGTCGGAGTGCTCGGCCGGAGTCCCGAAGAGAGCCGCGGCCCGCCGCAGCCGGTTGGCAACGGGGATGATCGCGAGCGCCCACAGAGGCGCTATCAGGTCGGCGATGACCTCACATTTGCCCACGCCCCAGGGTAGGTCGGCAAGCACACAGGTTGACTCCTGGACGAACTCGAATTGTGAGAAGATCGCGATCGCCACGGGCACAGACACGCCCAGTTTGAAACGTCGTCCAGGCGTGAACCATGATGCAATTCGCCTGACGGTACGTCGACTCGAGCCGCCCCCCGGGCCGCGAGTGAACACGTTTCTCCTCCTCCCTTTTTGCGACAATACCGGCTCAACCCGGCCGGTGCCCGGACCACGCTCGGGCGGCGTTACGCCGATTCGGTGACGGCACAGTCGATAATGGGTGAGCCCTCCAGAGGAACCACTATGAAGAAGTACCTCGAGTACACCAGGAAACTCGCCGAGGCGACTCCCGAGAGCCGAAATCGGATTGTCGACTTCTGGCGCGTAGTCGCCATCCTTGTCGTGGTCTTTGGACACTGGCTCGCAGCGTCGATATGGCTCCAGCCCAATGACCAAATCGCCCTGCTCAACTCCCTGGAGTGGATTCCGTACGCCGGCTGGGTGACCTGGCTGGTACAGGTCATGCCCATCTTCTTCCTTGCCGGCGGCTACGCGAATGCTCGCGGGCTCCGTAGGGTCGTGGCCGGGCAGGAACAACGTCGCGATTGGATCACAGCCCGAGCGCGCCGACTCTTCACGCCGGTGATTCCGCTGCTGGTGGTTTGGGTGGTGTTGATTCTCGTTATGCGGACCTTCGTTGCGCCGGAAGTGGTCTACGCCGGGGCGATGTCGGCGACGGTACCCCTCTGGTTCCTTGCCGTGTATCTGGCTCTGACGGCCGCGGCCCCCATTACATTTTCGTGGTGGCGGCGGCGGGGCCTATCGACGGTTGCGATCTTGGCGACCGCCACGATTGCAATTGACGTGGCTCGCTTCATCTTCGATGTGCCAGGTATCGGCTGGGCTAATTTCTTCTTCGTCTGGGCGACGGTCCATCAGGTCGGTTACTGGTGGTCGGCGCGCGACGACGCCGGCGGCGTCACACCGCGTACGGGATGGAGGATCTCGGTCGCCGCATTGGGCGCACTCATCGCCGTGACGTGGATCGGTTGGTACCCGGTCGCGATGGTCGGAGTGCCCGGTGCCGGCGAAACCAACATGACCCCGCCGACGTTTGCCATGGCATTGCTTGGGGTGGTGCAGTTCGGAACGATCCTGGGCACTCAGCCGCGAGTGAGGCGCTTCACCGCCAGACTCCGGTCCTGGCACGTTGTTGTAGCGATATCCGGCATCGTGATGACGATCTACCTCTGGCACCTCTCGGCGATGTCGCTCATCGCGGCAGCCGGGCTGTTTGCCTTCGATGGCGCTTTCTTCAAGATCGAACCAGGGACGACTTCGTGGTGGTTAACTCGTCCGGTCTGGCTGGTGGTCCTGGCTGCAATGACTGTTGTTCTCGTCGCCATCTTCGCCCGATATGAGTGGCGGATCAGCGAGGCCCCGGCGCCGCAGACGCGGCTCGTCGTCACAATCGGAATGCTGCTCATTTCGGGTTCAGCAGCGGCAGTGGCCGGGATGGGGATCACGACCCCCGATGCCATCGTGCAATGGAGCATCCCCGTAGCGGCGATAACCGGTGCCGCGATGCTCGGCGCCCTCCCGTCACGTGGGAAACGCGGCTGAAGCAAAGCGTGTCGCGTCGGCCGCAGCTCTGCCGTGCCGCGCCTCGCAACGACGGGTGGGGTGCGGACATCCACGCCCCACCACGTCGCCGGGAGTCTTGGTTCAGGGCATGTAGCCGTCTGACAGTGTCGTGAGGAACGCGACGATCGCCGCTTCCTCTTCGGGCGTCAGGCCGAGATCTCCGAGTTCGTCGGTGTTGACGTTGTCGGCAACCTCCGGAGCCGGCCAGCAGTCCGCGGCCAGTGCCTCCGCCTCGGTGTAGTCCCCGGGGCAGGTGTCCTTGACGTCGCGGGTGTTGTAGAAATGGACGATGCCTTCCAGCGTCTTGAAGTAGCCGTTGTGGCTGTATGCCTTCACGAAGTCGTCGGACGGCCGCAAGTCGACATTGCGCAGCGTGGGAACCTTCATCTTTCCCCACTCGGCCTCGTAGACGTCCTCGTCGTATCCGCGATTTTTCAGGAATCCGCCGAGGCCTGGATCAACAAAGCTCGGATCTTCCAGGTAGAACGGGTTCTCGGGATTCTTGGGCACGCCGAGGTTGTCGAACGTGAAGTCTGTGAATAGCGCCCTCTTCCCGTTCGCAGTGTGGCAGCGGTCGCATTTGCCTTTGCCGCGGAACAGCGCTTTGCCATGTTGCTCTTCCTTCGACAGCTTGCCATCACCCGAGAAGGTGGCGTCGAGCTTCGACGAGAAAGCGTTGGACTCGGCCGACGCTTCGTATGCCGCGATCGACAGTGCGATGTTGTCATAGGCCGTGCTCACGTTGGCCCGGTCTTCCGGAGACAGCGCCACGGTGCTGCCTTCAGAAGCGCATGTCGTGGCGACGTCTGCAGGCCATGTGATGTTGCAGGCGTCGGCACCCCATACGTCGACGAATGACACCGGATACTCACCGGGGACGACCGGTTCGCAGACTCGCCACACGACGCATGCAGAATCAGGCAGGCCCTGTTCCTTCGGATTGAGGAACGGGCCCTGGGCTTGATCTGCAGCCGGGTTGCCGAGCTTTTCACCAGTTGCCCGCCCGTCCCAGAAGTTGCCGCCGACGAATAGTCCTTTATCCATGTGGAAGATCGGGCTCACGGTGGCGTAGGCCGAGCTCGGTGGCTTGCGGTCGCCGAACCTGCCCGCAATCGAGCCTTCGTAGACGGCGCCACGGGAGTTGATCTCCGCAAGCGGGCCGGTCCAACCCACCTCCGGGGCATGGCATGAAGCACACGATTGGTTTTGGTAGATCGACAGATTCACGTCAAAGAAGATCGACTTGCCGAGTTGCTCATTCGGGGCGAGGTCAGATGACTCGGCGGCATTGACGCCGGCTGCGACCCCCACAATGAGCAAGGCGCCGAGCGCCACGAGTGACGTCTTGAAGAGCGGTCTGGACATACGGATTCCCCTTCCTAGTCCGACTTTGCCTGCATACATTTTGGCAGGAGATGCGCCCCCTCCTGTAGAGACATAAGCCCCTTTCGAGGCTGGAATCTCCCGCGCCGTGGCTCCCGAACATGTGTTTCGCGTTGCGGGTCGATCGAGGCAGCACCTATCGATTCGATCGGCACCAACGAACCGGAATTCGTTCCCGGGGGGTCCCCGCGACGACTACCCGCCACAAGTCACCGGCACCCCCCAAACCAGACCAAAGCCAACCCCCCGAGACACTGAACTCACAACACCAGCCCAACCCACGTCCCCTTCGCTACAACTCGACCAGCCCAAGGGACATCACCCGGTCGCGGCAACTCGCTCGAGGCTTCGCACCCCGAGTTCGGCGAACGCCGGATCGGCCCGATGATGGCTATCCCACAGCATCAGGCCGAATGTGGCCGCCCAGACGGCGGCCCGCTTTCGCGTCGCCTCCGACACCTCCCCATAGGCCTCCCAGAACCGAGCGTGGGCAGGTGGCTCGAACAGGTTCCACACCGAAGCGAGGTCCGTCGCCGGATCACCGGTGCAGATGTCTCCCCAGTCGATGACACCGGTTAAGCGTCCATCCGCGGACACGACGTTCTTGGCATGGAGATCACCGTGCAGCCAGACACGTGGTACATCGATCGGGATGGCGGACCCGACCGCCAGGAGCTCGGCTAAACCGTCGAGGTCGGAGCCGTGTCCGACTGTCTCCAGAAGGCGCTCGAGGCGGGCTCCGGTCACGGCCTGTCTGGAGCCGAGCGGCACCCCGCGATGCGGATTCTGCGGTGCGCCGTTCATGGGATCGATTGCGTGCAGCTCCCGCAGAAAGCGGCCCAGCCGTGGCGCCTCGCCAGCCTCCAGCGGCGTGTCGAGCCCGGACGTCCCCGCAATCCACGGCAGGACACTCCAGTGCCACGGGAAGAGAGGAGATGGGACCCCAACATGAGTGGGCGTCGGTATGGGAAGGGAAAGCGCCCCCGCTATCCGCGGCAGCCAGCGCTGTTCGTTGACCACCAGGCGTGCCGCGCCAGAGCGGCGGGGGACTCGCACCGCCAGCTCGTTGCCCAGCCGAAAAGTCACATTATCCCAGCCTTCTGCGGCCCGACTCAGGGGCAGCGATTTCAGGTTCGGGTGTTGCTCTTCGAGCAGGCGCCGCACGAGGGCCACCTCGACGGCGATCTCTGCAGGCGGGGGAGTGCCGGCGGTGAAGGTGGGCATTGCTCGACACTACCTGAGCGGTTGGTACAGCCAAGAGCGCCAACCACCGATATTGTGGCGTGATCGTGCACAACGAGACCGATTCCGGAGATACGAATGCGCCTGCCGCATGGCGCCTGCGGGCCTACTCGATCGCCGCGTTGGTTGGCCTGGGGCTCTCTATCTTCGTGATGGCGATCGGGGCAAATAGCGACGAGGCGCCGGCGAAAACGGTAGGCGGCGACTTCCCCGCGTTCTACGGAGCCGCCCTCATCGCTGCAGATGGTGACTGGGAGGACTTGTACGACTTCGATCGTCAGGTTGCGGCCCAGCGCGACCTACAGGAGAGGGAGGGATCGGCTCGCTACTTCGCGTATCCGCCTCAGGTTGCTCTGGCGCACGCGCCGCTGGCCGCGTTCGAGTACGGGTGGGCCTACCTGATCTACACGGTCGTGATGTTCATCTTCCTGGTGGCGACGGTCCGGCTGGCCGAACCGTTGCTGCCGTGGTTGCGTGGGCGCACTTGGCCTGCGGTGGCAATCGCTCTGTCGTTCTGGCCGATGTTGCGGGCCGTCACCGGGGGATCGAACACTGCTATCACCCTGTTCATCATCGTCGCGGCCTGGCGTCTCATCGAACACGACAAGCTGCTCGCTGCCGGACTCGTCCTGTCTCTCTTGTTGGCCAAGCCTCAGTTGGCGGTACCGCTCGTCGGCTTGATGCTCGTGATCGGGCTCTACCGGGTGGTGGCCGGCGCAGCTGTCGGGTCTGTGGTGTTCTACCTATCGGGGGTACCGTTGCTCGGGTGGTCGTGGCCGCAGGAATGGTGGGATACCGCGACGACGTTCGGCAGGATCGACAGCGAGGTCAACGGCTTCAGCTCCGTCTCCTGGCTCGGCTTCCTCGAGAACGCTCTCGGCGTTGGTGACCCGGTCGCGGTGAGTGTGGGGTGGTTGCTGGCCGGGTTGACCACGATCGGGCTCGTTTGGCTATGGCACCGCAACGGCCGCGGGCGCCTGCCGGCGTTGTTCGCGATCGCCATGCCGGGAATCCTGCTGCTGTCGCCACACGCCCTTTCCCATGACACCGCGATCGTCCTGCTCACGCTGGCTGTGCTCCACGTGGCCGATCGGCTTCCGCGAGAGCTGATCGCGATCGTCTGGCTGCTCGGCTTGTCCCAGGCGTGGATTGATCCAATTGGGTTCAGCCCGGGGTTCTTCATGCTGTTGCTCCTGGGCTGGTGGACGGTGACACGACTCGGCCTACTCCCGGGGACAGCAACCCAAGAGCCCGGCCAAGTGAGCTCCGGGGCGTCGGTGCGATGAGCGAGTGGGACCAGCTCGCCGATTGGTGGCTGAGCGAGGTCGCCGACCCGGCATACGAACACGACGTGCAGCCGTTGCTCGACCGGATGGTGGCCGGTCTCGAAGGCCCAACTCTCGACCTCGGCTGCGGCGATGGCCGGCTCCTCGACAGCTTGCCGAGTCCCGTCGTGGGCTGCGATCTCTCGCGTTACCTGCTCGAGAACGCCAGGCGCCGGGGCATGGCCGTGGTGCAGAGCCATCTCCCCGATCTCTCCTGGCTGCAGTCTGACTCGGTTGGGGTAGCGGTGGCCTGTCTCGTCATCGAACACCTTCCGGATGTGATTGCATTCTTCGAGGCGGCGGCGCGGGTTGTCCGGCCGGGCGGCTCGCTGATCGTTGTTGCCAATCACCCTGCCTACACATCCGGCGGCGCCGGCCCCGTTATCGATCAGAGCGACGGTGAGGTGTTGTGGCGGTGGGGAACGTACATGGTCGACAGTATCTCTGCTGAGCCGGCAGGTACCGGCTCGGTTGTCTTCCATCACCGGTCGCTGGGCTCACTGCTTTCCACCGCCGCTCGGGCCGGTTGGGATCTGCGACACGCTACGGAAGCCGGTGCCGGTGCCGACACGATTGCGCGTGTCCCGGCGCTGCAGGGCCAGGAGCACATGCCTCGATTGATTGCGCTGCGCTGGAGTCGACCGACCGACTGACCGACGTTTCTAGTCGGCCCGATCAAGAATTGCGGCTGTGCGGCCGATAGGAATCTCTATGGAGACGTATCTGGTCAGCTATGAGTACGGAAGCGGAACGGTCTGGGGCTATGTAGTCGCAGCCAGCCCCCAGGAAGTACTCGCCTTCCTCCCGGAAGTGGATGTGTGGGATGACCCGCCGGCCTGGTTGACACCCCGCGAACTTGCCGGGCTGGCCGCGCAACCGACGATCGAGGTTGCCCGGGACAATGCGCTCGACTCCTTGTTCGGCAATTTCCGCGGCATGAATGCAGCCTTCGCCTCCTGAGATTGTCCGCGATCTGACCGATCGGGTCTCTCTAGAATCGCTCCATGGTTCCTCGCCCGCCCTCGGCTTCGATTCCGGACGCGCCCGGTGTCTATCTGTTCAAGGACGCCGACGGCAGGGTGCTGTACGTCGGCAAAGCCAAATCTCTGAGGAAGCGGACCGCCAACTACTTCGGGCGTGACCTCGGGCCGCGGACACGATTGATGGTGGCTGCTGCCGCCGACCTCGATTGGATAATCACCGACAACGAGGTCGGGGCCCTGATGCTCGAGTACACCCTCGTGCAGAAGCATCAGCCGCGATTCAACATCCGGCTGCGCGATGACAAGAGCTTTCCATACCTGGCCATCACCCGGAATCAGGAGTGGCCTCGCGTGCTCGTCATGCGCGGCAAACGGCGCAAGGGTGTCCAGTACTTCGGGCCCTATGCACATGCCTACGCCATACGGCAGACGCGTGACCTCCTACTGCGGACGTTCCCGATCCGCAGTTGCACCGACCAGAAGTTCCGCTCCCATGAGGCCCTCGGCCGTCCCTGCTTGCTGTTCCATATCGAGCGCTGTGCCGGCCCATGTGTCGGCGAGGTGAGTTCCGAAATCTACGGGCAATACCTCGATGGTTTCGCCGCCTTCCTCGATGGCAACGGAGACGAGGTAATCGCCGAGCTCGAATCCGAGATGAACGAAGCGGCCGCGGTGCTCGAGTACGAACGAGCCGCCCGCGTGCGCGACCAGTTGACGTCGGTGCGCAAAGCAATGGCCCGCCAGGAGCTCGTAACGCAGCGCAAAGAATCGTTTGATCTCATCGCGGTCGACGAGGACGATTTGGAGGCGGCGCTCATTGTTCTCACAGTGAAGCGGGGGCGTGTCACCGGAACCCGGTCGATGGTCGTCGACAAGGTCGAGGACGTGACGACCGCGCAGCTGATCGGCATCATGATTGGACAGCTCTACGGCAACGACGTGCCGCCGCGCGAGGTGTTGGTCCAGGAACTGCCCGAGAGCCCCGAGCTGTGGGTCGAGTGGCTCGAGGCACGGCGTGGCGGATCCGTCACGATTCGGGTACCGCAGCGTGGCGCCAAGCGACGCTTGATGGAGACCGCCCAGGCCAACGCCGGCGAGGAATTCGGCCGCCATCGCCTCAAGCGCAGCACCGATCACAATGCCAGGGCGCGGGCGCTGCGCAGTTTGGAGGAGGAGCTGGCCTTGAGTCAGCCGCCGCTCCGGATCGAGGCATACGACATCTCGACCATCCAGGGGCGCGACACGGTCGGGTCGATGGTCGTGTTTGAAGATGCGATGCCGAAGAAATCCGAATACCGCCGTTTTCGGATCAAGCGATTCGCCGGCCAGGACGACTTTGCGGCCATGGAGGAGATGCTCGATCGTCGTTTCGCGGCTTACGTCGGTGACCAGCAGAGGTCGATCGAAGACCGCGGCAAGTTCGCGTATGCGCCGTCTCTCGTCGTGATCGACGGAGGGCTCGGCCAGCTGGGGAGGGCAGTCAGGGTGTTGGCAAAATACGATCTTGACATCCCGGTCGTCGGCCTGGCCAAACGCCTCGAGGAGGTCTACGTGCCCGGATCGAGCACGCCGATCGTCATCCCCAGAGGGGAGGAGTCGCTGTACCTCCTCCAGCGGGTGCGCGACGAGGCCCACCGTTTTGCGGTCACCTACCACCGCACGCTGCGCGGGAAACGGATGGTCGACTCGGTGCTCGACGGAGTCCCCGGCATTGGCCCCGGCCGCAAGAAGAAGCTGCTCAGGCAATTCGGCTCGCTCAAGAAGTTGCGGTCGGCCGAGTTGATCGAGTTGGCGGCGGTGGTCCCGGACCGGGTGGCGGTCGATCTTTATGAAGCTCTCCAGGCCGGGCCCGAAGCTGCCCAGGGTGCGGCGCCGCGATGAGTCGAGTGGTGCCAGTTTCGAGTGCCGGTTGTGTACGATCGCGGCCATGACCGATTTCCCGGATGTCACCGCGATTCCCTATACCACTTCATTCGGGGACGGCTGGGTCGCTCACGCCGGAGATACGGTCATTGAGCTCGGTCTGCCGGGAGCTGCGGCCGTCTATCCAATGGCGCGGCACGCCCTCAGCCCGGCGATGCGGCTTGCCGCCGACCTCACCGACTATTGGCAGGGTGGAGAACTTCCGAGCGCCCCTGAGGGCATGTTGCGCACCGCCGGCACGACTCCTCTGACCGAAGCGATATATCGTCTCGTGACTGCAATCCCACCAGGCGAGACGATGACGTATGCCGATGTGGCGGCTGCCGTCGGTCGGCCGGGGGCGGCCCGAGCCGCCGGTGCCGCCATGGCAGCGAATCGATTCGCCCCGGTGATCCCGTGTCACCGCGTTGTGGGGTCCGACGGTACGCTGCGCGGATACGCCGGCGGCCTCGAGATGAAGCGCTACCTGATCACCATGGAAGCCGGCATCGCCCATGTCTGATCCATACCTCGTGATCGTGACCGGCATGTCAGGCGCCGGGCGCTCTGTCACTGCCAATGTGCTCGAGGACAACGACTTCTTTGTCGTGGACAACCTGCCGTTGCGTCTCATCCCGAATGTTGTCGACGAGGTCGGTCTTCTCGAGGGCGGCCGCCGCAAGGTGGCGATCGCGGTGGACACCCGCGGCGAAATCACGCTGGCTGACTTGAGTTCGGCTACGACCGATCTGCGACAACGAGGGATTCGATCGACGATCCTGTTCCTCGACGCCGACGATCGCGTCCTGGCCCGAAGGTTTGAGGAGACCCGCAGAGTTCATCCGGTACGTCTCGGCGATCTGGCCGAGAAGATAGCGATCGAGCGCCGCAGCCTCGAGGAGATCAGGGGCGCGGCCGACATCATCATTGATACGACGGACCTCAACGTGCACGAGTTGCGCGAGCGAGTGGAAGCGGCGTTTTCCGGCATGGGACCGCGGCGCATGCGCGTCGATGTCGTGAGCTTTGGATTCAAGAAGGGCCTGCCACGGGTTGCGGACTTGCTCTTCGATGTGCGGTTCCTCCCGAATCCTCACTGGCTCCCTGAGCTGCGGTCCCAGACCGGGCTCGATCAGGATGTTCGGGACTACGTACTCGGGCAACCTGACGCCGGCGCCTTCATCGAGCGGGCCTGGGATATGCTCGAATTCCTCGTGCCGCGGTACTTTGCTGAGGGCAAGGCCTACGTGACCATCGCCGTCGGCTGCACCGGCGGTCAGCATCGCTCTGTGGCGATCGCGGAGGAATTCGGAGCCCGCCTGCACGGACTCGATGTCGACGCTTCGGTACGCCACCGCGACATGCCGGATCCCGAGTGACCGTGCCCGACCCGCAGTCCCCGACTCGGGAAGCCGGTGTCTCGCTGGAGCCCGACCCACTGTTGGAGGCCCTCGACGCGGCGCGATCCGGGCCCGCAGTGACAGCCGTTGGAGGGGGACACGGCCTCGCCCAGGCGTTGGGAGCCGTTAGTCGCTACGCAGGAAAGATCACTGCTGTCGTCACGGTGGCGGACGACGGAGGCTCCAGTGGGCGGCTGGCACCCGATCTGGGGATCCTTCCGCCCGGTGATATCCGGCAGTGCCTGCTTGCTCTGACACCGGATGAATCGCCTTGGAAGCGCCTGTTCGCGTATCGCTTCGAGGAGTCCGACGTTGCCGGACACTCGCTCGGGAATCTGATGATTGCCGCGCTGGCTGAGATCGAAGGGTCCTTCGAAGGAGCGCTGCGCCAGGCAGAGCGGATGCTGCGCCCGATCGGCTCCGTTGTTCCGGCCGCAGGGCAGCGTCTTCTGCTGGAGGCAATCGTCGACGACAAGCCGGTCGCCGGCCAGGTCGCGATCGCCCTATCGCGCGGGCAGATCACAGACCTCGTGGTCCGTCCTACCAGCATCGAGGCGAGCCCGGCGGCGCTCGAGGCGTTGCTCGAGGCGGATCAGATCGTTCTCGGGCCCGGCAGCCTCTATACGTCTGTGATGGCTGCTCTCGTCGTGCCGGGAATTGCCGAGGCGATCAACGAGTCGGCGGCCAGATTGGTGTATGTCTGCAACCTCACGACACAGGACGGAGAGACCCTGGGCATGGACGGCGCCGACCACCTCGATGCGCTTATCACCCTGACTGGAATGAGGCCCCCCAATGCTATTGTCGCCAATACGACGGCTATTGCCATTGAGCCTCCGCTCGCGGCGGTACTCGCCGACGAAGACACGATTGCCACCTACGGCGTCGACGTGGTCGGGGCGGATCTCGTGGACCCGGGGGCAACATGGCCCCGCCACGATGCGGCCCGCCTCGGCGGGGTATTGGCCAGGTTGGCTTAAACACTCAGAAAGCACGAGGAAATGATGAAGGTAGCGATCAATGGGTTTGGTCGAATCGGGAGGAACTTCTTTCGGGCAGCCAAGAAGTCCAATGCACCAGTGGACATCGTCGCGGTCAATGACCTGACCGATGCGGCGACCCTGGCCTATCTGCTCAAGAACGACTCGGTTCATGGGCGCTTCGGCGGTCAGGTTGAGATCGTCGATGGCGATCTGATTGTCGACGGCGACCGGTTCAAGGTCTTCTCGGAGCGCGATCCCGGGAATCTCCCCTGGGGTGAACTCGACGTCGATGTCGTGATCGAGTCGACTGGGTTCTTCACCAAACGTGATCTGGCGGCCAAGCACCTCGAAGCGGGAGCCGGCCATGTCTTGATCAGCGCCCCCTGCGGTGATGCCGATATCTCGGTAGTCCTCGGCGTGAACGACGACAAGCTGGATCCCGCGGTCCACAAGGTCATCTCCAACGCGTCGTGCACCACCAACTGCATCGCCCCGATGGCCAAGGTTCTCCACGACACCTTCGGTGGTATCTCTCAGGGGATGTTCACCACTGTCCATGCCTACACAAACGACCAGAAGATCCTCGATCTGCCGCACAAGGACCCCCGCCGCGGCCGGGCGGCAGCCGCCAACATCATCCCCACATCGACCGGCGCCGGCACAGCGGTGGGCATTGTGCTCCCCGAGTTGAACGGCAAGCTTGAGGCCAAGGCTCTCCGAGTGCCGGTACCGGACGGGTCGATCACAGACCTGGTGGCCACGGTCGGACAAGAGGTGACGGCGGCCGAGGTGAACGCTGCCTTCAAGGCTGCCGCCGATGGGCCGCTCGAGGGCATTCTGCGCTACACCGAAGAACCGATCGTTTCGACCGACATCGTGGGTGACCCCCATAGCTGCATCTTCGATGCCGGCATTACGGTGGCGAGCGGCAACATGGTGAAGATCTTCGGCTGGTACGACAACGAGTGGGGCTACTCGAGTCGTCTAGTCGATCTCGTACAGCGTCTCGGCTGAGTTGGACTTACCTTCCCTCGACACGCTGGACGTCGCCGGTAGGACGGTGCTGCTTCGCGCCGACCTGAACGTTCCGCTCGATGAGAGCGGTGGTGTCACCGACGACTTCCGACTGCAGTCGAGCTTGCCGACGATCAACGAGCTGCGTTCCCGCGGGGCTCGAGTCGTGGTGTGTTCCCATCTGGGAAGGCCGAAGGGTCAGCCCGATCCGCGGCTGACGATGAACGCCGTGGCGGCGCGACTCGAGGAGCTCGGTGGCTTTGACACGATCAAGGTCGACAGCGTGGTGGGCCCGGATGTTGCCGCGGCGATAGCCACCGCAGGTGATGCTGTTGTGATGCTGGAGAACGTCCGTTTCGAAGCCGGCGAGACCACGAACGATGCCGGCCTCAGTAGGGCATTTGCGGACCTGGCGGATGTTTTTGTTCTCGATGCATTCGGCAGCGCCCACCGGGCTCATGCTTCAACGGCCGGTGTGGCGGCGCTCTTGCCGGCAGCAGCCGGCCGCCTGCTCGAGGAGGAGGTGCGAGCGCTCGGCCGTTTGTTGGGAACACCCGACAAACCCTTTGTTGTGGTGCTCGGCGGAGCGAAGGTCTCGGACAAGCTGGCCGTGATGAAGCACCTGCTGCCCCGGGTCGATCTGATGCTGGTCGGTGGGGGGATGTGTTTCACATTGCTCAAGGCCGGGGGGTACGAGATCGGCGATTCGCTGCTGGAGGAGTCCATGATCGAGGAAGTCGAGGATCTGCTGGCGTCCGACGACGGCGGGAAGATCGTGTTGCCGCTCGACATCGTCGTCGCTGATCGATTCGCGGCCGACGCCGATCACGAGACTGTGCCTGCTACGGCCATCCCCGATGACACGATCGGGCTCGACATCGGTCCCGAATCGGTCCGGCGCTTCGGTGGTGTCATTCTGTCCGGTGAGTCGATCTTCTGGAACGGTCCGATGGGGGTCTTCGAATGGGAGGCATACCGACACGGAACTGCCGGCGTGGCCGCGGCCGTGGCCGATTGCCCCGGCTTCACGGTGGTTGGTGGCGGCGATAGCGTGTCCGCCCTTCGCATGCTGGACCGCGACGACCAGGTGAGTCACGTCTCCAGTGGCGGCGGCGCCGGTCTCGAGATGCTCGAGGGTAAGGAGCTTCCCGCGATTGCGGCACTGCGCCGGTGAGAGCTCCGGCCCCATTCGGGGGATAGGTAATTGAAGAGAAAGACAGGAGCGCAATGCGGAAAGTCATGATCGCGGGCAACTGGAAAATGCACGCCACACATTTGGAGACGATCCAAATGGTGCAGAAGCTCTCCTATCGATTGAGTGACTCCGACCACGAGAGGGTTGACGTCGTGTTGTGCCCGCCGTTCACGGCGCTGCGCTCAGCCCAGACCGTTATCGAGACCGACCACCTGCGAATCAAGCTCGGAGCCCAGAACTGCCACTGGGCGGAGTCGGGGGCTTTCACAGGAGAGATCTCCCCGGCGATGCTCGCCAAACTGTCCGTCACGAATGTCGTCGTTGGTCACTCGGAGCGGCGCCACATCTTTGGTGAGGTCGACGCCGACATCAACCGCAAAGTCAAGGCCGTCTACGAGGCCGCGATGACGCCGATCCTGGCTGTCGGTGAGACCGAACAGGAGCGGACTGAGGACATGACCGAGGAGCGGGTTCGCTCCCAGTTTGTGGCAGGCACTATGGGCCTAACGCAAGATCAGGTCAGCTCATTGGTTGTCGCCTATGAACCAGTGTGGGCCATTGGTACAGGAAAAACCGCGACTCCCGACGACGCACAGAATGTGTGCGGATTCCTCCGGGAATTGGCCGCCGACGGCTTCGGAAACGCCGCCGACCATATGCGAATTCTCTATGGAGGCTCTGTGAATCCCGGCAACGTGGCTGCGATTATGGCAAAGCGAGATATCGATGGTGCACTGGTCGGGGGCGCAAGTTTGGACCCCGATACCTTCGCATCAGTCATCAGATTCTGGGTGTAAATCCTTGTTGCCAGGGCTAATATGACCCAAGGTTAGGCAAGGGATAAAGGGCGGGTAGATATGGGCTGGGAGCCCTTCCACGTAATAATGGAGTTTGAGGTTCGTCGCCGGATCGGCTGGGAATTCGATCCAGGAGCCTTCCGGGGCCATCTCGATTCGGTTTGTGACGAGCTCGAAGCCCGCGAAGACACCATCGAGTTCCGCATCGGATGCGACCTTATCACTGAGCGCGTCGAGCTCGACATGGTTGTTCTCGCCAAGAGCCCGCAGGACGCTCTGGAGCGAGCTCGCAGCGATCTCGGTGCCGCGATTCGCCAGGCCGGCGCCAAGCACGAGGGTCTGCTGGAGTGGACCGACGAGGCCAAGGTTCGTCCACACGCCAACGCGTGGTCGGGCCTCCGTACACCCCAATGGACTCGCCGCAGGGTCGAGTTGAAGGTCTGAACCGGGTGGGGCGTGTTGATGGCCCATGGGGATAGGCGCGCTTGTAGTGTGTTCGGATCACCGCAACGGAGGCATATGCGGAGGTTCCTGGCCATCCTCGCCGCAGGCATACTGGCGGCGACGGCTTGTTCAGATGGCGTGACGACTTCGATCGCGGACGTCTCATCGACCACGGCGATCCCTGCTACAACGGTGGGACCCACAGCGGCGACCTCAGCACCTTCGGGCCCCACGACATCGATTGTTCCCCCATCGACGTTTCCCGGCCCAACCGTCACGCACGACCCGCGCACGCCGCGATTCGGCGGCGAGGTCATCATCGGCGGAGATGAGGAACCGAGGACGCTCAACCCCTACGCGCCCGGCGGCCAGGACCGGATCGTGGGAGTAATCGGCCAGGTTCACCTCGCCGGCGTCTACGACATCGATCCGGAAACACTCGAGCTGACTCCCGAGCTGGTGGATCGGATCCCAACCGTTGGCAGTGGCGGGGTCGTCGTCAACGAAGACGGCTCGATGGACGTGACGTGGGAGCTGCGCCCCGAAGCCCGCTGGTCGGACGGCACGCCCGTGACCGGTAGAGACCTCGAGTTCACGCTGCAGTTCCAAGAGGCCACCGGAGACTGCTCCGAGCTGGGTGTGGGCGCGCCCGCCCTGCCCAGCCTCGAGGTGACGGCTGTGGGCGACAAGAGCATGACCGCACGGTTCGCCGAGGCCTCGCTGCAGCACGAGCTGCTGTTTCGCTGGGTGGTTCCCAGCCACGAAGTTGCCGGGACGGACTACTGCCTGGACTGGAATACCGACATGTGGCCGGCCGCCGGTCCTTTTGTTCTTCTGGGTTGGGATCGTGAGGGGGCAGACCACGCAGTACGTTTCACTAGAAACGAGAACTACTGGCGATCGGACGCTGCCGGCGAGACGCTGCCCTATCTCGACGAGGTCGAGTTCCGATTCGTTTCCAGCCCGGAGGAGCTCGTCAGTGGGTTCTCCAACAGGCTGTATGACGTCGTGAGCCCTCGGGTGCCCGTCGGAGACCTTCCGGTGGAGTTCTGGGAAGAGAGCGGAGCTGATGTGCAGATTGTGCCCGGCTTGATTTGGGAGCACCTCAATTTCCAGTTCGGCCCCGACAATCGTAATCCTGGCTCAATGAACGGCCACGCCGACTTTCGCCGAGCCATTGCGCACGGCATCGACAGGCGGGCGCTTCTGCAAGACGCCGGGTTCCCGCGGATGGAGGTCCTGAACGGGATCCTTTCCCGGTTCTCGACCGCGGCCAGCAGCACACCATGGCTCTTCTACGAGTTCGACCCGGAAGAGGCGCGCCGCTTGCTGGGCGCGGCGTGCGAGGAGGCGAGCCGAGATTGCGAAGCTGAGCCCCCGCGGATGGTCTACTCCACCACATCCAACGACGAATTTCGATCGGCGGTTGCCAAGCAGGTCGCGGCGCAGCTCGCGGCGATTGGTATCACAGTCGTACTCGAATTGGAGGACTCACAGATATTCTTCGGTGAGACCGTTGAGGGTGGAACATGGGACGTTGGCAATTGGGCCTGGGCAGGTAGCTCCGGCTCCGCCGCGATCGTGGAGTTCTTCGATCGGTTTGATCCGGGCGATCCGGATGCCGATTCCGAGAATCTCTACAACTGGGGCACTCCTGGCTCGACCGTCGAGACCGACGAGGCCGTGATGCAATTCGAGCTGCTGCTCGATCGAATGCGGTCCGCCACAGATGCCCAGGAGATAGTGGCGCTCGGTCGCCAGGCCGAACAGCTGCTGGCAGATCAGATCGTTGTCATCCCGCTCGGGGCTCATCCGGTTGTCGGTGTCGTCTGGGCCGACGAAATCCAGGGCTACCACATGAACCCGTCACCCGCTGGCCACACCTGGAATATCGAGCACTGGTATCGCGTCGACGAGCAATCGACCCCATAGACCCGGTATCAGCACCCCGTGTCCAACACGTTGAGTCCCGACAAGCTCTCGTCCTCGTCGACCGGCTCCAGAGTGACCCACAGTCGCGGGTAGTCGCGGCGCGCAACGCCGACCCACAACTCCACGTCGCCGGCCGCGGTAAACGTCCCCGCCGAGACGTGCACGGCCTCGCTGGTGAGCCAAAGCTCCCAAGTTTGCTCGAATGTCTCCGGGAGTACGGCCATGTCCGCATCGAGTGGATCGCGGCCTTGATGTCGCCGCTCGCGCCGGTGTACATCCCGCGCGGCCCGCCTGGCGATCGCATAGAGCCACGGCGCTGGATCGCGTTCGGGGTCGAAGCGATTCGCCGCCCGCCATACCTGAAGGAATGTCGCCTGGACGGCTTCCTCGGCGAGGCTCCGATTCGCCGGGGACGGCGGCTCTGGCAAAGCAATCGAGCGGCCAGGAGTTGGTTGTATGTGGCCTGGGTCGCTCCGTCGTCGCGTGCTGCGGTGCCGAGGAGGTCGGCATCGGTTCCGGGGCCGGCCGTAGCCGCTCCGAGGACCGGCGGCCAGGCGGCTACGCGGTCGTCGTTGCAGACGCTGGGCCCGGACTCATCGGGCGTGAAGAGGTAGAGCGCGTTGCCGTCACCGTCGATGAGAATCTCACCGACAGCAGAATCCGCCGCCCCGGCTACGGATTGCCCTAATGCCGGCGGCGCTTGCGTCGTGGCAGTGGTCGAGGATGCTGCCGGCTCTCGAATCGGAGTGCGGAGGAGAGCCGACGCTTCGGATCCGGGCTGTGGAGGTCTTACACTCCCGCTCATGGCACAACTCATCCTGCTCCGACACGGGCAGAGCACCTGGAATCTCGAGAACCTCTTCACGGGATGGACCGATGTCCCCCTCACGGAGCAAGGCATGTCGGAAGCCGCGGCGGCGGGGCGGCTTCTCCTGGACGCGGACGTCCTGCCGGATGTGGCCCACACGTCGCTGCAGCGTCGGGCCATCGACACTCTCAACATCACGCTGGCCGAGTGCGATCGTGGCTGGATCCCCGTGGACCGTCACTGGCGACTCAACGAACGTCACTACGGCGCGCTGCAGGGTCTCGACAAAAAGCAGACCGCTGCCGAGCACGGAGCCGACCAGGTGCACATCTGGCGTCGGTCGTACAACACGCCGCCACCACCGCTCGATCGGGACGACGCCCGCCACCCGCGTCATGACATTCGCTACGCCGATCTGCCGCCGGAGATCCTGCCGGCGACGGAGTGCCTGGAGGATGTGGTGGCGCGAATGATGCCCTATTGGTACGACGCCATCGTCCCGCAGCTACGACGGGGGAGAGTTGTGATCGTGGCGGCCCACGGCAACAGCTTGCGTGCTCTCGTCAAGCACCTCGACGGCATCTCCGAGGAGGACATCCCGTCGCTGAACATCCCGACGGGCATTCCGCTGGTCTACGAACTCGACTCTGACTTTCGCAAGGTTGCGAGCGAATATCTTGGCGATCCGGCGGCGGCCGCCGCGGCCGCCGCCGCTGTCGCCAACCAGGCGAGTGCCGGTTGAGCCCGGTTCAGTCATCTGGGATATTCTGGCTCGCGATAACTTGCACAAGCGGCAGACACGCTCCATACTCGCGCTCGTAACCCGCTGATTAATCGGCGGGATTGCGTGTGAAAGGGACTCCCTTGCTAGCTGGGATCATCGCGGCACTCCATGTGATTGTTTCTTTGCTTGTCATATTCCTGATACTGCTTCACGCGGGTCGGGGAGGTGGCATGTCCGACATGTTCGGAGGAGGCATGAGCAGTGGCAACATTGGCGGTTCGACCGTGGTTGAAAAGAACCTCGATCGGATAACCGTCGCCGCTGGGATCCTGTTCGGTATCACCACCATCGCTTTGACGTTGGCCTGGCGATAACGCCCCGTTTAACCGGCGCGGCGTAAGTTCTAGCTCGGGGAACCGAGGCAAAATTACTAAGGAGGCAAAACCTTGACTCGACTGTGGCATAGCCGCCCAGTGGTGTTTGGAGCATTGATCCTGGCTTTCGCCCTCGTCGCCGCTGCTTGCGGCGACTCGGCAGATCCGGCGGACGATCCGACAACCACTGCAGCCCCCACGACTGAGGCTCCTGCAAGTACCACCACGGCAGCGCCGACAACGGCCCCGCCAACCACCGAAGCCATGGGACATGCTTACGGTGGCGAGGCGATCGTGGCGGACGACCAGGAGCCCCCAACACTCAACTCATTCGCCCCAGGCGGTGACAACAAGATCGTATCCATTATCGGCGAGGCCTACTTCAGCGGTGTGTACAAGATCGACGGGTTCACCCTCGAATTTGTGCCGGAGCTCGTCACTGAGCTGCCGACCGTTGCTAACGGCGGTGTGGTAGTGAACGCTGACGGCACCATGACGGTCAAGTACCAGATCAGGGATGAAGCCCAATGGTCCGATGGTGTTCCGATCTCAGGTGACGACTTCGAGTTCACTCTCGAGACGATCCTGAACCCGGATCTCCCCATCTTCAGAGCCGTATACGAGGACATTGTCCCCGACTCCTGGGTGGCAGGACCGAAGACGTTCGAGTTCACCCTGGCGCAACCTACGCTCCAGTATGAATCGCTCTTCTCGCCCATCATTCCGAAGCATGCGGTAGAAGGCAGCGACTTCCTCAATGACTGGAACGACGCGATGTGGCCATCTGCTGGTCCGTTCGTGTTCGACCAGTGGCAGAAGGGCGAGTTCGTCAAGGTCGTTCGCAATGACAACTACTGGAAGACTGATGGCGAGACCGGGCAGCAACTGCCTTATCTCGATTCCGTCATCTTCCGGTTCATTCCGGAGACCGAGTCGATCATCAACGCCTTCCGGGCTCGTGAAGTCGACATCATCCAGCCGCCGCCATCGACTGACACCATCGAGACACTCCAGGCTCTCGAGCCTGAGGGTGCCGCCGTTGAGGTCATGTCCGGCCCGGTTTGGGAGCACCTCAACTTCCAGTTCGGTGAGAACCGGCTGAAGCGCAACCCGGATTCCGTCAACGACAACTTGAACTACCGCAAAGCGGTAGCGCACACAATCGACAAGGACCTCATCGTCGATGAGATCCTCGCCGGGCAGGTCGAGCCACTCGACTCCGTCGTCGAAGTGTTTGCCCCGACCCTCTCACAGGGGTCGTGGAAGCAGTACGACTACAACCCGGAGACGGCCCGCACTTATGTGGAAGCCGCCAAGACCGAGCTGGGCGTTGACACGCTGACGACCGTCTTCACGACGACATCGAACAACGATGCCCGTGTGAAGCTGTCCGAGCTGTTCGTTGAGATGTTTGCCGATACCGGCATTGAGCTCATCAACGACCTCGAGGACTCGCAGATCTTCTTCGGCGAGACCCTCGACTTCGGCAACTGGGACTTCGGTGAGTGGGCCTGGGGCAGCGACCCCGGTTTCTCGAACCTGGTCGGGATCTTCGACCTGTTCGACCCCGAGCTCCCGCCGCCGGCCGGCCAGAACGTGTATCGCTGGGGTACCGCTGAGGTGACCGGGGAAGAAGTCGAAGGCTTCAACCAGGGTGCTTCATCGACCATCAACGAAGACACGGCGCGTTTGGCTGAACTCCGCGACGCCATGAACGCCACCGTGGATCAGGACGAGCTGATCGCAATGATCGCTGAGGCGGAGAATATCGTCGCCGACAACGTGGTGGTCATTCCGCTCTACGCCCGTCTCGAGACGGCAGCTTCGTGGGCGGACGAGATCGCCGGGTTCAAGCACAACCCGTCGCAGTCGGCCCACACTTGGAACATGGCAACCTGGCGCCGGGTCGACCTCTAGGTCTACCTGAGCCAAGTGAAATGAATGAGGCCGGGGCCCCGCGAGGGGCCCCGGCCTTTTCTACGGTCGCATGGTCGCCCATCGGCTGCGGGTGGATGCAACCTTCGCTATTGTGGGCTGGGAGGCCGAGCCGGAGGCAAGCTCATGTTGGCTTATATCGTTCGACGACTGGTGTACGGGGTGGTGACTCTGCTGGCCCTGAGCCTGGTCGTCTTCCTGTTGATCCAGGCATCCGGCGGTGGGCCTCTCGATCGGCTCAAGAGCAACCCCCGCAACGGCAGGGATCTCATCGCCCAACTCACGGAGCTTTGGGGCCTCGACAAGCCGATCATGCAGCAGTACTTCACATGGCTGAAGAACTTCGTAACCCCGGCTGCCGTGGCTCCCGCGGAAGGGCTTACCGTTCTCTTCGGCAAGATCGGGATCCGCGGGCTCGCGCCCGTCGTCCTAGTTCTCTCCGCCGGGGCCTACACGGTGTGGGCGTTCCTGGTGAAGATCGGTCGGTCCTGGTGGCCGGCTGCGCGAGCATTCAGCCTCGTGTTTGTCTGGTTCACCGCTCTGTGGCTCGCCAAGTCGCGCATGGTCTTCTCCCTCTCCTGGGGCGAGTCCTTCCGTGGTGACGGGCCGGTGTGGGACAACATCTTCGGTGCCGCCGGAGCGACGTTCCGGCTCGGCCTGGCGGCACTGACGATTGCGTTGATCGTCGGCATCCCGCTCGGTATCTACCAAGCCATCAGGCAGTACTCGTTCTTCGACCAGGTCGGCACGACGATGGCGTTCATAGCGTTCTCGACACCGATATTCATTCTCGCCGTCGGGTTACAGGTACTGCTTGGGCTCTACCTGGAGAAGTGGACGGGGGTGAAGCTGTTCTTCGTCACCGGCATGTCCGATCCCGGATACGCCGATCTCGGGCCCCTGGCCCAGTTTGGTGATGTCATCAGACACCTGACATTGCCGGCGATGTCGATCGCACTGCTGTCGATTGCCGCATACTCGCGGTTCCAGCGCGCCTCGATGCTCGAGGTGATGCACAGCGACTACCTGCGCACGGCAAAGGCAAAGGGCCTGCCCAGGCGCCGGGTGATCTTGAAGCATGCTCTGCGCAACGCGCTGATCCCCATTGTCACGCTGGTCTCGTTGGACATTGCCGGCATCATCGGCGGCGCCATCATTACCGAGTCGATCTTCGGTTGGCCGGGCGTCGGGAGGCTGTACATCCAGGCGATCAATGCGGTCGACTACCCGACGGTGATGGCCGTCGTGATGTCGATCGGCATCGGCATCGTGATCATGAACATCGTCGCCGACATTCTGTACGGAGTTCTCGACCCCCGCGTCAGGTATGACTGATTTAGCGAACCGTCCTGGTGGCGGGCCATCGGAGGAAGTCGAGGGGCTCTCGGTAGAGCCCATAACGCAGTGGGACCTCTTCACCGCCCGTTTGCGCCGTCACCGGCTGGCCATGATGTCGGCCATCTTCCTGGCAGTCGTCATATTGATTTCGTTTCCGTATGCCTTCCTCGCCACGTGCGACAAGGGTGTCGATGAGTGCGACCTGCCACAGCTATGGGACCACACCCAGGGCCAGGTCGACGAAAACGGCCGCCGCCTCGTGAACATCGCCCCGCGCGCCGATTTTCCATTCGGCACAGACGAACTGGGCCGCGACGTACTCACGCGTGTGGTCCACGGAGGCCAGGCCAGCCTCACAGTTGGCTTCGTGACCGGCCTGCTTGTGGCCTCGCTTGGCACAATCACCGGGGCGCTGGCCGGCTTCTACCCGGGGATAGTCGATCAGGCGCTGATGCGGTTC
>Ga0316187_10000693_pt1 | contig 27465 bp, 25 predicted proteins | sample CroRivburrow1_MG_FD_204927 | JGI IMG/M metagenome (GOLD analysis project Ga0316187, IMG submission 204927) | Coastal sediment microbial communities from Maine, United States - Cross River worm burrow 1 | ecosystem: Environmental > Aquatic > Marine > Coastal > Sediment | place: USA: Maine...
TTCGGGAACCAGGGGAGCAAACCCTCCAGGTTCATTGCGCCACGATCGAATGCGGCCTGCACACTATCGGCGACCGCCATCCGCCCTGGCTCCGAGAGCTTGGCGAAGCCTTTGGTCCTCAGGTTCGTCCAATCTGCCGGGGACATCGAGAAGCGGAAGTAGCCAGCGCCGTGGTCGTTTGGCATCCACCAGCTCGGGCAACCCGGGAGCTCGATCTGACCCTCGACGCCGGCTAACGCGCCGCAGGTCGTCCCTGCGTCGTGCCGAACACAAAGTGGGATTTTCCAGACCTGTTCGGGGTTGCCGGTCGAGCCGAGCGGAAGGTAGCGTTCCTGCGTGAGGTGCACTGTGCGGAAGCCGCCCTCACAGGCGTCCGCCGATCCCGACACGAGGGGAACTCCGGGTTGGATCAGGAAGGTGAGGAACGGTGGAGTGATGTCGCGATCGCTGACCTCATCGAGCGCCGTAAGAAGATCGTTGGACGTTGCGGTGCCGCCCTGATGCCGACGGAGATAGAGTCGGATGGCGTCGCGGAACGCATCGGCGCCGATCCACTTTTCGAACATCGTGAGGACGGCGCCGCCCTTCTCGTAGGTGATCGGGCTGAAGGCGTTCTTGATGTCGTGGTTGCTTTCGACCGGCTGTTGAATGCTGCGTGCACTGGTGAGGCTATCGAGCCCCATCGCGCGCTGGGCCGACGCGAGGCTCCCGAGGTCCGATCGGTACTCAGGATGCAGCGTTTGCACGACCTTGTTGCCCATCCAGGTCGCGAACGCCTCGTTGAGCCAGATGTCGTCCCACCATGGCATCGTGACCAGATTGCCAAACCACTGATGGGCGAGCTCGTGCGCCAGGACGTAGGCGAACGCGCGGCGTTGGTGTTCCGTCGCGTGCGCTTCGTCGATCAAGAGGAGCCACTCGCGGAAAGTGATCAGTCCAACGTTCTCCATGGCGCCCGCGGAAAAATCGGGGACCGCGACCAGGTCGAGCTTTCGGTACGGGTAGGGGATGCCGAAGTAGTCTTCGAGCACCTCGACGTACGCCGCGGTGCGCTCGAGCGCGTAGTTCAGTTGGCCGCCGCGGCCCCTGGCTGCGACGCCACGGAGCGGAACCGGGAACGGGCGACCTTCGCTGGGCGGAATGGTGGGCCCGGTGACGACGTCCAGGGGCCCCACCGCCCACGCCACCAGATAGGTAGGGAGGGGCGGCGTTGGCATGAAGCTGATGCGCTGAAGGTCATCGGGCAGCTTGATCGCGCGGTCGACCGGGGTATTTGCGACGGCGAGTTGATCTGCCGGAATCGTGAGGGTCACGTCGAACGGCGTCTTGAAGCGCGGCTCGTCAAAGCAGGGAAACGCCAGCCGTGCGCTGATCGATTCGAATTGCGTGAAGGCATAGGCGTCGCCGCCAGACTCGACGCGGTAGAGCCCGCGTAGTGCTGTGTTGAACGCGGCCGTGTACTCGATGTGGAGGGTGCTCTTGCCCGCGGGCAAGGCTTCTTGGAATTCGACGCGCGCTACGCCGTCCAGGGTTCTCTGGTCCCAGGTCGCGGGGATACGAGTCGTCGCGTGCGACGCGTCGATCGCCGTGACGTTCAACCCTTCTCCATGCATCCAGATCGTGGTCGAAGGCTCGTCGAGCTCGATGCCGATGACCGCGGTTCCAGAGAAGGTTTTCTGTTCGGGGATGATGGTGAGGCTCAGGCGATAGCTCGTGGGCCGGACGCCCTCGGGAAGCCGGCCATCGGGCGGCTGCGACACCCTTGGTGCCGTCTCGGCTCGTTCGCGGGCGCCCCCGCATGCGGAGGTGGCCAAGCAGAGTGCAACCACGGAGAGGGCGCCCCTGGCGACGCTCAACTTCATGGTTGCGGCCTTCGGCCAGGGTCGTGGCCGAGCGCGAACAAACGGTCGTAAAGCGCCGACCCGAGGGGTTTGTGTGACGTGCGTGGCAGCGCTTGCCCCAGGCACGGTTGCAGGCTGCGAAGTGTCTGGGCGAGCTCTTGCATCGACGGGCCTTCCGCCCCCAAAGCAAGCGTCGACGACGGCTGGCGGTTGGCGAACCAACTGGCGACCGTGGTGAAGAACACGGCCAACGCAATCGCTGCGACGAGCTTGCGCGGGTCATCTGCGCCCACGGCGCCAGCCGCGATGAAGACCACGACCGACAATGGGATCGCGATTCCCCATCGAGCCGCGCGCTCGAGCCGCGCGCCCAGCGCGCCACCCACCTCGTACCGGACCAGCGTTTCCCAGTGCTGCTCGGGAGCCCGGTTGAGCAGGCCATCACTCACCAGCGCGGTCCGGAGCCAAGGCAGGGCGGCCGTGTGTGTGAGGAAGGGGGTCGGCGCGGGTAGGTGTGCCAGGCGCCAGGACACCCCGTCGGCTTTGATGCGCTTCGGAATCGTAGGCCAGAGGCCGAGCCTCATCACCAGCCAGGGGCTGACGACGATCACGGCGGCAATGCAGAGGAGCGCGGCAGCGAGCGCTTGAAGGATGGGCCCTAGCGGAAGCCAGGCTTCGACCGCGCCGCGGACGAGTAGCGAGAGCGCCGTGGCGACGACCGGAACAGCCGCTATCTGCACGGCGCGCCCCGTGGTTTCGAGCGCCGACATCGCAGCGGTTTCTTCGGGGGTGCGCCGGGCCAGGGCGAAACTCACCCAAGCCGTCGTCGCGGCTAGCGTGGCGAAGAACCACGAGCCCACGGTCGGCCATCGCGTCGACAGCAATGGGTCGACGAGCAGTGCGCCAGCTACGGCCGAGGCCGGGAGCAAGACGAGGCCTACAAAAAGTGTCGCGCGCCGATAGTGACCGAGCGCTCGTTCTCGCGTGGCGGGCGGTGCGGATGCTCCGACGGTCAACAGCGATTGCAATGCCGCACAGACCATCCACGGGATGAGGGCGCACGCGGCCAACAGGATCAACGCGGTCATGCGAGCTCCACGACTACGGGGGCGTGGTCCGAGGGTGACTTCCGTGCGCGCTCCTCCCGATCGACCACGGCGCCGATGGTTCGCTCGGCGACCTTGGAGGTACAGTAGATGTGGTCGATGCGCAGCCCGTTGCCTCGCTCGAAACCCCTTCCACGGTAGTCCCACCACGAGAAAACACCGCCGGCCGGATGAAAAGGGCGCACGACGTCGTGAAGCCCGAACGCCGCGACCTGACTCAGGGCGTCCCGCACCGCGTCGCAGGCGAGCACGGACGAGCGCCACTCGCCAAGCCTGCCGATGTCGTCGTCCCAGGGCGCCACGTTGAAGTCGCCGCAGAGCGCGACCTGATCCGCTTCCGGATCGAATCGCTTTGCGAGCACCTGACGGAGGCGCGACATCCAACGAAGCTTGTACTCGAACTTGTCGGAGCCCACCTCGCCGCCATTCGGGAAATACGCGCTGAGAATCGTCACGCCGTTCACTTCGCCGGTGATCAGGCGGGCTTGCGGGTCGTCCTCACCGTCCCCGAGGCCTCGCAACACGTTCGAAATGGGATCCCGGCTGAGGATGGCCACACCGTTGTAGGTCTTCTGCCCGAAGACCGCAGCCTCGTATCCGCACTCGCGAATTTCGTCGTACGGGAAGTCCGCCTCGGTCACCTTTAGCTCCTGCAGACACAGAACATCGGGCCGCGCCGCGTCGAGCCAGTCGATCACGTGCTGCCGGCGCGCCCGGATCGAGTTCACGTTCCACGTGGCGACCTTCATGCCGGTATGAAGTAGCATGGAATCATGACGAAGAAGCGAATCGAGACCAACCAGGCGCCTGCCGCCATCGGCCCGTACTGCCAGGCAGTCGTCGCCGGGGAGTGGGTGTACTGTTCAGGGCAGCTCGGGCTCGACCCCAACGGGGCCGAGATGGTGGGCGGCGGAGATATCGAAGCGGAGACACGGCAGGTGCTGAAGAACCTGGACGCCGTGCTCGAAAAAGCTGGAGCGAGTCGAGATGATGTCGTGAAAGCCAATGTCTATCTGACAGATATGAATGAATTCTCGAAGATGAATCAGGTTTATGCCGCCTTCTTCGAGGGGCTCGTTCCGCCAGCGCGGGCAACCGTGCAGGTCGCGGCCCTGCCCAAGGGTGCGAAGGTCGAAATAGACTTCACGGCGAGAGTCGAAGGCTAGGTGTTGAAGGGGTCGCGAAGGTCGGCGGTGTCTTCGCGGTCGGGGCCTACGCTGACCACGCCCACGCGGCATCCGACCTCCCGTTCAATTCGCGCGAGATACCGCTGCGCGGCGGGGGGAAGGTCGGCTCGGCTGCGGCACGAGGTCAGATCTTCACTCCAGCCCTCGAGCGTTTCGTAGATGGGTTGGACCGCTTCGACGCGCTCGTAAGGCGGGTAGGTGAGGCGCTCGCCGTCGAGCTCGTAGGCTACGCAGATCTCGAGCTCCGGCAGAGCCGACAGCACGTCGAGCTTCGTGATCGCCAGCTCGCTCAGGCCGTTGACCGCTACTGCATGCCGGAGCGCCACGAGGTCGAGCCAGCCACAGCGGCGGGGGCGTCCCGTGGTGGAGCCGTACTCTGCGCCCGCATCGCGGAGCCGTTGTCCGGTTTCATTGTCGAGCTCGGTGGGAAAGGGACCGCCGCCGACACGAGTTGTGTAGGCCTTTGCGATCCCAATGGCGCTGCGAATGTGCGTCGGGCCGATGCCCGCCCCCGCACAGGCCCCGCCGGCAACCGCGTTCGAGCTCGTGACGAAGGGGTAGGTGCCGTTGTCGATGTCGAGCATCGTCCCCTGTGCACCTTCGAGGAGGATCTTCTCGCCGGCTTGTATCGATGCGCGAACGATGGCCGCGGCGTCTCCGATGTATGCCCGGAGCAGTTCACCGAGCTCCGCGTACTGCCTCACGATATCGTCGGTGGTCGGAAGAGTGCCGCCGAGGTCCTCGGCGACCGGACGCCAGCACTCGAGGTTCGCGTCGAGGTTGCGACGCAGTCTCTCGGCGTGGAGCAGGTCACCCATGCGAACGCCACGCCGCGCGACTTTGTCCTCGTAGCAGGGGCCGATGCCGCGTTTGGTGGTTCCGATCGCCCCGCCCGACTTCTTCTCGCGTAGCTCGTCGATCAACTTGTGGTGCGGCAAGACGACATGCGCGCGCTGACTCACCAGGAGCCGGCCCTGCGTTGCAACGCCGCGTTCATTCAGCGTTTCGATCTCCTTGAGGAAGACCGCCGGGTCGATGACGGTGCCCTGGCCAACGACGCAGCGGGTCTGCTCGTGAAGGATCCCCGAGGGAATCAGATGAAGAATCTGTTTCTCGCCACCGACCACCAGCGTGTGGCCGGCGTTTGCGCCGCCGGCGTATCGGACGACGAGGTCGGCGTAAGGGGCGTAGAGGTCGACGACCTTACCCTTGCCTTCGTCCCCCCACTGGGCTCCTACCACCACCAATGCACTCATGATTCGTTCCCAACTCGTGCCCAAGAAGACATTTCGACGAACAACTCGTCGCTCGGCTCACCTTTGAGCGCCCGCGAGCGGCCGTCCTGTACGCGCACGAGATGCGTGCGGTTCCCTTGTTGCCAGATCAATAGATCGTAGTCCCACGCTTTGGCGTATTGCTTAGCCTCGTTGTCGCTCTTGGCAGGGATGACCGCCGCGCGCGCACCACGTTTTCGCCAGAGCGCTGCCGTCTTGCTGCGGCGGGCATAGCTGCCGCCGGCCACCACGACTCGCAGGGGCAGCTCGCCTCGGAGGGAGACACCCGCGTCGGAGAGTGCCCACAGCACGTTATCGACTTCGAAAGCAAAGCCGGTCGCCGGCGCAGGCGCGTCGTATCGGCTCAGCAGGTCGTCATAGCGACCGCCCATCCCCAGCGGCTCTCCGGGCCCTGCGGCCAGAAGCGTCATGCTCACACCAGTGTAGTAGCTGTGACGGCGCAGGTCGCTGAGGTCGATGGCGACGCGGTCGCCGAGGCCCGCCGATTCGAGGCGGTCGACCACACGCTCGAGCTCGTCGAGCGCGCGCTTCGCCGCCGCGTTGCGGAGCCGCCGGCGTGCATCGGCGATCACCGAGCGGCCGCCGTAGAGATCGCAGAGCATGAGCAGCCGTTTGCGCTCGGCGGCGACGACGCCAGCGTCCTTGAGGAGCTTCTCCAGATTGGTCGCATCCTTCGCCGCGAGCGTTTCGACGACCGCGAGGCGTGCGGCTTCGGGCACGTGGTCGAGCACCTCGGTGCCGATCTTCACCTGCGCGAGCTCGACCAAGAAGTCTTGGAGGCCCACACGTTCACATGCGCGAACGGCGACTTCAATGACCTCGGCATCCGCTTCGGGCCCCTTCAACCCCACGCATTCGATACCGCACTGCAGAACCTGACGTTGCTTGCGCGCGCGGCCACGGCGGCGCCGCACGATCGTGCCCTCGTAGGAGAGACGCCAGGGTGCCGGGCGGTCTTGAAGCCGAGTCGCGACGATGCGGGCGATCTGCGGGGTGATGTCCGGACGCAACAACGCGACCTCGCCCGAGTCGGGCTCGACGAAGCGCACCAGATCACGGCGGTCGACGGTGCCGAGTCCGCGTTCGATGACCTCGGCGTACTCCACCGGCGGCGTCGTCACACGCTGGTAGCCGTAGAGGTCGAACGTATCCATCAGCCGCTGCCAAAGCAGAGTCCGCGTCATGGACGCAGGGGGCAGCAGGTCGCGCATTCCGCCGGGCGGAGTCATCGGCAGACCAAGAGTCGAGCTCCCGAGCCGCGACTCGTTCCGGCTTGGTCGCTTTCGCGCCGGTGGTGGCATCTCAGAGCCTCAGAGTATGCACACTACTGACGTGGTCGATACCGCGAAGATCGTCGAGCGCATCGCTGTCAAGCATCGAATCGACATTCCAAAGAGCCAACGCTTGGCCCCTCTTCTCGTCGAGCCCCACCTGCATCCGGGAGACGTTGATCCCTCGGCTGCCGAGAAGGGTGCCGACCGACCCGATGACGCCGGGGCGGTCCTGGTTGCGCATGATGATGACCGGGCCTTCCATGACAGCGTCGATCTCGTAGCCCTCCAAGCCGACGAGGCGCGGTTCACCCTTGCGGCCCGGCGTACCGGTTGCCGTGTGGATGCCTTTCTCGCCGGTGACGGTCACGCGCACCGTGGTGGCGTACCGGTCGCTCGCCTCTTTGACCTCGGCGAGCCGAATGCCGCGCTCTTGTGCCTCGTACGGAGCGCTGATTGGATTGACGGGTTCTTCGAGGTGATGTTCGAGGAAGCCGGCCAGGGCTGCCCGCGCGATCGGCGTCACCCCGAGCTCTCCGGCCTCGCCGGTGCAGGTCACCCTGAGCTCGCGCACGTCGATCGGGTCTAGCTGACCGATCAGGCTGCCGAGCGCTTTGGCGACGTCGAGGTAAGGAGTGAGCCGCTCCGCGATCTCCTGTGGGAGGGCTGGCACGTTGACCGCGTTCTTGACGATGCCGAGCTGAAGGTAGCCCACCGCCTGCTCTGCGATTTCGACCGCCACGCGTTCCTGCGCCTCTGAGGTCGAAGCCCCGAGGTGCGGCGTGCACAACACGTCGTCGAGCCCGAGGAGTGGGCTATCGGGGTCGATCGGCTCCTTACTGAACACGTCGAGCGCGGCGCCGGCGATCTTCCCTTCGGTGATCGCACGAGCCAGGGCCTCTTCGTCGACGATGCCGCCTCGGGCCGCGTTGACGAGCAGGGCACTGCTCTTCATTTTCTCGAACGCCGAGTCGTTGAACATGTTCTTCGTCTCGGGCGTGAGCGGTGCGTGAATCGTCACGAAATCCGCACGCTTCAGCAGCTCATCGAACTCGACTAGCTCGATGCCGAGCTCGGCGGCGCGATCGCTGCTCATCACCGGATCCACACCGATGACCTTCATCTTGAGACCCTGGGCGCGGTCGGCGACAATGCGTCCAATGTTGCCTAGGCCGACGATGCCGAGCGTCTTGTAAGCGATCTCGCGGCCTTGGAACTTGCTCTTCTCCCACTTGCCGCCGCGCATCGAAGCCACGGCCTGAGGAATCTTTCTCGCGAGCGAGGCGAGGAGGGCCAGGGCGTGCTCGGCGGTGGTCACCGAGTTGCCGGTCGGCGTGTTCATCACGACGATGCCGCGGCGGCTCGCAGCCGGGATGTCGACGTTGTCGACGCCGATGCCCGCGCGGCCGACGACCCTCAGCCGATGCGCTTCTTCGATGACCCGCGGAGTGACCTGGGTTGCGGAGCGGATGATGAGCCCGTCGTACTCTCCGATGACGCTACAGAGCTCATCCTCGCTCATGCCGGGGCGAAACTCGAGTTCGACACCCGGGGCCTCACGCAGGACCCTGAGACCTGCCTCGGCGAGTTTGTCAGACACGAGAACACGTACGTTGGCCATGGCTACTCCTATGGAATTCTGCCCCAAAAAGCCGGGCGCAGAGCTAGCAGCAGCCTATCGAGGGGTCAAGGAGGGATGGAGCCGAGCTCAGGTCCAGTGGATAGCGCCGAGGCTCAGCAGCAAGGCGACCACCCGGTATCCCCGTTGAGGGTCGGTGTTGCCGGGCTGCTGGGTCACGAATTGCGCGACTTCCTCGACGGTGTGGGCCGTCTTGCACAGCCGAAGTGCGGAGCGAAGGTCGTCGGGAAGGGCGGCCGTCGCCACCGCGGTATCGATCCGATCGGCCTGAACCACCGAGTCCCGTCCCCGCTCGAGGATGAGCGTGCTCTCAAAGCCGGCGGCGATTCGCCGCTGGAGGCCACGGTCGAGCATCTCCCAGGCATCGAGGCGCAACGGGAAGCCGCTGCTGGGTGGGTCGACGCCCTCATAGAAGGTCGCCGTGCCGGAGGCCCAGGTGAACAGGTCTAGAAGTTTCTCGCGGACCTGCTCAGCGATGTGTTGAAAGAGCTCCAGGGGCTCGACGAGGCCGAGGGCGACGAGCGTATCGCCCAGCTTGCCCTCGAAACGCGGCATGACGGCTAACGCCATGTCGAGCTCGCTCCGGTTGATCACTCGCTTTTTGACGAGGTACTCGCCAAGCAGCTCGCCGGCGAGGTTGCTGGTGACGAAAGCAGGGACACCGTGCTTCGTGTACACCTCTTTGCGGACGCCGCCCTGTTCACAGAGCCAGAGGCCGGTTCGGCGCGTGACCAAAGTGCGAACCAGCGCGCTCACGAAGCCGCCGTCCTCGAAGTCCATGCTTCGGTCGGCGGCGGCAGCGGATTGAACTCGCGTCGTCGTCGGAGTCATGCGTGACGGGGGAACGTGCCGATACAGGTCTTTGACCGATGACAGAGGTTGGAACTCTCCACCCGCGATGCTGATGTCGTCGTTGCCGTCGATCTGCCCCGTGGCGACCGACTCGACGATCTTCGCGTACGCCAGCGGACCCACGGTTGCACCGTTGGGCTTTCGGATCTTGTACTCGAGCGGCGTGACGTTCGTAGTGCTCGGGTGCTCGTCGGCGAGCACCAGCGGCGTCGACGGCATTCCCGCTTGCGGCACCACCGTGTCGGCCGAGGTCTTCCGCGGGCGGGTTTCCGCGGCAATCGATCCGACCATCTTTGCCAACTCTGCGCGCAACACGTCTTCGGGGCGACTCTGCCAGGGCTCGAGCGCCGCCCAGAACGCTCGCGCGGTCGGAGGGCGTTCCTCGACGTTCGCTGAAAGCGCGTTGAGGATCACCGCACCAAGTCCCTCCGGTAGCTGTGGAAGGAACTCGACGAACGGATGGACCTCCGCGTCGCGAATCGCAAGCAGCACTGCGAGCTCGCTGCCGCCCGCAAACAGCGGTCGCCGCATGAAGAGCTCCGCCGCGATGACGCCGGTCGAGAACAGGTCCGCGCGCCGATCGACCTGACCGCCAGAGACTTGCTCCGGCGCAAGGTAGCCGAGCTTGCCGTTGGCGCGCGCAGCCGTGTCCGCCTCGAACGCGTTGACGTCGGCACGCGCGATGCCGAAGTCGGCGATCTTCACATCGCCGTGAATCGAGATCAGCACGTTCGAGGGACTGATATCCCGATGGACGATCCCGAGCGCGCCCCCGTTGCGATCCGTTGCGTCGTGCACGGCGTCTAGGCCGTTCAAGATTTGACGCACCAAGTAGACGACGAGGTCGTGTTCGAGTCTCTTGCCTTCGAGTGTGAGGCGACGGTTCAGACGCCAAAGATCGCAACCCGGGACGTACTCGAGCGTCAGATATGGTTGCCCTTCGATCTCACCATGGCCAAGCACGTGCACCACGTTCGGATGGGTGATGTGACTGGCAAGCCGTGCTTCCTCGGCGAACATCGCCTGCGCGTTGGACTCATTCGCGATGTGCGGGAGCATTCGCTTTAAGACGACGACGCGTGGTTCACCGACCGCTCGGGGTTCGAGGGCGCGAAACACTTCCGCCATTCCTCCAACTGCAATACGGTCGACCAATGTGTAGTCGCCCAGCGGCGTATTCGGCGGCGGCGCCGATGGCGGTGAAGACGGTCTTGGCACATCTGGATTGTAACGGTCACAACGGAAAATATCGATATTAGGGCAACAAAGTTCACAGAAATTCGGAGAATTCCATGGCTGATCAAGCTTCCAGGGCGGGCGAGCGGTACGCCACCCCACAAATCCTCGACTACACGGCCGGCACGCACCACCCGAGCGATCGCGGCCTGGAACGGGCATTTGACGCCCCCGCAAGGCATGGAATGCCGGAAATCCAGCTCGGGCCCGCCGAGGGGCGGCTGCTGGAACTGCTGCTGCGCCTCATCAACGCGACCAAGGTCGTGGAGATCGGCACTTTGGCAGGGTACTCCGCACTTTGGATGGCTCGCGCGCTGCCGCCCGGCGGCCACCTCTGGACGATCGAATCCGATCCGAAGCACGCCGGGGTTGCCGCCGAGGTCGTCGGGGAGGCAGGGTTGGGTGACCGCGTCACCATCATTCGCGACGATGCCACTGAGGTTCTTCCAAACCTGTGTGATTCCGGACCGTTTTGCGCGGTGTTCCTCGACGCCGACAAAGGCCGCTACGACCTTTATGGCCGATGGGCAACCGAGAACCTGCGCACTGGGGGCCTGTTGATCGGCGACAATGCCTATCTCTTCGGAAGGCTCCTCGACGATAGCGAGGATGCCAAGGCGATGCGCCGATTTCATGAGGAGATGGCCTCTAGCTATCGATCGGTCTGCGTGCCTACGCCGGATGGGCTGGCCGTTGGCGTGCGGCTCGATCCGAAGGCTTGACCAATTCTCGTTGGCCAGGGATATAGGCTTCCGCGTTTGGGATCGTTCTAGGCTTGACCGGGTCTGGGAGCGGCCCTAACGGGCCCGCAGGGAGAGAGAAAGTCGAGCGCAGCAGGTCTGCGCGAACGCCGCCTGGATGTTGTTCGTCAAAAAATGGCGAACCGACTTGTCCGACCCTCGAGCTTCGCCTAAATGGCGGCCGTCGTTCAGAGGACTCAAGAGAAAACGCAGCATGCAGATTTTCCCCCGCGAGTTGAACTACTTGCCCCTCGCGCTAGCCATCGTGGCCGGCGGCCTCGGGGCGGGCGTGTTCATATTGTTCTGGGTCTACTTCACCCCGCCCAACCTTCAGGTTGGTTACACGCCGAAGCAGCCCGTTGAATACAGCCATCGTCTACATGCCGGCGAGCTCGGCTTGGATTGTCGCTATTGCCACTCCCAGGTCGAGCGCTCCGCCAAAGCGATGGTGCCGCCGACGCAGACCTGTATGGGCTGCCATGCGGTGGTGCGCACCGAGTCGGAGAAGCTCGCGCCGGTACGCGAGAGCTGGGAGACGGACGAGTCGATCGCATGGGTTCGTGTCCACCAGCTTCCGGACCACGCGTTCTTCAATCACAGCGCTCATCTGCGCGCTGGCGTGGGCTGCGCCTCGTGCCATGGCCGCGTCGACCAGATGGAGGTCGTCGGGGTCGTCGAACCGATCGCGATGCAGTGGTGTCTCGAGTGTCACCGCAATCCGGAGCCGCACATTCGGCCCAAGAGTGAGGTCACCAATATGAAGTGGGAAGCCGACGAGGCTTGGGTAGAACAGCGCGCGATGATCGCTGACGTCCTCAATCCACCCAAGCATTGTTCGGGGTGCCACCGATGACGCGTAGAAAGTCATACGAGCTGAGCCCGGGCAAAGGCCCCTCGATGTGGCGGACACTCGAGGACAAGAACGCCGAGCCGGAAGAGCTTCAGAAGCTCGCCCAGGAAGAGCAGCCCGGCGGGTTCATCACGGACCTACTGAGCCCGAAGGCACTGGTGTCGCGCCGTTCGTTCGTGCAGGGTTCTTCGATTGCAGCGCTGGCAGCAGGTCTTCAGGGATGTGTTCGCCGCCCCGAGAACGAGATCCTGCCGTACAGCAAAGCGCCGGAGCACCTCGTTCCCGGCGTCTCGTCGCATTTCGCGACCGTGACGGCACGCGGCAGAGATTCGCTCGGCGTCGTGGTCACCAGTCATGAGGGGCGGCCTACGAAGGTCGAGGGCAACGATCAGCACCCGACCAGCCTCGGCGGTACGGACGTGCGGGCCCAGGCCTACCTGTGGGACCTGTATGATCCCGATCGTTCTCAGTCGCCTGCGCGTCGAAATGGCAACGCGCTGGTCAACGTGAGCCCTGAGGATTTCGAAAAAGCGATCGACGCTCTCATCAAGAAGCACGAGGCGGACCAGGGCGCTAGTTTGCGGTTGCTCTCGCCCATCTCCAACAGCCCAACCTTCCGACGCTTGCAAACGAAAGTGTTGGAGCGATTCCCGAACGCACGCTTCCATACCTACAGCGCGGTCAATGACGACAATGCCCGCAGCGGGGGGCGCATCGCGTACGGCGAGCCTCTGGTGCCGGTCTACAACTATGGCGGCGCGCAGGTAATCGTGTCGCTCGCTTCGGATTTCTTGGGCGCCGAGCCCGGGGCCGTGGCGGCGGGGGCACGATTTGCGTCTCGACGCAGGCTGGCCGATCCCCGGGCGCCAATGAGCCGTCTGTACGTGGTGGAGTCGAACTACACCATCACGGGCAGCATGGCGGATCATCGGACTCGCATGCGACAGGCCGACGTGGCGCGCTTCACCGAAGCGCTCGTCGATCAGCTCTCGAGCCGCGGCGTCACGCAGCTGGCTCCGCTCGCGGAGAAGCTTCGGCAGCGTTCGGGAGGGATCGACACCAGCGGGCTCAACACCAAGTTCCTCAGCGAACTCGCGGCCGATCTCGTGAACAACCGAGGTCAGTCGATCGTCGTTCCGGGCGCCGGGCAACCGCCGCTGGTTCACGCCCTGGCGTTGGCGATCAACGAAGCCGTCGGAACGACTGGGAAGACATACCACCTGGGTCCGAACCTCGATCCAAACGGAGAGGCGAGCCGCAAGAGCATTGCGGAGCTTGCCAAGGAGATCGACCAGGTCTCTTCGCTCATCATGCTGGGTGGGAATCCGGTCTACGATGCGCCTGCCGACGTCAAGTTCGCAGAGCTCCTCGGGCGGGAAGGGCTCACCTCGGTCCATGTGTCCACGCACCGCGACGAAACCTCGGCGCTGAGCTCCTGGCATGCGCCGCTCGCCCACGAGCTCGAGGCCTGGGGTGACCAAACCGCACTCGAGGGGTCCATCTCATTTCAGCAGCCTCTGATCGCGCCTCTCTATGGAGGCACCATCGCCATCGAGCTTCTGGCGAAGATCGCTGGCGAGAAGACTACAAAGGATCACGATCTCGTTCGCGAGACCCAGGCAACAGGACTCGATACCCAGACGAAGAGCATGCTCCGGGCTGGGTTTCCCACTGAGTACACGAGTGACGAGCAGCTCTGGCGGGGGGCTTTGCACGCGGGCGTATTCAAGAGGCAGCCGTCTGACGCCAAGGCCCTGCTGGTCGAATCGATCGTGAGCGCGATCGCTTCCTCCCAGAGCCCGAAGCCCGTCGGCAAGGGCAGCGTCGAGGTGAGCTTCGAACCGGACCCGGCGCTTTGGGATGGCGCGCAGGCCAACAACCTCTGGGCGCTCGAGCTGCCGGCCCCGATGACGAAGCTCGTATGGGACAACGCAGCGCTCCTCTCCCCGGCAACCAGCAAGGCACTCGGCGTCAAGAATGGGCAGATGCTTCGCCTGACCAAAGGCGAGGCCAAGGTGGAAATCCCCGCCTGGATCGTCCCCGGACACGCCGACGACTGTGTGACGCTGACGCTCGGCTGGGGTCGCACCGCAGCGGGCCGCTACGGCAACGGGAAGGGCTTCGACGTGAACCCGCTTCGCACGGCCGACGGGATGGACTTCACGGACGGCGTGACCGTCGAGGCGCTTCGCGAAGCGTACAACCTGGTTCAGACCCAGACGCACGACCGCATGGAAGGTCGCCCGATCGCCATCGACGCGACGCTCGACGAGTACAAGAAGGAGCCCGACTTCGCTTCGTACCGTTCGGTCGACCCGGTGAGCACCCCTCCGCTGTGGGCGCAGCAGGACTACAGCACGGGTCACAAGTGGGGCATGGCGATCGACCTCAACGCATGCACCGGCTGCAACGCCTGCGTCATCGCGTGTCAGGCCGAGAACAACATCCCCTCGGTGGGCAAGTTCGAAGTGGAGCGTGGTCGCGAAATGCACTGGCTCCGCATCGACCGGTACTTCGTGGGCGACGATGAGAACGAGCCCGAGGTCGCCGTGCAGCCGGTGACGTGCCAGCAGTGCGAGGAAGCACCCTGCGAGAACGTCTGCCCGGTCAACGCAACGACACACACGCCCGAGGGCCTGAACGACATGGCGTACAACCGCTGCGTCGGCACTCGCTACTGTGCCAATAACTGTCCCTACAAGGTTCGTCGCTTCAACTACCTCGATTGGCACGGCCACCTGGATGACGAGTTCGGCTGGTTCGAGGACTTCCCGGAATCCAGGAAGCTCCAGTTCAACCCCAACGTCACTGTTCGCATGCGCGGCGTGATGGAGAAGTGCACGTACTGCGTACAACGCATCGAAGAGGGGAAGATCGCTGCCAAGCGGGACGGCCGCGCGCTCAAGGATGGTGACATCAAGAGCGCGTGTCAGCAGGCCTGCCCGACCAAGGCCATTGCCTTCGGCGACCTCAATGACCCGAAGAGCGCCGTGGCTGCGTGGACGGCTGTCAATCGGAACTACAAGTTGCTCGCCGAAATCGGTACGCGTCCTCGTACGTCGTTCCTTGCGCGCATCCGCAACCCAAACCCCAAGCTGAAGGGAAATGGGTAAGAACCAATGAGCTACGACGCACCCATCAAAGAGCTTGGCGAAACGTCTCTCCTTCCGGAAGGCACGACCCGAAACGACATCACCGAGACGATCGCAGGTGTCACGGAGAACCCCGCCCCCCGCGGATGGTGGCTCCTGTTCTTGCTGTCGGTTTCCGTGCTCGGCGTCATGGGCGCCGCGCTTGCGTACCTCTTCATTCAAGGCGTGGGCGTTTGGGGCAACAACGCACCCGTCTACTGGGCATGGGACATCACCAACTTCGTCTGGTGGATTGGTATCGGCCACGCCGGCACGCTGATTTCAGCCATTCTCTTCCTGTTCCGGCAGAAGTGGCGAACGAGCATCAACCGCTTCGCCGAGGCGATGACGGTGTTCGCTGTGCTCTGTGCGGGCTTGTTTCCCGCGATTCACACCGGCCGTCCCTGGTTCGATTACTACCTGTTCCCCATTCCGAACCAGATGGACATGTGGCCGAACTTCAAGAGCCCGCTCATGTGGGACGTCTTTGCGGTCAGCACATACCTGACGATCAGCGTCATCTTCTGGTACGTCGGCCTGATTCCGGATTTCGCCACGCTGCGTGACCGGTCCAAGAATCTGACTCGGAAGCGCGTCTATGGGTTCTTTGCCCTTGGTTGGCGTGGCGCCCATCGGCACTGGCAGCACTACGAGCGGGCTTATCTGATCTTTGCGGGCATCTCGACGCCTCTGGTTCTCTCGGTTCACTCGGTCGTTTCGTTCGACTTCGCGACCTCGGTGGTTCCAGGCTGGCACACCACGATTTTCCCGCCGTACTTCGTTGCCGGCGCCGTGTTCAGCGGATTCGCGCTCGTCATGACGCTGATGTTGATCTGCCGCTCGATCTTCAAGCTGCAAAACATCGTGACTATCAAGCACCTGGACTTGATGAACAAGTTCATGCTCGGCGTCTCGCTCCTGGTTGGTTACGCGTACGCGATGGAGTTCTTCATCGCCTGGTATTCGTCCAACCCGTACGAGCAGTGGGTCTTCTTCCACAACCGACTCGGGTGGGGGCAGCTCGACAGTAAGGGCAACTGGGGCCCGCTGTGGTGGGCGTACTACGCGATGGTGTTCTGCAACGTCATCGTGCCGCAGATTTTCTGGTTCAAGCGAGCGCGCACGAGCATTCCGATCATGTTCATTGCGAGCATTCTCATCAACATCGGCATGTGGTTCGAGCGCTTCGTGATCATCGTCACGTCGACGTATCAGGACTTCCTGCCGTCTTCCTGGGGCATGTTCCATCCGACGTTGATCGACATCCTGACGTACCTAGGCACGTTCGGACTGTTCTTCACGCTCTTCCTGCTCTTCGTTCGTTGGATTCCGATGATCGCCATCGCGGAGGTCAAAGGAAACCTGCCGGGGGCGCATCCCGACTTGCATGCTCTAGAGGCGCATGACGAGGAACCAAACGCGGCGGCCGCGCCGGTGCCGGCGGAGTGAGGCGAATCATGGCTAACCAAACAAAGACGCCTGCCCTTTACCTGGCCGAATACGAGACGCCGAACGCCATTGCGCTGGCTGCTATGAAGGTGCGCGACGCTGGCTATCAGAACTGGGACTGTCACACCCCCTACGCCCTGCACGGCATGGACGAGGCGATGGGGCTCAAGCCAACTCGGATCGGCATCATCTCCTTCATCTTCGGCATGTTCGGCGTCGGGCTTGCCGTGTTCATGATGCAGTACACGAATGCATTTGACTTCAACCTGCTGAACGTCGGGGCGGGCTATCCGCTGGTCATCGGCGGCAAGCCGCCCGGCGCGTTCCCCTCGATGGTGCCGATCATGTTCGAGCTCGGCATTCTTCTATGCGGATTCGCGACCTTGTTCGGCATGCTGCGCCTCATCAAGTTGCCGATGCATAATCACCCGATTTTCGAATCGGACCGGTTCGAAGCCGCGTCGGACGACAAGTTCTTCATCTCGATTGAGGCAGGCGATCAGAAGTTCGACCTCGAGCGCACGAAGGCGCTCCTCGAGGCGACCAACCCGACCCATCTCGAGCTCATCGAAGAGGAGGTGCCGTGATGCGGATGCTTCTCATCACACTGGCCTTTGCGACGCTGTCCACCGGATGCATCGGGGGCGAGAGCGGCGAGCCGCCGGTCGTCGGTATCCGCAACATGTACAACCAGCCTCGTTACGACACGCAGGAGCGGCAGCCCTTCTTTGCGGACCAGCGCTCGATGCGGCCGCAGGTAGAAGGCACCGTCTCGCGCGAGATGGAGAAGGCCATGGCCATTGCAACGGGTCGGAACGCCAACGACGACGCCTGGCTCATGGAAGTGCACCCGCAGCTCGTCGCTCAGAACGGAGGGCCAGCAGCCTTCCTGAGCCGGGGCAAGGAGCGTTACGACATCTACTGCGCACCGTGCCACTCGATTTCCGGTGACGGCAAGGGGATGGTCTCGCGACGCGCGGCGGCGCTTGGCGCGAGCGGCCTCGTCGCTCCTAGCTTCCATGACGACCGGTTGCGGCATATTCCCGATGGCCAGCTCTTTGCGACCATCACCAACGGGGTGCGCAACATGCCGTCCTACGCCCACAACATCCCGGTCGACGACCGATGGGCCATCGTTCAGTACGTCCGCGCGCTGCAGCTGAGCCAAGCGCCAGCGCCCGAGAACACGGAGCAAACCCAGTGACCGAAGCGAACAAGAATGACTATCGAGTCGGAGACGACGCTTTCTGGTCACGCGCCTGGGTCGCACCCCTCGTCCTCGCCATCGCCGGTGGCTTGGTCGCGGTCTTCACGGCCGATGCTGACAGGCTTGGCTACGCGTACCTCTTCGGCCTGTTCACGACTGCCACGTTCATGCTGGGGGGGCTCTTCCTGGTGCTGGTCCAGTTCCTCACGGCTTCTTACTGGGGCGTGTCATCGCGACGTATCGTCGAGGTCGTCATGTCCGGTGCGCCCGTGGTGGCCCTATTGGCGCTTCCGTTCATTGGTGGGGTCGCGCTCGGCAAGATCGACATCTACGACGAGTGGCAGAGCGCATCTGCACACGGCGAGCACGCTGACGAGCACAGCATGTTGGAGCTCGGCACGAGCGTCGTGCAGGCCCAGGACCACGGTGGCGCCCAGGGTGACCATGGCGCAGAGGCCGCTCACGAAGAAGAGCAGGCCCACACGCCTCAGGAGGCCGCGCTTCACCACGAGGTTCTCCGCCAGAAGACCGGCTACTTGAACACCAAGGGCTGGGCGGCCCGCGGCATCGGCTATCTCATCGTCTGGTCCCTGATCGCTCTCATGTACTTCGGCTGGTCGAGGCGCCAAGACGAAGACCGGGACCCCAAGCACACGTTGACGATGCAGAGCCTGGCAGCGCCATCGCTGATCCTCTTTGCCGGCTCGCTCACCTTCGCGGCCTTTGATTGGCTGATGTCGCTCGAGGCAGCCTGGTTCTCGACGATTTTCGGCGTGGTCATCTTTGCGGGCTCGGCGGTTGCGATCCTGGCCGTCACGATTCTCATCGGGCTGAGCCTCTACAAGCGTGGTCTGGTCGGCGACGCCATCAACGTCGAGCATTTCCACGACCTGAGCCGGCTCATGTTCGGCTTCGTCTGCTTCTGGACCTACGTCTCGTTTTCACAGTGGATGCTGATTTGGTACGCGGGCATTCCGGAGGAAGCCACCTGGTTCCACAAGCGCTGGGAGGGTGGCTGGCAGTTCGTAACCTACCTGCTGATCTTCGGCCACTTCGTCGCACCGTTCATGCTGCTCATCTCACGTGTGCAAAAGCGGGCGCTTCCCTGGCTCCAGGTGATGTGCTTCTGGGTGATCCTCATGCACATCGTGGACATCTACTGGTTCGTCATGCCGCAGGCCGGTGGCTTCCACGTTCAGCTCGCCGACATCGGGGCGCTGTTCTTCGTCGGGGGCGTCTTCTTTGCCTATGTCTTTTGGCAGCTCGGGCGGGTCCCGTTGTTGCCGGTCGGCGATCCACGGCTTCAGCGGAGCCTTCACCTCCACCAAATATACTGAGCGTGCACGGATGAGTACGAAGCAGAAAACACGATTTGCATCCTTCCACGGCCTCCTGACGCTTTCGGTCTTGATGGCGTTTGGGGCGGGCTGTGGCCAATCAGACTCGGCAAGAGCGCCGGCGCCGGACGATGAGCGGGATATCGTTACGAGAGCCCAGGAAGCGGCGCTCGAGGGCGGTACGATGCCAATCGACCAGGCGATGGCCGAGTACACCACCAAGCAGCGCGAGGCTTTTCCCGCTCTTTCACCGGAGCCTTCCGAAGACGAGTCTGCTCTGAACGGTTGGTCGTTCAAGGGTGCGGTCGCGGTGGCGCCAGGTGAAGTCACGATGCCGCCGGAGTGCACCGGCGCCGGTGACCCCATGGCTTGCTGGGGACAAAAGCTGAGCAACAGCAAGGGGTGCATGGCCTGTCACTCGGTCGATGGCGAGAAGCAGCAGCCGTGTCCGAACTGGAAGGGCGTCTTTGGCACCGATCGGCTTTTGGTCAGCGGTGAGACGGTGACAGCGGACGAGGCATATCTCGTCAACTCGATCACGAACTCCTGGGATCAGGTCGTTCAGGGCTACGGCAAGACGATGCCTCCGTACAACTTCCCCGAGCAGGAAGTGGCGGCGCTGGTTGCCTACCTCAAGTCGCTAGGAGAGGGCGGATGATGACCCACGTGCGCACGAGTACGGTAATGAGTCTTGCGTTGGCGCTGTCGTTTCTGTTGACGGGGTGCGAGGGCGCGAGCCCGGACAAAGCTGGCCTGAAGTACAGCGAGGACCTCTACGACGGTTGCGTGCAGTGCCACGGCGAGAACGGCGAGGGCAACCAAAAACTCGGATCGCCTGCGATTGCCGGCCTCGAGCGCTGGTACATCAAGGCACAGCTTCGCAAGTTCAAGAAGAGCCAGCGCGGGTGGCACATCGATGACATGGCCGGCAAGCGAATGCAGCCGATGGCCATGGCGATGAATACCGACGAGAAGGTCGACCTGGTTGCAGCCTATGTGGCGAGCCTGCCACGCACGAACCCCGCGCCTACCCTCGAAGGGGGCAACCCCGAAACCGGTAAGATTTACTTTGCCACCTGCGTCCAGTGCCACGGGGCCGATGCACGGGGAAACATCGACGAGTTTGGACCACCACTGGCAGGCGCGAGCGACTGGTACCTGCTCACGCAGCTCCAGAACTTCAAGGCCGGCGCGCGGGGCACGCATGCAGACGACGTCACGGGGGCCAAGATGCGGCCATTTTCGATGACGTTGCCGACCGAACAGGCGATGAAAGACGTCATCGCATACATTGGCACCTTATCGGAATAGGCTGCGAGGGTTTGACAGATGGCTGGTAAAACACGGGATCCCGATAGCGAGGCTTTTTTCTGGTGGAAGTGGACCATGATTGGCGCGGCCATCTACATCGGCGTCGTTTTCGCCTTCATCCTGAACTGAGTGTGTAGAGGAACGAATGATTCAAGGAATCTACGACTTCATCAAAGAGATCTTCGACCCGCTCGGGGACTATCTGATTGGATCCGCCGTGCCGGTGGCGTCTTCCTTCGCCAGTGATATCGACTCGCTGATCGCGTTGGTGGCGGTGTTTGTCGGCTTCTGGGCCTTGCTCGCCTATGCGGCGTTCTTTTTCCTCATCTTTCGCTTCCGCGAAAGAGACGGGCAGCGCGCGCAATACGTCACTGGTGAAGAGAAAGACCTCAAGCGCTGGATCAGCTATCCGCACGCGGCGATCATCGTTTGCGACCTGGTCATCGTCTTCATGGCCATCATGGTTTGGTACAACATCAAGCAGCGCCTTCCCGAGGCGGACAGCACCGTTCGCATCATCTCGCAGCAGTGGGCTTGGAACTTCGTTCATCCAGGTCCGGATAACGAGCTCGATACCGACGACGACATCACGACGTTCAACGAGCTTCACGTCCAAGAGGGCATGACCTACCACTACGAGCTCCTCTCGAAGGACGTTCTCCATGATTTCTCGGTCCCGGTGTTTCGTCTCAAGCAGGATGCAATCCCTGGGCGCGTCATGAAGGGTTGGTTCCAGCCCACGAAGGCCGGCGAATGGGACATTCAGTGCGCCGAGATGTGCGGGATTGGACACGGGCTCATGGGCGCGCGGATCTTCGTCGAAACCCCTGAAGAACACGCGGCTTGGATGGCGCAGGGCAGCACGGGCAAGCTCGCTTCCCGCTGAATGGAATAGTGATGGCTGAAGCAGGCACAGTAGAGACACACGGCGCTCACGGGCACGACGCGCACCACGAGCAGAGCTTCTGGAGCAAGTACGTCTTCTCCACCGACCACAAGATGATCGGGATGCAGTACATGTTTACCGGCATCGCCATGGCGCTGATCGGTGGCTACATGTCGTACGCGTTCCGCATGCAGCTGGCGTTCCCGGGCGAGACCGTCCCAGGCTACGGTATGGTGTCGCAGGGTGAATACAACGCCCTGGTCACCAACCACGGCACGATCATGATTTTCTGGGTCGCCATGCCCATGTTGATTGCGGCCTTCGGCAACTATCTCATCCCGTTGATGATCGGCGCCGACGACATGGTGTTCCCGCGCATCAACCGGCTCTCGTATCAAATTTTCCTGATCAGCGCGATCGTCCTCATCGTCTCGCTGTTCGTCCCCGGTGGCGGCTTCGGCGGAGCGTGGACGGCGTATCCGCCACTCTCATCGAGCGCCGAGTACAGCCTCACCCCGCTTGGTTCCACCCTTTGGCTCGTTGCTGTAGCCCTCGAGTTCGTGGCCTTCCTGCTCGGCGGCATCAACTTCATCACCACGCTGATGAACGCGCGCGCGCCGGGCATGAAGATGCACGACATTCCGATGGTTCTGTGGATGATCGTCATCGCGAGCATCCTCTTCATGGCCTCGGTCGGTCCCCTCATCGCGGGCGCCGTGATGCTCTTCATGGATCAGGTCGTGGGCACCGGTTACTTCGATCCAGGCCGCGGCGGTGACCCCATCCTGTGGCAACACCTTTTCTGGTTCTTCGGGCACCCGGAGGTCTATGTCGTGCTTTTGCCTGCGATGGGCATCGTGGCCGACATCATCTGCACCTTCTCCCGCAAGAAGCTCTTCAACTACAAGCTGATCCTCTACACGGCCTTCGCCACCGGCATCATCAGCTTCTTCGTCTGGGCTCACCACCAGTTCGTCGCTGGCATCGACCCGCGCATGGCGAACGTGTTCACGATCACGACGCTGATCATCTCGATTCCGATCGCGGAAATGATCTTCCTCTACATCGCGACGCTCTACGGCGGCTCGATTCGGCTCGCGACCCCGATGCTTTGGGCGCTGGCGTTCATCGCCGAGTTCCTCATCGGAGGCATCACCGGCATCTTCCTCGGTGCGAGCGGCTCGGACATCTACTTCCACGACACGTACTTCGTCCTCGCTCACTTCCACTACACATTCTTCCCGATTGCGATCATCGGCTTCTTCGCGGGAATAACGTATTGGTTCCCGAAGATGTTCGGCAAGATGATGAACGAGACCCTCGGAAAGATTCACTTCTGGGGCACGATCATCGGCTTCAACTGCATCTTCATCCCGCTGTTCATCCTGGGCACCGCGGGGCAGCACAGACGGATCTACAACTACCAGAACTTCCCGGACCTGGTGGGCCTACAGGACCTCCGCGTGTTCGCCACGACGGCCCTGCTGGTGATGCTCGCCTTCCAGGCGGTGTTCCTGTTCAACTTCGTGCACAGCCTGATCAAGGGCAAGCCCGCGGGAAAGAACCCGTGGAAGGCGAACACGCTCGAGTGGACCGCGGACTCTCCGCCGCCTCACGGCAACTGGCCCGAGCTCCCGAACTGCTACCGGGGTCCTTACGAGTACAGCGTGCCGGGTCGTGAAGAGGATTACTGGCCGCAAGACGTCCCACCGGACACAGCCCCCGCCGAATGACGAGGCACCGATGAGTACGACGAGACCCATAGCAACTACCAGAAGCGCCACGGGCATCCCGACCGGCAAGCTCGCCGTTTGGTGGGTAATCGGCTCGGAGATCGTGATTTTCGGCGGCCTGCTGGCATCCTACATCATGCACCGGCTCGGTCACCCCGAGTGGGCCGAGTACGCCTCCCACACCAACACTTGGTTTGGCGGCGCCAACACCTTCGTGCTGCTGACCTCTTCGCTGTTCGCGGTGCTGGCGCACCACGCCGCCGAGCACGGAGACGGCAAGAAGGCGGCCAAGTGGCTGCTGGGCACCTGCGCTGGCGGCCTGGTCTTCCTCTGCATCAAGGCGGTCGAGTGGACCGGCGAGATTCAGCACGGCTACACGATCACCGCCAACGGCTTCTGGCATTTCTACTACACGGCGGCAGGGCTTCACGCCCTCCACGTCATCGCCGGCTGCATCATCATGCTGATCATCGCGAGAGATGCTTGGAAGGGCAAAGAGCTCCAGCGGGTTGAGCTGATCGGGATCTATTGGCACTTCGTCGACATCGTATGGATTTTCCTCTTCCCGCTGCTCTACATCGCCAAGTGAGGACGGACGATCATGGCTGAACATCAAGAACACGCAGGCGATCACGGTCAGGGCTTCTACGTGAAGATCTGGGCCATTCTGCTCGTACTGCTCATCCTCAGCATCTTGGGCCCGATTGTGGCGCCCCACGTGGCCTTCGGCTTCCTCGAGGCCTGGATGATCACGATGATCACCGCCTTTGGTATCGCGCTCGTCAAGGCGTACCTGGTGGCCGCGAACTTCATGCACCTCAACATCGAAAAGAAGTACATCTCGTACCTTCTAGCGACGATGCTGATGCTGATGTTGCTGTTCTTTGCCGGCACGGCCCCGGATGTGATGAAGCACAAGGGGCAGAACTGGGAAAACGTCGCGGCCGAGGCCGAAATCGAGCGAGCGCTCGAGGCTCAAGGGGCCGCAGACGCGCACGGTGAGCACGGTGGGGAACACGACGCTGCGGCGCACTGAGGAAAGGAGGAATCGTTCATGCCTGATGATGCACTAGGTCGCCCGTTCGGGGTGCCGGCCAGGCGCGAACCCGTCCTTCCTAACGGTGTGCTCGGCATGCTGCTCTTCGTAGCCACGGAGATCATGTTCTTTTCGGGCCTGATCAGCGCCTTCGTCATTGGCAAGAGCAACGCCATCGGCGGCTGGCCGCCGCCCGGACAGCCGCGCCTGCCGGTCGAGGAGACTGCGCTCAACACGGCAGCGCTCCTCGCGAGCGGCGTGGCGCTCTACTTCGCCAACCGAGCGTTCAAGAACGGCGCCGCGAACACCAGGCGCCTCTTGTTGCTGGCCATTGCGCTTGGCGGCTTTTTCGTCGTGTTTCAGGGCGCGGAATGGGTCGCGCTGATCGGAGAGGGGCTGACGCTCACCTCCGGGCAGATGGGCGGCTTCTTCTACCTCCTCGTCGGGACTCACGCGCTTCACGTCGCCGTGGGGTTCATCATCTTGCTCTACACCTATCGCGAGTTGCAGCACGGTGACCTCGACCGCTTCACGTTCTGGCCGGCGCAGATCTTTTGGTACTTCGTCGTCGGTGTGTGGCCCATCCTCTACTGGCAGGTGTACCTGTGATCCGCATGGCTCGAGCCGGCGTCGCGGCCGCCGCGATCGCCGTGGCCTGGGCAGCCGACCTGGCTTACGCCTGTCCGTCATGCGCATCGCCGCTCGAAGAGAACCGGCAGGCGTTCGTCGACACGACCGTGTTTCTGACGGTGGTCCCGCTCATGATGATGGGCGGCTTCATCTGGTGGCTTCGCCGCAGGATTCGCGCGATGGATGACCGCCCCGAGATCGCGGTTCCCGAGAACCTGCTGGGCGATACGGGGCCGTTCTCGAAGCGCCGCTAGAGCCGTTCCCAGACGGGCTGTCGGGAGTCGGTAGGTCCTCCACGGAGCTCTTCGCGGTCGGCGAGGGCGATCGCAAACCTGCGCGCCGCAAACGCCAGCAGGAGCCCCGCCGCGACGTCGATGAACCAGTGCCAGCGCAGGAACATCGTGGCGATCATGATGTTGACGGCCACGAAGGCTAGAATCGGCCAGAGCCATCGGAAGGGCTGCGTGTGCCGATAGGCAAACGCGTGCAGCGCGAAATAGACCGGGTACGCGGTGTGTAGCGAGGGAAAGATGTCGAGCTGTGCGCCGGCGGTGGCCACGGTGAGCTCGACCTGGCTCCACCAGAACCCGCCCTGTAGCGGCTGGTCGAATGCAATCGTCGCCACGGGGCCGGCGCCCGGAATGATGGTGTAGAGGACGTGTCCGCACGCCACGATGAGCAAGGCGCCGGCCAGGATTTCCTCCTGGCGCCTGCCTCGGTCGACGAGGAGCGAAGGGACCAGCATGATCGTCATCACGACGAAGTATCCATAATAGAAGAACGAGAACCACTCGACGACGGGCTCGACGTTCCAGGCCTCCATCCAAACCGAGGGCGTGGTCCCGAGAAGCCACTGGTCGATGGCCAACAATGGATAGTCTACTAGTTCGGGCTGAAGCGCCGGCAGTAGGACCCGCATCGTGAAGTACGAGAACGGCATCGGTATGAATAGCCCGAGGCGGTACGTCAGAGCGCGCGCTCGTTGACCGCGAATCACTTCGCCCCGGGTCAGCACCAGCGCGCAGCCGGTGATCGCCAAGAGGGCGAAAGCCAGCCGGCGCGCGACGGTCGCATCAGCGCTGTCCGGGGCGATAGACACGCGCAAGAAGAGGTAGGCGTGAAACGCTAGCGCGATCACGTCCTGCACTGCGAGGTTGTGTGCCGTGACGCCTAGCGTCGTTCGCGCCCGCTCAGCGACGTTCCGGGTGAGTTCCAGCATATGGGTCCAGGCGGCTCGAAGTGTGTCGATACCGCTATGCCAATGCAAGCAACTCGCCTCCCCGGCGCGCGGGCTGTGAATTTACCCTAAGGGTGGATTCACTTCGGTAGCAGACGCGACGCGCAACCTGGGCTACACCTCGCTCCATGGAAGAGGCCCCGCCCAAGCGGACGTCCATCCGGGACGACGCGCTCAATCTGCCCAACCTTCTGACGATGCTTCGCATCGCCTTGATCCCCGCAGTGCTGTGGCTTCTCTGGGACGGCACGCCCAAGGCCAACTTCTGGGCCGCGATGCTCTACATCGGCACAGCTCTGACCGATCTCATCGATGGGTACCTGGCTCGCAGGTGGGGCCAGATCAGCGTGCTCGGGAAGTTCCTCGACCCGCTGGCCGACAAGCTCCTCGTGATGGCGACCTTGATCTTTCTCGTGTACCTCGGCCGAATGCCGTTCCTCGGCGTCGTCGCGGTGATCATCATGCTCAGCCGGGAGCTCGGCGTGACGGCGCTTCGCACGATCGCGATGAGCGAAGGGGTCGTGATGGCCGCGATGCGAACCGGTAAGGACAAGACCGCCTTGCAAATGGTCGCCATCCTGATGCTCATCGTCCATCAGCGTTACACGATCTACTTCGGGTTCTACCAAACCGAGTTCGACTTCGCGCAGGTCGGGTTGGTGCTTCTCTACTTGAGCCTGGCGTTGGCTTTGTTGAGCGCCGGTGAGTACGTCAAGCTCTTCGTCGATGCAGTCGACGCAAAAGAAGAGCGTCTCACACAAGCCACATCGTGACTGAGCAGACGGGAACCTTGACGGTCGAGGCGCACCCGTCTCGTCATGTCGTCGGCCGGGTCGTGCGGGGAAGCGGATTGCGGGACGCACTTCGCTCGCTGGTCGACGAGCACCGTCTTCGAACCGCCTGGGTCAGCGCAATCGGCGCCTTCGAATGGATCGAGCTCACCGAGTACAATCAGACCGATCGGCGCTACGAAGAGGCGCATCGTTTTGAGCGCTGCGAGCTCCTATCGATGCAGGGCAACCTCTCCGAGCGCGACGGTGAGCCATTCTGGCATCTCCATGCGACCGTCTCTCTTCGGGAGGATGGCCGGGACGTGACCTATGGCGGGCACGTGGTCGACGGCTCGGTGTTCGCGTTGGAGCTCCGGATCGATTGCTTTGACGAGCTCGAGCTGAAGCGAGCCCATGACGAAGCGACGGGGCTTCAGCTCTGGGCCGATCTCGGGGCAATCGCGGGCGGGGGCGAGGCGGCATCTGCTCCTGAGGCAGCTCCCGCCGGGGTCACCTGGGCCATGGCAGCGCAAGTCTCGGCTCGGGCGGAGCCTGCTGCGCGCGAAGAGTACAAGCCCGAAAAGGGCGATTGGATCGAGCACGCGAAGTTCGGGCTTTGCAAGATCGAGGGACTGTCGGGTGATGGCGTGTGCATCATCAAGCTGCCCGATTCACTCCGAAAGAAGATCAAGCTCGACGCACTGGAGGTGCTCGCGCCGCG
>Ga0316187_10000694_pt1 | contig 27450 bp, 29 predicted proteins | sample CroRivburrow1_MG_FD_204927 | JGI IMG/M metagenome (GOLD analysis project Ga0316187, IMG submission 204927) | Coastal sediment microbial communities from Maine, United States - Cross River worm burrow 1 | ecosystem: Environmental > Aquatic > Marine > Coastal > Sediment | place: USA: Maine...
ATGGTGCAGCTTTCTACTGTACCGATACCACGGGGGGCATAGCTGAGCTGGTCTGTCAGTTTCTCATGGATGAAAGACCTGGCTTTGTATGGGCAGGCCATCATGCAATAGCGGCAGCCAATACAAATATGCTTGTCGACCAGGACAATGCCATCTTCACGTTTGAATGAAGCGCCGGTAGGGCAAACATCGACGCAAGGTGGACTTTCACAGTGCTGGCACATCATCGGCAATGTTTTGGCATAACCGGTCTCTTTATTGGTGACTTTGACGGTGCGTATCCACTGCGCTTTTTGATCCGGGCGAGAGTTTTTCTCGTCGCTGGAACCGGCACCCCAGCCATTTTCATTCTGGCAGGCGGTCACGCAGTCATTACAGTCATTGCAATTATTGGTGTTGATGAGAATGCCCCAGCGTGTTTTGCTGCTGACCGGTTGATCAACCGGGCGGGCCTGGGCTGTTTCTGTTAGAAATATACCCGGAGCTATAGCCATGCCAGCAATGGCAGCAGTAGTTCCACCAAGTATGGCCCTACGCTTCTTATCGACCAGAGCGTCGTTATTCTTCATAGTTGACTTATTCATTGACCCGTAACTCGTGTTTATCTGTAGATCTGGGTGTGTCGGCATGACACTGAAAACAATCAATATTGACAGCGGCGTATTCATGACAGGTGACGCAGAAATGCTTCGAGTCATCTACCTTCACATACTCGCCCTGGTCATCTTTTACTGCATGACAGCTGATACATTGTTTAAAGCTGTGTTTTGAAGTCCGGATACCCTCGTGCACGGTTTCATCACGTTGATGGAGAATGAATTCCATGTGATTTCTGCGCATGACATCAGTGGGTTCTACGCACTTTCCTTCGGCTTCTACCACCTCTGGGCGAGGTATTTCAGCGTTGGCTGCAATGGCAGTCATAAGCATGACTGCCATGAATAGTGCTTTGAGTATATGCAAAAGGTGCATCGTATATCCTCGGTTTATTCACCCATTCCCATGTCAATGTAACCCGTAGGGCAAACTTCCGCACAGATATGGCAGCCGATACATTTTGAGTAGTCGGTGGCAACATAGCGGCCAATTGTAGACTGGTCCTTCTTGACACGATAAACGGCATCCTGTGGGCAGAAGATGACACAGTTGTCACATTCGAAACACATGCCACAGCTCATGCAGCGTTCAGCTTCAGCCACAGCAGCTTCTTCTGTCAGGCCAGCCATTCGTTCATGGAAGTGGCCCAGTACCTGGTCTGAATTAGGTACGTCTTCAGCGCGGTGATTACGGTCTACCTGTTCAAAATGTCCCAGGAATAGCGCATCATAGTTAATGATTTCATGCTCTGAACGGTCATCGAAGTTATGTACCGCGTAGTTCTCTTCTGATGTGCCTGTAGAAGACTGCTTGTGATATGGTTCAGGCTCCAGTCCAACTTCAACCAGCTTGTCAGACAGGCTGAAATGATGCTTATCGACTTTTGGCCGACGGGCCATTTTTTCTGCCATCAGGTATGAGTTGATGCTTTCAGCAGCAACTGATGCCTGGCCGATAGCTGTCGTCAGCAGGTGCGGGCGAACGATATCGCCAGCAACGAAGTGGCCGGGTTTGTCGATGACCTGGTAGTTTTTGTCGGCATTGATCAAGTTGCGATCATTGGCGAAATCTTCAACGCCTGCCATGTCACCGCCCTGACCGATTGCAGCAACAATGATATCAGCTTCGATAACACGCTCTGTCCCTTCAGTAGGTACGGGTGTCATACCGTCCATAGTACAGTCACAGACTTTCAGACCTGTTGCTCTGCCATCATCACCAAGAATAACTTCCAATGGCATCACACCATCATAAATAGTAACGCCTTCTTCGGTGGCATCCACAATTTCATGTTCTGCGGCCATCATTTTGTCTTTGGTAAATAAAGAGGTCAGTGTGGCATCACAGGGTACGGCATTATCAGCCAGTGACTGATCTTGAGTTTCATTATTACTCAGTATTGCTTCAGGAAGGCCGGCATCGGCATTAAAACCGATGCGGCGGGCAACAGATACAACGTCGATAGAGGTATCACCACCACCAATGCAAACCAGCTTCTTACCTGTGACTTTCATGCGGCCGTTATTGAAGGCTTCGAGGAAAGAAAGGCCATCAACACAGTTAGATGCGGTCTCCCATCCATCAACAGGCAGGCCACGTCCAGTCCAGCAGCCAAGAGCCCAGAGAACGGCGTCGAAATCTTTTTCCAGCTGATCAACGCTGATGTCTTTACCAACACGCGTGTTAGTTTTTACTTCAACGCCCATGTCAACAATGCGGTTGATCTCGGCAGCAAGTTTCTCACGTGGAATACGATAGCCCGGGATACCGTAACGCATCATGCCGCCAAGCTCTGCTCTTTCTTCAAAGACAGTCGCATCATGACCCATGCGACGCAGCTGGTAAGCTGCCGCCATGCCAGCAGGGCCACCGCCGATGACAGCAACTTTTTTGCCTGTGCTTGTACCGGCCTGGTAGGTAAAGCCGTTTTCGATGGCTGTATCACCAATATACTGCTCAACAGAGTTAATGCCGACAAAATCATCAACGTGATTGCGGTTGCAGCCTTCTTCACAGGGAGCAGGGCAAACGCGACCCATCATCGATGGGAAAGGGTTAGCATCTGTGGCGCGACGGAAAGCATATTCCTGCATGCTCATATCGCCAGTCGGTTTTTCTATACCACGGACAATATCAAGCCAGCCGCGGATATCTTCACCGGCAGGACAGCTGCCCTGGCAAGGTGGTGTCCGTTGAATATAAGTAGGACACTTGTGCGACCAGCTAGCCTGGAAGATATTTCCATGCATATCATCATCTATGTAATCCCCATCTTCATACCGACGGAAGGTGTGGTTCTTTTTCATTTCTTCGCTTGATGTAGCCATTTCGTTAATCCTCGTGTCTCAACTTGCTTCAGTTAAAATCGAATAGTTATTCTTTCTAATCTTCAGATGTTTCAGATTCTTCCGACTTTTCAGTTTCATCTGGTTCAAATACCAGTGCGTCACCGACAAGCTGGTGCACACTAATGATCTGATCCATGGTAAATCCATAATAAGGGATGACTTTGGAGAACTGTGACTTGCAGATGGCGCAAATTGCTGCCATGTGGGTAACACCATTCTCTTCAACAACCGTCTTCAATGCCTGCATTCTTGGCATCGCGCCCTTGACGCGTATCTCCATCAGGTCATCAGTCAGCAGTCCACCGCCACCGCCGCAACAGTAGGTTGCTTCACCGATGGTGCCCTGGGGCATGTCATAGAAATTATTGCAGACAGCTTTAATGACTTCTCGCGGTATGGTCATCTGGCCACCGGGTTTTGGTCCCATGCGGGTAGCACGCGCGACATTGCACGAATCATGGAATGTCAGGGTCATGTGATCATTTTCAGAAGCGTCTATATTCAACTTGCCACGCTGGATAAGGTCATGTGTGACTTCCAGTATATGCTGTGGAACCGGGTAATTCGGATCAAGGAAATCAAACGGTCCGGCCAGTGTGTTAAGGAAGCTGTAGGCAACACGCCAGGCATGTCCACACTCACCGAATACGATGCGTTTCACACCCAGTTCGAGTGCGGCTTCACGGATACGCATGGTGACACGCTGCATATTTTCATAGCTGCCGATGAACATGCCGAAGTTGCCCGCTTCAGACGCGTGTGAACTGAGCGTCCAGTTCAAGCCTGCCTGGTGGAAAACCTTGGCATAGCCAATCAGTCCATCAACATGCGGTTCCGCAAAGAAGTCAGCAGAAGGAGTGACAAGCAGAATATCAGCGCCTTTCTTGTTAAGCGGGAGTTTAACCGCGACACCGATATCCTCTTCGATTTCTTCTTCAAGACCTTCGAGAGTATCAGCCAGTGCAGGTTCCGGCAGGCCAAGGTTGTTGCCAATTTTGTATACCTTGCCGATGATCTCATTACAGTATTTCTGACCAACGCCGATCTGGTCGAGGACTTCACGTGCTGCCATCGAGATCTCAGCGGTATCTATTCCATAAGGGCAGAACACTGAGCAACGACGGCACTGTGAACACTGGTGGAAATAGTTATACCACTCATTAATGACATCCTCGGTTAGCTTTCGTGCACCGATCAGTTTTTCCATGCCAAGCTTGGATAGAACTTTGCCGGCAGGTGTGTGGTAGTAGCGATAGACGCTGCGCAGCAGATCCTGTCGCGCAACCGGCATGTTTTTAGCATCAGTGGTGCCAAGGTAGTAGTGACACTTATCAGTACAGGCACCGCACTTAACGCAGGAATCAAGAAAGACCCTGAGGCCGCGATATCTATTCGCCAGATCGCCAAGCTTATTGACGGCGACATTTTCCCAGTCATCGACCAGTTCACCTGGAAATCCCAGGGCTTCCTGGTGATCTGGTTTAGCTATGAACGGGCCTTCACTTTCCATTACCCCGATCTGAGGTAGTGGAACCTCGACGTAGTCTTTTAATTCTGGAATTTCGAAATCTGCCACTTGATTATCCTTGATTCATATAAATATCAGTTATTTAAATCCTTAACTTAATTCTATCCTGAACTAACTTTTCCTGGTTTCATCGAACTTCAATGCCCAGTCAGCGACGTGGCGTTTTTCTCGTGAGTTATCAACCTGGTTACGAGTCGGGCTAAAGAACACACCCGGCGCATGCAGCAGTTTGCTGAAGGGGAAAACCAGCATTAATAGAATGACCAGTGAAAGATGCGCGATAAATAAGACATCAGTGGGCATAGGCTGTATGTCCAGGTACATCAGTCCCAGCATAAATTCTTTTACAGCGACGATGTCAGTATGAGAAATAAATTTCATGGCCAGGCCAGTAATACCAATAGCCAGGATCAGTACTAACATCAGGTAATCGGATGGTGCAGAGATATATTTAACTCGTGCAACAAAAATTCGGCGGGCAAGTAAGCCAAGCAAACCAATAACCATGGCATATCCTGCATACATACCGAAAGGCTGAATCACATTCACCCACCACCAGACAGGTTCCTGAAAATAACGTAGATGACGCAGAGTGACCAGCAACAGGGCAAAATGGAACATCCAGCCAAAAATCCATGTCCATTTATTGCCTTTAAACAGGCTTTTAAAGAGGACTACTTCCTCAGCCATGCGTACTACTACACCAGATCTTGTGATCGGTGCGGGCATAGTTGGGATTTTTAGTGGTGCTGGTGTAGTCGCGTACTGCCAGATCTTAAAGCCAACGCCAATAAGAATAACGGCAGTGGCGAAATAAAATAGCGTAGCAAAGAGTATTGTCAGAAATGACATATCTCTGAAGCCCCCAAAAAAAAGTTCAATGAATAGAGAAGGGGACTAGTGTCCCCTTCGTCACAGGTCGATACTTATACACAACCTGTTGGCTTAGGCAGACCTGCATATTTACAAGCCTGTTTAGCTGGACCATATGGGAACAGCTCATACAGATATTTGCTGTTGCCTTTATCTTTGCCCAGGCGCTTGCCAATAGCTTTAGTCAATACACGAACAGCTGGAGCAATCTGATATTCTTCGTAGTATTCACGAAGGAAATTGATGACTTCCCAGTGAGCTTCTGTGAGTTCACAGTCATCAGTTGCAGCCAGTGCTGTACCCAGATCCGGGTTCCACTCACCCAAGTTTACCAGGTAACCTTCTTCATCTGTTTCGTAGGATGTTCCGTTTACTTCTATAGGCATTTTAGCCTCCTGAATAATTAATTGATAATTAGTACTAGATCAAAGCCAACTGTTGGTTTTGTCATACTCGGTGACGAGATCGACAAAGCCGTCATAATCGACAACATTGACCCCTTCAACAATACCGTCTTCTTTCATGCCGCGAGCACTGAGGTCAGGGCCGAGGACAAAGACAGTATGTGAATCTGTGGCAGCTTTTACCGCATCCGAAAAAGTGGTGCCTGAAGTTGCTGCATATACACCGTCTTCAATGAACAGAATCGCATCGCCGTCGCTGATAACTCTCATGCAACTGCCAAAACTGTTACGATCAAACGGTGATTTATTAATGGTGTGAAGTGTAGACATAATAATCTCCGTTAGAAACTGAGGACGACTTCTTGATCAGCCATAACAGCTGCAAGTTCTTTACTGGACACAAGATGAATGGAGTCTTTTTCAGCCCAATCGTCATCTTCATCTTCCCAGACCAGGTGCTGCAGATCATCAAGAGTTAAACCGCGTTCTTCAAGAGATTCTTTCTCTATGTAGATGTTCTTGATTTCATAATCACCGAGGGCAGAATAGGTAGGCGAGAAATTTTTCATTCCTATGCCGTCAGTCTTCTGACCTTTGGTCAATTCATAAACACCATCATCCATAAATACCAGTGCAACTTCCTGCTCGAAAGCGGCGCTGATAAGGACAACTTCCAGTGATTCCAGTGCGTAAACAGTCCCGTAAGGTGCCCTACGGTTTACGAACATGAATTTTTTAGCCATCTCGAATTCTCCCTGTTCAGTCGCCGAATACGACCAGTCGGTCTGCCTCAATACCTGCCTCGATCAACTGACCGAGACCTGATATACGGAAACCTTCTGCAATATTGTTAGCATCTTTACCCTGACGCTTGGCTTCATCTTCATCCAGCAGGCCGCGACGCTGGGCAGCTGCAATGCAGACCACCAGGTCAAGCTCATGTTCTTTCTGAAGTTCAGTCCACTGCTGGGTGATATTTCTATCATCCTGCGGTGGCACACCCAGACGTGTCGCGTTGTTTACGCCGTCGTGGTAGAAGAAAACACGAAAGATCTCATGTCCTTTTGCCAATGCAGCCTTGGTAAACTGATAAGCTGAATCAGATGCCTGATGCTGATATGGCCCCTCATTTATCTGTATAGATAGTTTCATAATATATAGTCCTGTAGTTCTGAGAACCGATTAGAAACGGATATGAGTCGATGCGTTCAGGCTGTTACGTGCACCACGCCAGTTGTCAATGTGATACTTCGTGAACGGCAGGCCAGTCTTTTCAAAGAACTGCGGCCAGCCAATACGTTCAATCCAGTCATTGATGCGTTCCCAGTCTTTAGCATCTGCTTTGTATGTATTAAGGATCTTCTTAACAATTGCAGTCGCTTCAGGCCAGCGAGGCGGGTTGTTCGGTACACCAGCAGCTACCAGGCGCTGGAAAGTTGGTTTGCTGCGAGCGTTTGAGTGGTTACCACCTACCCAGATAGCCAGTTTTGAATGAACGGCATCGTTAATTTGCATTGGTGGGCAAGGAGGGAAACAGGCACCACAGCAGATACATTTCTTTTCATCTACTTCAAGTGATGGCTTACCATCAACCATGGCTGGGCGAATTGCCGCAACAGGGCAACGGGCAACAACCGAAGGACGCTCACAAACATTACCAACTTGAGTATGATCAATGCGAGGTGGCTTGGTATGCTGAACATTGATAGCGATATCACCCTGGCCGCCACAGTTAATCTGGCAGCAGGAAGTTGTGATATGCACACGGTTTGGCATGTTGCACTCTTTAAATTCTGTGATCAGCTCATCCATCATTGATTTCACAACACCGGATGCATCTGTGCCCGGGATGTCGCAATGTAACCAGCCCTGGGTATGAGAAAGAGTCGCTACAGAGTTAGCAGTACCACCGACAATAAAGCCTGCTTCTTCAATTGCATCGATAAGAGGCTGAACTTTATCTTCAGAATCAACAACATACTCAACATTTGAGCGAATTGTGAAGTGAATATAGCCATCAGCAAATTTGTCGCCAATGTCACAAAGTGTACGCAATGTGTATACATCGAGAATACGCTGAGTGCCACATTTTACTGTCCAGATTTCGTCACCACTGTGTGCATAGTGTACTAGTACACCTGGACGAGGATGATCGTGATGGCTCCACAGGCCATAATTTCTGCGCATCGTAGGATGCATGTACTGGAAACCGTCTGGGCAACCTGATTCAATCGGACTACGCATTTCTTGCGCCATGTCTATCTCCTGAATTTTTCTGTAAATCTTGAAATCTGGTCATGATCGGAATCATGACCAGTGTTTTATTGATGCTGATAATGATCAGGCGCTTGCTTCTTCAGCTTTACGCTCAAACCATTTCACTGCTTCCTCGTTCCAGCCGTCCATACGAACGTAAGAACTCTGGCGTGGCATAGCGACCATGTTCGGATCAACTTCTACACCGATACCTTCAAGGAAGTTAACCAGACCGATGCGCTCAATCATTTCACCGCAACGTTCGTGTTCAAGGCCGTTTTCAGCCCAGAAATCAATGATTTCTTCAGCCAGTTCGACGAGTTCTTCGTAATCATCCATGGTTTCAAGTTTCTTGAACGGGATAAGTACGGTACCCATCAGGTCACCAATTTTCAGTGTGCGCTTACCACCGATCAGGATCGTTACACCGCGGTCATCACCAGGTGTCAGCGCCTTGTTCATGACGTTGAGGCAGTGCATGCAGCGTACGCAGTTGCTGTTGTCTACGGTAAGTGTGTCGTCATCATTAAGTGTCATACAATCTGTAGGACAGCGTGTAGTGACATTATCGATAACATACTGGCGGCCTTTCTTGGCTACAAATGCTTTAACTTCTTCCTGATCGACCTTCATGTCATCGCGCCAGGTACCAATAATGGCAAAGTCAGAACGCTCGATAGCATTCTGGCAATCATTTGGACAACCTGAAACTTTAAACTTGAACTTGTAGGGCAGAGCAGGACGATGCACATCATCTGTGAAGTTATTCATCAGGTGACGGTGAATAGCCTGTTCATTGGCGCAGGACTGCTCACAACGGGCCATACCGATACAGGACATTCCTGTACGTACACAGGGACCGGCACCACCAAGGTCCCAGCCGTACTCATTAATATCATCGAAAAAGTGCTGGGTGTTTTCGGTTGTTGTACCGATAAACATGATGTTACCTGTCTGACCGTGGAACGTTACCAGGCCTGAACCGTATTTTTCCCAGCTATCACCCAGCTGACGCAGCATGTCAGTGGTGTAGTAGTTGCCTGCAGGTGGCTGTACGCGCAGTGTATGGAATTCTTTTGATTCTACAAACTGGTCACCGACTTCAGAGAAGCGGGGGATAATGCCACCACCATAACCGAATACACTGACAGTACCACCTTTCCAGTAGCCTTTACGTGTTTCGTACGAATGCTCAAGCTGTCCCAGCAGGCTGTTAGCCATTCCGCGAATCGTTTCACTCTCGTGATCATCGCGCAAGCGCTTAAAGCCGCTGATGAAACTAGGCCATGGGCCATTTTCCAGCTCATCCAGCATTGGGGTATCAAAATGTTTATTGTCAGCCATTTACGATCTCCTTCAGAATCGAAGCCACCCTGTCTGTGGCAAAAATTTTTAATCTCGGCGAGATTGAATATGTGTCAACTATGTATATTGAGTTGAGCAAAACTAATCTGTTCAGCGGCACATAGCCTTAACTATCAAAACTAGTCCATTTTAAAATACATTTGCCCTCGGAAAGAACCCTACTAAAGGGGGGGGAGACGATAGAGTCGTATATCACTTAAGGGATATAGGGTATTTAGTAATTACGTAAGGTGATTAATAAGGAAGGTGAAATAACTTATTGTTAAATATTATTTTACTGAATTCTGTATCGGTGAAATCGTACTTCTTTATGTAAATACGAACACCAAATGAATAGTGGATTTTATACGTGCTTATTCTTTTAATTTGATTATTAATCGTCCATCTTCGACATGAATATTTTGAATACCGTCCGCAAAGGCCTTCCAGAATCCTTCACTGGTGCTGAATTCCTTGACCAGGTCGATATTTTTCATGCCGCCTAACCAGGCATTGGGTACTGGTACACCCATAATGCTGACACCACGTAATACAACAATTGGCTTGTCATTATCATATGCGACTTCCAGGCCTCCTGTTACACGAAGTGTCTTTCCTCCCAGTACAGGAAAATCCGGGTCTACGGGTACCAGCAATTTGGCGCTCATCAGGTCATCAGACAGATCGATTGCCAGTTTCCTGGCGAGGTCAGTATTTTTTGCCAGCAAAGAATTGAGTTCACGTTCGCTGAGGCTAACTTCACGTTTCGCACCCACTTCACTGTATACCTGCGGCTTAAGATTGCCCTCAGCATTAAATTCACTAGCAGGATTTGAGTTATTACCTGTTTGCTTGTCTGTTGATGCAGGGCCTTCTGTTTCTGTAGTAAAACCAAGCTGCTCAAGTTTCCTGTTTAGTACTAATACTTCTTTTTGCTTTAAAACCACGGGTTCGAAATCTTTTGCGAACACATAGGTACGTACCGCCCAGTATGTGGCCCCGGCAGTAATTAAAATAGTTGCAAGAATAATCCACAGGACATGCGACCACCGCAGTCCCTGTTTTTGCTCAGATATATTGGTGTCGAGTGAGTTTGTTGTCATAACTTCATTTTGCACGACATCGTGATTGCCTTCAATCTATAGTTGTTTTACAAAAATCGCTCAATTTGACACTGACGTTTGGTTGTTCATCAAGAACTGTCTTTTTATGTTGAGAATCTGTGCCTTCAACAGGTATGGCCTTGTGTATCCAGTCAGCAATATCATCAAGCACTTTCCTGGCCTGCAAGTCACGGTTAAGCATGTGGTAGCCATTTTCATAAATGATTATTGCTCTTTTATTAGAGCCAGCGTCTGGCAGCGCCTGCAGCCAGGAGCAGGTCGGTCTTCGAGGGACAATCTGATCATGCTTTCCATATAGAATCAGTGATGACTGTGTAAAGCCGGACGATGCCTCAGCAGTCATATCCATCAGATTTGTCACTCCATACAAAACATCGACCCTTGTTGCCTTGATGACCAAAGGATCTCGTCCCAGTGCGCGCAGCATGTCGATGTTGTCGGATGGCATCAAATCCAGTCCTTCACCGGTTAGTTCCTTTGCCGGAACTGTGTGAGCAGCGAGCCAGAGCAGGGCGCGTTGATACCAGGGCATCGTTATCCGCGACCAGATAGCAGGAGCAATTAATACTACTCCGCTAATCTTACTGCCGGTCTCATTCAATGTTGCTAAAACCACAGCTCCTCCCATACTTTCACCGAGGAGGAAAATTGCTTTGTCTGGATATTGCTCTCGTATAAGGCTCAGCATGATGCGGCTGTCATCGACCATACGTTGGCTGCCATGCCAGTAGCCATGGCCCGTGGTCTCACCAAATCCACGTTGGTCATAACTTAGCAGACTAATACCTTTACCGGCCAGGTACTCGCCGGTAGATTGAAAGCCCAGGCCATAATCATTCAATCCGTGTACAGCGAGAACGATTGCCTGCTGGTCAACAGGATTTCCCCAACGGCGCACAGGCAATCTGAAGCCATCATTCATCAAAGCATAATCTTCATGCAGTTGCGGAACTGATTTTCCTGGTACTAAGGGATATACATAGGGTTTAGCGCAGGCATTAAGCAGGAAAGGAAACATCAGGAAAATACATAACTGCTGAATTTTTAGCATAATCGTGAAGTCTGCTCTTTAACGCCGAATCAGTGAAAAACGGGATATTTGCTATACGGGGAAGCAATCTGGCAACATGTAAAGCATCTTCCCTGATAGAATTCAGATTATAATTATTAAAAATAATAATTATATGCAGGCCATATTAAAATTAAGAGGTTACCGCTTTTGGATAAGCCCGTCACGCTGACAATAGACATAGACGAAGATTTGCGCAAAGAGCTAATAAAAATGGCTTCCTATAGGGGAATTACATTGTCAAACTATGTCATCGAAGCCATTAATCTGCAGCTAAATCATGACAATGGCTGCCAGTTTGCGGAAAAAAATGTCGCCCAATCGAGTGTTTCCCCCGAAGAAGCAGCGCGTATTCTAAAGGAATTTATCGAGGCATCAGATAAGTAACTAAGGAAGCACGGCAGAAGTAACTGTTTCAGAGTATCTAAATATAGGGTGAACATCCATGTTTGCTGCCGGATGTTCCGCTAAATCGGGGTGTAGCCTGATATTTCCCCCTGACTTTTTTGAAAATAGTATGAACAAGCCTTTCAATAGGGCTAAGCTGAACTGATATCGGAAGGCTAACCGGCAGAAGCAGCAAGCGACATAGCAATGGTTTAGTTTGATTCCCCGATTATAAAAACAAATTTATCGTAGACTAAATTCAGTTAGTGGCCGCGCGACCTTTCTGGTTCGCGCAGCCGCGCAACTTACGGCCGTTTTGGGATCGTATATTCGGCCTCTTTCTGAAACTCATCCCATATGGTTTCGTAACCAATATAACCCTTTTCATTAGGCTCCATCTGACGGGTTGTCAGATATTCAGATCTGGCCTCAGGAATTTTGGGTCTGGCTTTTGGTTTTCCGTGTGCGCTCATAATTCACCTTTTTCTAAAAATATATAAATAGCGGAGACAGCCACCACAAGATATTGCAGCTGAAAACTATCCCGATCCCCCTATTTTTTCATCTTTTGAAAGAAAAATATATAGGCTAGCAGAGGTTGAAGGCGTTCATTTTTCGTTTTTAAATAGAAAACGTGAATCAAATAATTAAAGCATATGATCTAAGCCGCGAATACAAATCAACTAATAAGTGACTTTTATCTCCAGTTTACCGGTGTAATGGCTAGCTGCATTTATTGTGTAGTATTGTGCCTTCAAGTCAATATCAATCTGGTACTCACCAGGCTCAATATTCTCAAGCAGAACAACACCTCTGTGAATATCCTCGCTGCCGAAAAAATCATATTCCTGAACCTGTTCATTGCCAGTCTCGAGGTCAATAATTTTAATTGTATAGTGGATGAAGGTGTAGAAATCGTAATCATCTGGTATCTGTGGTGGCCGTGGCGCATCAATTCCTGAAAGAATTTCACTGCCTGCGATAACTTTCCAGTCTGCAACCAGGTGGTCGTTTTCAATTGTCGCCCTGAAGTATTTTATTTTTACTGAATCATCTTCAACCGGTTTATCATCGACGTAGTCAATCTCTCCGCTGTTAACAAGTTTATTGAGCTCGAGGTCCAGCGCACTTGAGATTGATTCCAGCTGAACTTTCGCCCTGGCAGTTTTGAGTATTTGCCTGATTTCATCATCGCTGTAACGGGGTCTTAATGTGACAACATAAGCAGGGATTTCCGTGGCCTTTACTTTACCCTCAAGTAAAGCTTTAACGAGTTCATCGATCTGCATCGCGCCGTCTTGGTAGCGGGAAAATCGATCAATCACTTCTAGCTGACCCGGATCTTTAATTTCATAGCGCCCGCCCAGCCAGTCAAAATATAAATTCTCATTTAGCTGCTTCAGCTGCAGACTCTGATAATCCCCAAGCCAGATATCCTTGCCATCAAAAGTAATGCCACTCAGGTGATTTATTGATGTGGTGTATTGATGGACAATGGCGGGAGAAACATTTTTCGAATTGTAGATATCGTAGAGTGATACGGTGTTGCTGAAGACATCACCCCACCAGAGAAATTTTCCATCCCAGGCCATGCCCTGGCAGCCTTTACCAGCGCCATCAAATTCATCAATGAGTTTGAGGTTCTGATCAAATTTGTATAGCGTAGGCTTACCAGCATGGTCTACAGTATGAAAGCGTGTGCCGGCCCAGTAATTTTCTCCATCCCAGGTGATGCAGTGGGCGAAGTCTGGCGCTTTGCCGAGGATTTGTGTGATCTGCAAAGTTGACGGATCCAGTTCAACAAATACCGTTCTGAAATCGGACTGAAACCAGTCACCGCTGGTCACGGCAACAAAGCTACTGCCATTCCAGGTAAGTCCCTGGAAACTGACCTGCTGTTGATAATCTGAATCAACCACTGGAATGGATGCCTTGCGATATTGCCCATTCTCCAGCGGTGTGATTCTTACCAGACCCCACGGTGATGCACGATTGCTAAATACCAGGTTCTCACCATCCCAGGCCAGGCCATCGGGTTTCGCATCAACATTGATTAACGATGGAAAATCCAGTGTTGAGCCTTTCACCAGGAACAAGCGATGCGAATAGTATTTATTCGCAAGCCAGCCTGCACCAAAAGCAAAAACAATAAATACCAACAGGAAAACAATGAAGCCGTTCAGGGTGATACCGTATTGAAGGTGCCGAAGGTTCATTCCGCCAGGAAGCTAACGACGCGTTGCTGCAAATAGCGATAAAAAGGATTGTAGCGCAAGCGTAATGAGTCGCTTGCCGGCACACTGAGGACATTCCGCTCACCGCGAGGTGACATCCTGCCGATATGCAGGCCAGATTCATTTTCAGGCTTTGACCCATACAGTGAATTTGTCTCTGAAAATGGCAAGGCGACATGAGACAGGGAATAAATATTATCCGGCCATAGCAGATCCAGCTGCCTTTTAGTGACTGTATTATCCCTTTCCTTGTTTATCTCAACGACAGTGAAACTATCGACCGATTCATTCGTCAATAGTGACAACTTGAAATTCATGCCTTCACGCCTGAATACACTTATCAATCCCTCTTCAGGGTCATTGTTGACGAATGGAATGATGTGTTTATTGCGGTTGATATCAAACACCACCAGTTGATTACCGTTATTACTGAGCTTGTCGAGTAAATGATCAACAACTGCTGAAACTGAAACCGTGGCATCTACTGCTGATATAAAGGCCTGCACTCTGGGAAACTTGGCAGCTCTATCCTGCTTTTGTAATAGCGCCAGTTTGTCATCAATTGCCAGTGTCAGCCGGTACATCAGGTCACCTGCATTGACGGCAAATGATGTGTATTTATAGGGGTCATATTCCGGCCCGATCGAGTTCCAGGCGAGTTTATCCAGACCGGGTATCACAGATAGACGTGACTGCCATATTGCAAATGCTGCTACCGACGACACACCAATTGCCGGAGAGATAAGCACCATTGATTCTGCCTTTGCTAATGACTCATCCTGCAGGGCATCCAGCGAGTAATTCACAGCCTGTGCCGCACCCATGGAATAGCCAATTATATGCAGGTGTCGTGAACCGATTTTATCGCTCAGGTGCCTGACTGCTATCTTTACAGCAGCGGCCATGTCCTGCCAGCTGGCATCTACCAGGCCGGATGGCACCGTGCCATGACCCGGCATTCTCAGGCCAAGGACATAATTGCCTTGCTGATGTAATGTATTAGCGAGTTCTCGCAGACTGTATGGCGAATCTGATAATCCGTGCAGCAGGAGTACTCCGCCTGCCGGGTTTTCCTGTTTGAGTTCAAAACTGCGATTCCAGTTGGTCTCATAGAGGAAAGGATTCGCCATACTTGTCGGGTCATAACGGATCAGCTGATGTTCGTGTTTATCCGTCCCGTTGTTATAAATCTTCTCCTGCAGCTCATCGAACAGTTTCTCTTCCTGTGCCAGGTATTCAGGAAATGTTTTAATCTTGGCAGTACTCTTGACAGTGAACTCTTCTTCAAGGCTTAGGGTATGCCAGGGGTGGAGGTCAGGACGGTTCTGCATCAAGTATACATAGAGTATAATGATGCCCAATACCGCTCCAAAAACGGTATAGGCCGAAATAGCCAGGATTTTCTTTAGGACATCTGTGATATTTATTTTCATAATCGTAGCTAGTTGATAGCAGTTCCCACTAGTGGACAGAATCTCGGATGAATATTTAGTACTGAAGTACCCTTATTTTTTGTATCTACTGTATGACAAAATAGTAGATGAGCGGTTTCTACTAGCCGATGAAGTGAGCTACACATCCGCCAAGTGTCATCTAGACTTAGTTGTATATAAATGCATTCAGGTCTTAGGAAGCATTGAAACTACAAGGAGTAGAATACATTGCAAATGAATTTTTATAAATGCTGTCTGGTTATTCTATGAAAAAAAAATCCTGGGATTTGTTCGGTAAAAGCACCACTGAACAAAGCAGTAGCCTGACTCAGCGTGTTGGGAAAAAAGCCAAGATATTCCGCTCGAAGGTGGATTATGCTTTGCGTGGAGATCATCGCCACTATTTTAGTAAAGAGGACCTCAAAAATCCCGCTGCGACCCCCAGGTGCAAGGTTTGCGGCATGCTGCTTACAGAATTTAAAGTGGAAAGGAAGTATGCGGCACTGAATGAAGAAATCAGGAAAAAGGTAAATAAGTAAAAAAGTAAACTGGCATTGGCCCGCTTATCTCTCCTTTTCTTTCAACTACCCCCTGGAAAAAGATTAAATAGATTATGACGGCTAAACGTACGTGCTTGACTGAGTACTAAAGATTTTTATTCAACATCTTCAAGCGTTTTCCAACCAGCCTGATCCTGTAGACATAGTGAAATGCACGATTGAGGATACTAGCTGTCGCTGTTGGTATTGGTTAGTCGCCAGCGCTGAAACGAAAAAGCGGCCAAATAGCTGAATGAACCACCTGGCAACGGGTTTTTCACAGGTTGCCCGACATCACAGAAAAGGTCAGGCGATCGACATCATTATGATCTCCGCTAGATGAAATAAAGGCCTCATCATAAAAAGTTTTCTGCATCGAGGCAGCTAAACTTCGCAGTTTACACTTACCTGTTGAAAAAGATTTGTCCCTGGTTTTGATTAATATCTAGCTAAATATATTAAATAGCGATTAATACGATTAATTTAACCATTTTAGTTGCTAGTGCAGTGTTATTACGTTATTTATATATCCAGAAGAAATAAAAGGGAAAAGGAGTGTTATGAACACCGAAAAAGAGACCAAGGTTGACGAAATCACTTATGACGAACAGGAGTACCTGGAACGTACTGCACTGCTTGGGCTGGAGTATGTGCTTGCAGATTTTGCCCGTGAGTTTCAGACAGCTACACGTCGTTGGGAGAGGATAGCCTGGCCGGCAATGATCGTTTTTGCAATACTTGCCATCTCCGGTTTCTGGCTGATTTACAGCATTACTGAAGACATGCACAAGATGTCAGATAATATCGATCCCCTGATGTCACAGCACCTGGGCGAAATGTCATGGAACATTGCAACTTTGACTCAAAGTATCAAGCATATGGATGCAAATATTACTGGATTGAGGACAGATATATCTGAAATGAACAACCACATGGCGAATATGGAGAATTCAATTGGTGTTATGCAGCCCGATATTGCAAAGATGTCCGGTAATATGGCTCTAATGAGCCAGTCTGTCCATGCGATGACATGGAACACCGGTGTGATGTCACAAGACATGGGCCGGCTGAATAGAAGTATCGGCAAACCAATGCGATTTATGAATAATTTTCTACCCTGAGGCATCGGGTACAGTTTAGTTATTTTCCCCGTATTACTGTATGACGCCATCGCTTCAGAATATCATGAAGAAGTGTATCCTGCTTGTCGCTGCGCTGTTGCTGAATGCCTGTGCAAGCTCACCTGTAATACGTGTTAACACCGATAAAAATGCTGACTTTTCAGCCTACCATACGTATGGGTTCGTCGACCCACTTGGAACAGACAAGGCCGGCTACACCACACTGATAACAAAATATCTCAAACAAGCTGTCAGCCAGGAGCTTGAAAAACGTGGCTATGTGTTTTCCACCAATCCAGACCTGCTGGTCAACTTTTATACTCGTCTTGAGAATAGGACCTATATAATGGCAGCGCCTACACCGGTCTACTACGGCGGCTATTATGATTACCGGTTTGGGGCCTACGCTCCTTTTCCACGATACGTCTATCGTCCCTATAGTTACAGTTACCAGGAAGGGACAGTAAATGTCGACATCGTTGATGCCGGGAAAAATCAGATGGTATGGGAAGGTATTGCCATGAATGAGGTTGATTCTAAAGATCTGGATAACCCACAGCAGGCATTCAGCAAAGCTATTTCAGCAATCTTCTCCAGCTATCCTTATCGGGCAGGTAGTGCTATCCCGGTCACCGGCAATAACTAATAGTTAGTCATTTTAGATGTCCGGGCAGCCGCTTTTCTGCCATTTCTCAGGCAGTGTTTTTAATATGACGATTGATGTTTTAGTAATTTCGATATAACCGCCGTCCTTCCAATACTTCAGCACTCGGCTGACCATTTCGCGAGAAGCACCAATCTTATTGGCGAGATCTTTTTGAGTTGGTTTTGGTTCCACTATGTTGATGCCGTTATCTTCTCTCGACAATGTTTGCAACGTTAAAGTGAGCCTGCTGTAGACATCCATCAAAGCCAGCTGGCGCTGTGAATCTGTGGCATCGCGTAAACACGAAGCAAGCACCTGCAGCAGATTGATGGCGATTTCTGGATTACTCTGCAGACACTGCATAAAATCTTTCGATTTGATGACGGAGAGAGTGCAGTCGCAGAGTGTGATTGCCGAGGCGGAACGGGGTTTTTGATCCAGTACTGCAAGCTCGCCAAAATAATCTCCTGGACCAAGGGCTCTTAACAGCATCTCTTTCCCTTCGTCATCACTGATGTAGATTTTAACCTTTCCCTTATTGACGATGTAGAGCGAGTCAGATTGTTCGCCTTCTGTAATAATGATGCTGTTCTTTTTATATTGATGTAGCTGAATTTGATTTGATAGCAGCTGTAGATTTTCATGCTGCATATTCGAAAACAGGGGTATTGTTGTCAGTGCAGTTGTCATTTCAATCCATTGAGTGAATAGCCTGGCAGCGCTGGTTTACCTGTAGATAAAAGCAAAAATACACTGATCTAAATATGAATGTAATTCTTGCCGATGTAAATGAATTCGATATAAGCTACTTTTAGCATATTAAAACAGGTAGATAAAAATAATAACAGATTAATATCATATCTATACTAATAACTGGTATTACGGAGCTAACAGCCGAGTGAAGAACTATAGTACCCCTGTAAAAAGGCATTTTTATCATCTATTACTCATCTCTCTATATTGGCATTCACCATTGTCTATCGCTGAGCAGGCGACTATCCATCGGGATGACTGGTACCTGTCCCAGGCGGATGACAGAGCGACAATTCAGATGTCTGGCCATTCCACGGAAGCAGCTGCCATTACCTACATTAACGAAGCGGGCTTGACTGGTGAGATTGGTTATTACCAGATGCAATACAAAAACAAGCCCTGGTTTGCGGTTACCTATGGGAGCTATAGCTCACTTGATGATGCCCGCAGTCAACTTGGCTCGTTGCCTGAAAACTTGCAGAACCATGCGCCCTGGCCACGTACTTTTGAAGCCATTAAGTCATTGATAGAAGTCGCTATAGTGGCCACTGACGAGGCAGGTATAAGCGCCGGAATGGAACAGAAGGATGATGGTTCAGTAAATGATGACACATCACTGAATGCCAGCTGGGAAGAAGGGCAGGCCGCCTACGATAGTGGTGATTTTGCCGTAGCATTTAAGATATGGAATACCCTGGCTAAAGTGGGTGATCCGCTGTCCCAGTTTAACCTTGGAGTGATGTATAGCCGTGGCGAAGGCACAAGTAAAAATGGCATGCGTGCGCTTGAATGGTATACGCGATCAGCTGAGCAGGGTTACGCACCGGCACAGTTCAATCTTGGTGCCATTTACATCGAAGACAGCATCGTCGATGCAGATCAGGAAAAGGCCGCCGCATGGTGGCAACTGGCGGCAGAGCAGGAGTTTGTGCCGGCGCAGTTTAACCTGGCCAGTCTGTATTGCCGGGGAATTGGTGTCAGCCGTGATCAGGATCAATGCAAGTTCTGGTATGGGCAAGCTGCATCAAATGGAGATGCCCAGGCACAAATAATACTCGACAGTATTTTAGCCAGTGAAAATGCTCTGAAAGCTGATGAAGAAACGGAAAAGGTTGCAGAAACAGAGGTCGCTGCATCAGAAAACCCTGTTATGCAAGAAAAATTAAATGATGTAAAGCTTAGCAGTAGTCAGGATCTAAAACCCGCAGTTCGCCAGCTCAGCTCAGAAGAAAGGAGAATGTTGAGTAAGGCCCAGGCGGCATTTACACGCAGCAATTATATGAGAGCCCATGACATCTGGCTGCCGCTTGCTGAAAGCGGCATCGCAGAGGCGCAATATAGCCTGGGTTTTCTCTACCAGAGCGGCTGGGGTCCCGAACGTGACCTGCTGCAGGCAGAAGCATGGTATACCAGCGCCGCTGAGCAAAACGAGGCACGTGCACAGTTCAACCTTGGCATGCTGTTGCTTAATGGTGAAGACAATGTCGAAAAAGACACTGAAACCGGAATACTCTGGCTCACCCGATCTGCAGATGCTAACAATACCCGGGCAAAAGAATTCCTGATTGATGTTTACAGGAATGGTAAATACGGTATTCAGCCGTCTAAAGAAAAAGTCGAGTACTGGACGTCGCGTTAAGTTTATTTCTTTTTGTTGTGCTGGCGCACGGCCGTGGTTTTCGCCGTTTATCGGCGAGTATCTTTTCTTTGCTTATCCAAAGAAAAGGTACCAAAAGAAAGGATACCCGACATGCCCGCCCTGCGGGTTCCCTGCGATGCTCGAATGAGCCGGCGGGATGCTGAACTCGCTGCGCTCAGACAGACGCATCCCGAAATCCCCGACCCATCCTGTGCTTCTCGGCGAGCCTGAACGGGGGGGTTGAAAATCTAGGAAGAAGGACAAAGACAAACACTAAAGAACTATCACTTCCGTCATTCCGGCATGGTTCTAGCCGGAATCCAAATATTTATGATTTCTGGATACCGGCCTGCGCCGGTATGACGGGTACTATGCTTAGGGCCATTTCACCACAATAACAGGTACTACAGACCCGGTTTTTTACCTGGGTTTTGATTTTACCTCCCCTTTTGTGTTGTCGAGCACTGGAAGCTTAGAGCGGAATAGCGCGAGGACTGTCTGAGCGCAGCGAGTTCCGCAGCGCCGCTCTCAGCTGAAGCGCACAGAGCAGCCGAAGGCCAACACGGTAGGGTGGCCTTTCTTTTGGTCCCTTTTCTTTGGCCACTCAAAGAAAAGAGTCTCGCCATAGAAGGCGAAAAACAAAGTAAAAACTCATCGCAGATTAAAAAAAGAACAATCACTCGCGCATAAAGGGCGAAAAACTTATAAGAAACTTGATCGAAGATCAGAAAGTACAATCACCAGGCCGGAACAGGCGATACCATCAGCCGTGCGCCAGCACAAAAGAAACACTAACTCATGACCCGTGGCCAGCGTTCATGGACTGCATCCTCCATCTCGGGCTCAATGGTCACGACATAAACCCTTTGCTCATACTGATCACGCGCAACCAGGCCCTGCAGCCACTTGCCTTTGGTCAGGTCGTACCAGTGGCTATGGCCTTCGATATCTTTCTCCATGAAGGATTTGACCGGAATCTTCACCGGGATCGGAAACCAGCGTTCCCAGCGTCCGCTGTAGATGGAATCCAGGCGCGCCCAGCCCCCACGAGGCAGGCGGCCCGTCTGTCCACTGCGTCGCCCCCAGGGCAACAACTGGATTGCCCCGTGTTTAGCACGTACCGGCAACATGGCTTTGGGATTAGGGAAATAGACCCGGATATCCTGGCCGTTATGAGTGTAGTAGACGCCGCCGCACATGATTTTAAAAGTTTTCGGTTTTCAGTGTTCAGTTTTCAGTAAACAGATAAATATTTTCTGAACACCGAAGACCTTAAACTGAAAACTATGGTTTTTTTCATATCGTCTGCCTGTGCCCGTAAGGCTTCCAGGCGGGTGCAATGACATTAGGCATGCTGGAGCGATTTAGCAGGCGGGCAGGGGCGAGGGTGAATTCACCATAGCGTTCGTTGATGCTGTCCATGACGCAATTGACCCCGCTCATTTCATCTTCCTGGTTGAACATATCCAGTTGCCCATGCGCCGGTCGGGGATCGAGTGCTGTCACCTGTACCTGGTGGGTGCCCTGTCCCTGCCAGCGTTGCTCAAGAAACTGTCGGCACAATGACATGATCTGGTGTCCGTCATCGGTAGCGGTGATGCTGCGCTGTTTACTTGCCAGCCAGCCATCGGTGCAACGCAGGCCGATATAGAAATTTTGTGCCTGCAGGCTGTGTCTGCGTAATCGGCTGGCTACTTTTTCGCTCATATGCAGCAGGTACAATAGCAGTACCTGCTTATCCTGTGTGTTCGGCGGCATGACCTTGCCGTGGCCAATGGATTTAGGTGGAGCCACATTGAGTTGCAGAGGGTCCGGGTCTGCGCCCTGGCACATATACCAGATACGGCGGCCGGGGTTGCCGAAGCGCCGGGCCAGTACGCTGATGGGCAGTTTGGCCATATCACCGCAGACGTGTACCCCGTGTTCAGCAAGAAAGCGCCCTATACCGCCGGCGATACCGCATAAGTCGGTGACCGCTACCTCCTTTAGCTGCTCTCGTGACTGCCAGGGAGGAATAACTGTCAGGCCGTCGGGCTTGTTGAGCTTTGCGGCATATTTTGCGGTGGTTTTGTCGCCACTGACTCCCACTGAGCAGAGCACGCCCGATACCTGGTAAATAATCTTCTTGACCCTGCGCGCAATCTCTTCCGGTCGGCCATGCAGTTTCTGGCAATGCGTGACATCGAGAAAGGCTTCATCGACAGAGAATACTTCGATATACGGAGTAATCTGCTGCAGGGACTGCATGATATCGCTGGAAACTCGGGCATAACGTTGCGGCCGGGCAGGGCACTGGATGAAATCAGAGCAGAGTTTTAACGCCTCTTTTACGCGCATCCCGGTCTTGATGCCGTAAGCGCGTGCCTCGTAGGAGCTGGTGATGATACAGGTGCCCTGGAGGCCATTGGTAATGCCAACAGGCAATCCCTGCCACTCAGGATGGTCCTGTTGCTCAATCGAGGCAAAGAAGGCATTCATGTCCGCAAGGATAATGGCACGAGGCCACTCCTGCTGGCTGTCATAGCTGTAGCCTGAAGGGTTTTCCATTAGCGATAGGTCCGCAGCTGCCCGGTTAGCACACCCTGAATGCGTACACGATCTGCCGGGTAGATTAGTGGTGCCAGGTTGCGATTTTCAGCAACCAGCTTGATGCGCCGCCCGGAGAGATGAAACAGGCGTTTGAGAGTGGCTTCCTCGTCATCAATCAGGGCAACAACGATTTCACCGTCATCAGCGGTATCGGTGCGCTGGATGACGACCAGGTCCGCATCTAGAATGCCGGCATCAATCATGGAGTCGCCTTCTACCTGCAGCACATAACGGTCCTCACCGAGCAACATTTCAGCAATATTGATTTCGTCATGTCCGGGAATGGCCTCAATCGGGCGACCCGCTGCAATTTTCCCCAGCAGCGGCAGGCTGGTTGATATCTCCTCTGGGTCGACCAGCTGCAGTGTCCGCCAGCCGCTGCGGGCACGTTTTAGCACGCCGCGATCGATCAGGGTCTGTACGTGGCGGTGCACTGCACCACGCGACTGGATGTCCACGCCTTCACCAATTTCCCGCAGGCTGGGGGAGTGGCCGTGGCGCTGAATGAAGGCGCGGATGAAATCCTGCACTTTTTTCTGTTGTGTTGTCAGCATGTGCTTACCCTCTTAAAGTTCTCATAACGCTCCATTGCAATAATAGTGAACTTTTTGAGAACTTTCAAGCGGATAAGTGCCTGATGCAGGTGAAAATTTACAGCTTTAACTTTACTTGATATCTATTTGATTTTAATCATTTTTATCGAATTTTAAATTGTGTCGACTATATCTATAATTTACTTTAATTAAGATATTTATATTATTGTTTTTATTTATATTAATTGGAATATTTTAGTGATTTCCTTATCGTTTCGACAGCCTGTGGATAAGTCGCTAATCTTTTTTATTTAAGAGTTGTTTACAGTAGAGCGAGTTTGGTTTTCTATTATTTCGCAGCAGCAGTATTCCAGTGCAGCAATGGGAGTTCTGTACAGGTTTTATGTAGAGATGCTGTGAGGATGGAGTAACGCAGCAGAGTTTCTTTAGTTATTCAGGCGAGGTTTTATCCAGCATGTGAGTGGCCAGTTCTAAGGCTGCTTCTGCGATAGTCTGTTCCGGCATTTTCGTGCAGAAGTCATCGATGGCAGTAAACAGGATATCTGCTTTTTTACCGCTAAGAATGTCGTTACCGGTAGTCCAGGCTGTGGATGAGAGGAAACCGAGTACCCAGTTGCCGGCACTGAAATACTCCGTCGAAATGCGCAACTGGCTCCATTCTTTGCAGGTTACATTACCCGCTCCCATCATCCTGACGGTATCAGCCGAAACCGATGAAAATGGCAGTGATACGGACGTCAGCAGCAGTGTAGAGAGTAATAGTGATTTCATTAGCAGGCCATCCTTGTTGTTAATGATAGATTGTTAAAAGTAGTCCAGTTATTGACAAATGCTGGCCAGGTCCCCGTGATAGGCAAGGGTGAGCTGACGGCTATTTCCGCAGAGCTGGCTGCGCAATTGCTGCTGAGTATATTCTGTAGACTGCTGAAGCGTCGGTGATGATTTATAGAATACGCCAAGCAATTGATCCAGAAGTGATTTTCTATCATGGACTGACTTGATAAGCTTGTAATCATCACCCAGTTTTGCCATGTTGGCCAGGCTGCTTATGGCCTCACCACGGTATTGTGTGCTATCAATCAGGCCATAGGTCTGTGCCATTTTGTTATCGAATATCTGTGCACCCATTTCATTTCGGATCATTTCGGGCTCCATATTGCGATTTTTGGCAACATGATTGACGAAATTCTCGTACTCATTGTTGACCCCGGCAGTAAGGTTAGCAATTTCTTCCTCGCTCGGCTTTCTGAATGGATTGCCTATGTCCTTGCCGCGGCCAGCCGTAATTGCTGTTTTTTCAATTCCGCCTTCGGTGACAATACCGCCGCCAAACAGGCCGCCATCGGTGGCCATAGGTTTGTTAAAGTAAGTCAATGAAGGACCGAGTACGCCGATACTGCCGATCAGGCTGCCGTAGTCGGCATAGATGTTATTCGCCGCTACCATCGCCATCACACCGCCTGAAGCCGAAATCCCCTCAATGTAGACAACCACAGGGTTGCCGGTGTCTTCACGGTATTGCTTAATAGCGCGGTAGATTGCCCGGGAACCGAAGATTGTCCCGCCAGGGGTACGAAAGGGCATGAAAATACCCTTAATGCTGTCATCTTCTGCTGCTTCCTGCAGAGTTTCGACAATATCGTAACCATATGTCAGGAAATCACTGAGTCCAAAGCTGAAATCTTCTTCAGGCGCACTGCCTAGAATGATGCCATTCACCGGCACACTGAGTAATTTGTTCTCACTGTCTTTATTACCGGAGACGAAACTGTAGTCAGTCTGCTCGATATCCTTCCCGGCACTGAAGCTGCTACTGGTTGCTCCGATGCCTGCGCCAAGGCCAATGAAGAAAACGCTGAAAAGGAAAATAATGACAAAGAAACTGATAATAGCAAACAGGGTCTGTCCAAATATCCGGACAAAGAAATTGAGTATGTTTTTCATGTTCTGGGTATTCCGAGTCTGGACTTGATTGTCCATGAGGTGAATTTATTCGCGCTGGAAATTTACATGGCAGAAGTTCAAAGTAATAGGATACTGTGTTTGTCGGGCAAAATACCAGTGCTTTTAGCCATGAAATATTACGGGAATTCTGCTCGCCAGCCCGTACATCGGTAAATTCCTGTCATCATACCGGGGATATTTATCCAGGCCGGGCATGATATTCTTGAGAATCTGAGCATGATACGGAAATAACCCAATCGAGACTTAAATAGATATGAATATTGTTTCGCCACCTCGTTCACGCTCTAACAACATACTAGACAGACAAAATAACAATGATTGTTGCTCATCATTAGAAATTTAATACCAGCTTCCATTGAATAACAATACTATTAACCTTTATCTACCCGGCATATGGGCCCTGTTGCGTCATGCCGGCAACGAAATTCTGGCAGAGATGCCATCACTACAACTATTGCTCAATCGCTGTGACAGCCTGACAGAAAACTCGCTTGAATCCGAAGCTCATCTTCTCAGTTGCCTGGGCTGGCAGGCAGATGAAGAGATTGACGTCCCCATTGCAGCTCTTGAGCAGCTGGCAGAGAACGGGGCCAGCGAGGATAGTACCTTCTGGTTTCGTGCCGATCCGGTAAATCTTCAGGAAGACCAGAATTACCTGATGATGAGCTACCCGTCGGAACTGAATCTTGATCTGGAGGAAGCAGAAGCCCTGGCAGACAGCATCAATCAGCATTTTGCCGAGGATGGGTGGAATATCGATGTCGTGGATGGCAAACGCTGGTATTTAAAACTGGATGAGCATGCCGATATCCAAACTACCGCAGCCTGGCGTGTGGTAGGTAAAGATGTGTTTAATCTGATGCCGGTCGGAAACAACAGCAGACAGTGGCATAGCTGGCTAATGGAACTGCAAATGCTGCTTTTCAGTCACCCGGTAAACCAAGCAAGGGTTGCCCAGGGGATGGCTGCGGTAAGTGGTCTCTGGTTGTGGGGCGGTGGCGGACTGCCTGTGCTTTCATCGTCCAGCAATGTATTTCTGCGGGGAGAAACTCCTTTCATACAGGGAGTGGGCAGGCAATGCGGCTGTGAAATAAAGGCCTTAGCCGATGATATGTCCACGGTCCTTAATGACATGCCGCTGAACAGTGCGCAGCTGATGATGCTGGAGCAGGCACGAACTGCGTTGCAAAGTGGTAGCATGGACCAGGGTCTGTCGGTTATCAATGAGCTGGAGGAGAAAGTATTTCAGCCGCTGGTTGCGTTATTGAAATCCGGGAAACTCAAGCATTTAATGGTGATTGACACTCCCGGGTTTGTTCTCAATGCGAGTGCCGGCGGGATGAAAAAATGGTGGCGACGCAGGAAGTGTTTGCCAGTCTAAAACCTGAACTTGTTACTCGCTCTGGATTGTCATAAAGGCTATGCAAGTTGAGGTGATTATTTGCGTTTCAGCCACCAGGTAATGCCAATTGCAACTGCGGCGGCAATAAGAACGACAATCAGTATCTCGCTTGCACCCATACCAGCTTCGCTGTTAACAATGTCAACCATGAAGTCCGAAGATTTCTGTTCTTCCATATTAGTACTCGGTGCCTTTATCCTGCTACTACGGGATATTATTTATTAAACATTCAATATAATATGAACAACGATTTATTTAAATTTATTTTAACGTTGTTTTCTGCCAGTAAATTCAGAGCAATGTAATAAGGAGATAAAATGGCCTGGATTTATCTGATAGTTGCCGGCATCTTTGAATGGGGCTGGCCAGTAGGTCTGAAGCTGGGCTGGACAGAAGAGGGGGCAAATTATGGCTGGATTGCATTTGCCATTGTTTGCATGAGTGCCAGCGGTGCGCTGCTGCTGGTTGCCCAACGCACCATTCCGATGGGCACCGCCTACGCCGTCTGGACTGGCCTCGGGGCTGTAGGTACTTTCTTCATCGGTATACTGTTCTTTGGTGACTCGGCAACGCTGGCGCGGTTTTTCTTCATTGGCCTGATTATCATTGGCATCCTAGGACTGAAGCTGTCTTCAGCTCACTAGG
>Ga0316187_10000695_pt1 | contig 27436 bp, 32 predicted proteins | sample CroRivburrow1_MG_FD_204927 | JGI IMG/M metagenome (GOLD analysis project Ga0316187, IMG submission 204927) | Coastal sediment microbial communities from Maine, United States - Cross River worm burrow 1 | ecosystem: Environmental > Aquatic > Marine > Coastal > Sediment | place: USA: Maine...
CGCCGCTACACTGCCGCCCGATGATTGAACTGGACGCCCAACAAAAAACCCGCAACTTCTCCATTATTGCCCATATCGACCATGGCAAGTCAACGCTTGCCGATCGTCTGATCGAAGAGACAGGTGCGCTGGCCGAACGCCAGATGAAGAAGCAGGTGCTCGATTCGATGGATCTGGAGCAGGAGCGCGGCATCACCATCAAGGCGCAGACGGCCACGCTGCAATACCCGGCCAAGGATGGGGAGGTGTACACCTTCAATCTGATCGATACGCCGGGGCATGTGGATTTCTCCTATGAGGTATCGCGCTCATTGCAGGCCTGCGAAGGGGCGCTGCTGATTGTTGATGCCACACAAGGCGTGGAAGCACAGACGCTTGCCAATGTCTATCTGGCGCTGGAAAACAATCTGGAAATTATTCCTGTCATCAACAAAATCGACCTGCCGAGCGCCGATATCGAAGAGGCCAAACGGCAAATCGAGGATGTGATAGGTCTCGATGCATCCGAGGCTATTGCCGTTTCCGCCAAGACAGGTGAGGGCATTGCCGATGTGCTCGAAGCCATTGCCTTGCGCATCCCGCCGCCGCACAACCACAACCACAATCCGCTGCGCGCACTGGTGGTTGATTCATGGTTCGATTCCTATGTCGGGGCTGTGGCCCTGGTGCGTGTGTTTGATGGCGTGATGAAGAAGGGCGACAAGATTCGCCTGATGTCGATGACCACGGCTGCTGTCTACGAGATTCAGGATGTGGGTGTATTCCTGCCCGCGCCGTTTTCGGTTCCTCTGTTAGCATCCGGAAGCGTGGGCTTTATGGTTGCCGGTATCAAGCAGCTGGCCGATCTGAAGGTTGGTGATACCGTCACCCTGCAAAAGAACCCTGCCGAAAAGGCACTGCCCGGTTACCTTGAGCCGCAGGCCATGGTGTTTTCAGGCCTGTATCCGGTGGATGCGGCCGATTATGCCGATCTGCGCGATTCGCTTGAGAAACTGCATCTCAACGACCCTGCCTTTACCTTTGAGCCGGAGAATTCATCGGCCCTGGGACTTGGCTTTCGCTGCGGTTTTTTGGGCATGCTGCATATGGAGATCGTGCAGGAACGGCTGGAGCGCGAATACGATCTGGACCTCATCACCACGGCTCCGAGCGTGATTTATCACATCCATCTGACCGATGGTACTTGTATCGAAACATCCAATCCGAGCGATTTTCCCGACCCTGTGAGCATCACGCATATTGAAGAGCCGATGGTGGAGGCCAATATCTTTATGCCGGAAGAATTCGTCGGCGTGATGATGAAGCTGTGCCAGAGTCGGCGCGGGACGCAGAAGGACATGAAATTCATCGGGCAGGGGCGGGTGATGCTGACCTATGACCTGCCACTGGCTGAGATGGTGATCGATTTCTACGATAAGTTGAAATCCTTGTCGCGCGGCTATGCCTCGATGGATTATGAATTGTCCGATTTTCAGACCAGTGAAGTGGTCAAGCTCGATATTCTTGTGCATGCGGAGCCGGTGGATGCGCTATCCCTGATTGTGCATCGCTCGATTGCCGAGTCGCGTGGGCGGGAGTTGGTGAAGAAGCTGCGCCAGCTGATTCCAAGGCATCAATTCGACGTTCCCTTGCAGGCAGCCATTGGCGGCCGTATCTTGGCTCGAGAGACGGTCAAGGGCGTGCGCAAGAATGTGACGGCAAAATGCTATGGCGGGGATATTACGCGCAAGCGCAAATTGCTCGAAAAGCAGAAAGCGGGCAAGAAGCGCATGAAGTCCATCGGTAGTGTAGAAGTGCCGCAGGAGGCGTTTCTAGCCGTACTCAGGCTCGGCGAGGAGAGTTAGTGTCATTAGAATTCGGTTCATCCAAGCAAAGTAAGCCGGTATGGCGGGAGTGGCTGGAATCGCTGCTGGTGGTGGCGATTATTGCCATTCTGGTGCGTAGTTTTGTGGTCGCCCCCTTTAAGATTCCTTCCTCGAGCATGGTGCCAACCTTGGAAGTCGGCGATTATCTTTTTGTTCTGCGCTATCCCTATGGCCTGCGCGTACCTTTCACCGACCTGCAGTTTTTCGCTCATCCGCCCAAACGTGGCGATGTGGCGGTGTTCGATTATCCCGAGGATCGCAGCAAAGATTACATCAAGCGTATCATCGGTCTGCCCGGGGATTTGATTGAATACACGGACAATAGGCTGTCCATCAACGGTGAGGAAATGCCGCTCAAGCAAGACGGACGGCGCACCTATTATCTGGCCAGTGGCGAACCTACTGTTTCCGGCCTGTTCAGCGAGCAACTGGGTGATGTGAAACATGCGGTGCTGCGTAATCCTCAAACCATTCGTGACGGCACATGGACGGTTCCCGAAGGCATGTATTTTGTGCTTGGCGACAATCGTAACAACTCCAGGGATTCACGTTTCTGGGGTTTTGTGCCGCAATCCTTTCTGGTTGGTCATGCAGCCATCGTCTGGTGGTCGTGGGACGGTCATGCTCAGAAGGTGCGCTGGGAGCGCCTCGGCCATCTGGTTGAGTAGGCTTTGAACGAAGCTGTCGCCACCATATCCCGACTGGAATCCCAGCTTGGATATACCTTTCAAGATGCCAGCCTCTTGCAGCAGGCCCTGACCCACACTTCCACCGCTTTGCCACATATGGAGCGCCTGGAATTTCTTGGTGATGCCGTGCTCGGCATGATTATCGCCGAAGAACTTTATCGCAGCTTCCCCCTTGAAGAAGAAGGCAAGCTTACGCGTATGCGGGCCGCCCTTGTCTGCCGCGCTGGCCTATTGCTGGTGGCTAAGACCTGGGATATTGATGCCCTGTTGACCGTCGGTCCCGGTGAACGCAACGAGGCGGGGCAGGTGCGCTCGGAATCCATTTGTGCCAATGCTGTCGAGGCGGTGATCGGCGCGCTGTTTCTTGATGCCGGTTGGCCTGTGGTGCGGGATGTTGTGGTGCATGCATGGCAATCCCAGTTAGCAGGTGCGGGCAAGGCGGACGGGCGTGATGCCAAAACACGTCTGCAGGAATACACCCAGGCGCAGGGCTGGGGCCTACCCGAGTATGAAGTCAGCGATCACGGTACAGAGCACAGCCCGCGTTTCTCAGCCACCTGTCTGGTGTGCGACGAGGATATGGGGCATGGTGATGGCGAACGCAAAAAAACAGCAGAATCCGAGGCGGCAAAGCAGGCATGGAAGAAACTGAATCCTTAAATCCCGGTGTTCCGGACCCGGATCATCATTGCGGCACGGTGGCGCTTTTAGGCCGTCCCAATGTTGGCAAATCAACCCTGATGAATCGCATCATCGGGGCCAAGGTGGCGATTGTGACGCCCAAACCACAAACCACACGCCATCGCATCCTGGGCATCCATACCGACGAGCATAGCCAGATTGTCTTTGTTGATACGCCCGGCATTCACAAGGGCGAGAAACAGTTGAACAGGAATATGGTGCGTGTGGCCTATGGGGCTGCCGCAGAGGCTGATGTGCTGGTGATTATGCAGGATGTATCCAAGCCGCTGGATCGTGCCACAAGGGAGCTGATCACGGGCTTTGCTGATGGACGATTGAAACAGCCGCGCCTGCATGTGCTAAACAAGGTGGATCAGGTGGCCGGTCGCTCGCTCTTACCGCGTCTGGCCGAGGTGCAGCAGCTTGATCCGGGGGCTGTGGCTTATATCCCGCTTTCCGCCCGTAGGGGTGAGCAGGTCGACTCTCTCATCAAGGAACTCGTTGCCCGCCTGCCTGTGGCGCCGGCAATCTATGCTGCCGACTGGTTTACCGACCAGAGCCAGCGGCAACTGGCCGCCGAATATGTGCGCGAGCAGGTGTTTATGGCCATGCAGCAGGAAATTCCTTTTCAGACAGCTGTGGAGATCGAGTCCTTCTGCGAGGATGAAAGCGGTATGACCATCGAGGCTGCGATTCTGGTTGGCAGTGCACGTCACAAGCCGATGCTGATCGGTAAGGGCGGGGATCGTATGAAGTCCATTGGCACCCGCGCTCGCAAGGGATTGGAAGGTCTGTTCGATTGCCATATTGATCTCAGGCTGTGGGTCCGGGTGCAACCCGACTGGTTTGATAATCCGGGCAGGCTGCAAGATCTTGGATTAGGCTCGGGTGAGTAATCTTGCTTGTGTCGCTGTACGGGCTGTTTTTGCGCTCAGCGGCGTTATTTCTCGCTGATGTGCAGCCAGCACATTACGCTCAACATGCCTTGCTGATGCACAAAAACAACCTCGTCCTTAAAGTCATAATCAGTGCGGCCAGAGACTAAATGGCTGAACTGCAAGATACTGCATTCCTGCTGCGCCGTATTGCCTACGGCGACACCTCTTACATTATCCACATGCTGGGCCAGTCGCATGGCCGCCTGACCCTGATGGCACGTGGGGCCAGACGCCCCAAAAGCCCGTTCCGGGCAAGCCTTGAACCTTTGCATATGCTGCGCATTACCTGGCGCCCGGGGCGCACCGGCATGGGAACGCTGGTGGATGTTGATCGCGGCGAGGAAATGGTCAATGGGGCACATAGCCTTGAAGGCCTGCAGCTTTGCGCCATCGCTTCCCATATATATCAGGAGGGCGATCCGCACGGCTTTGCCGAGTTGCAGCTTGCCTTCGATCTGCTTGCGGCTCGCTCCCCGCAGGATGGCATGCTGGCAGGCGCATGGTCCCTGCTTGATGAGCATGGCCTGCTCGGGCCGCTGGATTGTTGTTGGCAGTGCGGTTCGGCCTGCGAGACGCTTTTCTGGCATGAGGCGGAATGCCGCTGTATGAGCTGTGGAGGCGGTGAAACACTCAGCCCGGGGTTGCGCCGCTCCGTGCCAGCTTCTATGGCCTCACCGCGAGTGAGGTTGTCGGCAACGGATTTGACGATGTGGTCCCGGATGATACAGGATGTTTTACGGCAGCACGGTATCAGGCCGATGAATGTGGTTTAGACAAAGCTTGTTGAAGAGTCGGAGGGAAGATGCATCTGGGTGTTAATATCGATCATGTCGCCACCTTAAGGCAGGCACGCAAAACGACTTATCCTGACCCGGTGGAGGCCGTTGCCCTTTGTCTGGCCGGTGGTGCGGATGGCATTACGGCGCATCTGCGCGAAGACCGTCGGCACATCGTGGATGATGATATGCATCGGCTTGCGGCCATGCCCGGCCTGCATCTGAATATGGAGATGGCGGCAAGCAATGAGATGGTGTCTATCTGCTGCAAGCTCAAGCCACAGGCCAGCTGTCTTGTGCCGGAAAAACGCGAGGAACTGACCACTGAGGGCGGGCTCGATGTCGTGTCGCATCAGGCGCGACTGGAGAGTGTGGTGGCTCGCCTGAGCGAGGCCGGTTCGCGTGTATCCATGTTTATCGATCCCGATGCCGCGCAGGTGAAGGCATCGCACGCCATTGGTGCACCTGTGATTGAGCTGCACACCGGGCATTACGCCAATCTTTCGGGAGCTGCACAGGGCGAGGAACTGGCTCGCATTGTTGATGCAGCCAAGCTTGCCGCTGATCTCGGGCTGATCGTGCATGCCGGGCATGGACTGACGCTGAAAAACACCCCGCCCATCGCCACCATCGCCGAGATCGAGGGTTTGAATATCGGCCATGCCATTGTTGCCGATGCTGTGTTCAAGGGGCTTGAGCAGGCGGTTCGGGATTTCAAGGACGTGATGCGCAGGTGATTGTCGGCATTGGCACGGACCGTTTACTGATTTCACGTGTTGCTCAGGCTTTGGAGCGCTTCGGAACACGCTTCGAACAGCGGGTGTTCACCGAGCATGAGTTACGTCAGGCCGAAGCCAGAGGCAATACGGCGCGTCGTCTGGCAATGTTGTTTGCCGCCAAGGAGGCGGTTGCCAAGGCCTTGGGCACAGGCTTTCATCAGGGCGTTGCAGCCAGGCATATCGAAACCATTCACCAACCATCCGGCAAGCCGGAGGTTTTTTTGCATGACGGTGCGGCTGATGCTGCACAAAGACTTGGCGTGGGAAGGGTGCATGTGTCGCTGACCGACGATGATGGTGTAGCGATGGCATTCGCTATAGCCGAATCCTTGGAAAGCTCTGCATCCGGGGGGGCTGACGCATGAAACGGATTTTAACAGCAGAACAGATGTTGCAGGCGGATCAGGCCGCAATCGACGGGGGTATACCCGCTTTCGACTTGATGCAGTCTGCAGGACTTGCCGTGGCCGATACGGCGCAAAGGGTTGCGCCGGATACAGGGCGTATGGTGATTATTGTAGGCTCCGGGAATAACGGAGGGGATGGCTATGCCGCCGCCAGGGTGCTTTCCCAGAAGAATGTGCGGGTGACCGTTGTAGCTCTAGCCGACCCTTCTCAATTGACTGGGGCTGCGGCAGAACACGCCAAGCAGGCCAAGCAGGCAGGCGCCAAGATTCGTCCGGTATGTAGTAGCGACGATAGCGAGACGCTGACCTTCTGGCTGAACCGTGCCCTATTGGTAGTGGATGCGATATTCGGCACCGGGCTGGACCGTGAGCTGGATGGCTGGATGCGCGAGGCCGTGGAAATCATCAATGCCTCGGATCGCCCGGTACTTTCTGTGGATATGCCAAGCGGCATCAATAGTGATAACGGCAAGGTGATGGGCGCGGCTATCGAGGCCGATTGGACCCTGCCGATTGCAGCCATCAAATGGGGGCACTGGCTGGACGAGGGGCGCTTGCATCACGGCATGGTCTTGCCGCCTGCCGATATCGGCATCGATCTGGGTGATATTGCAGCCGATGCACATGTGCTGGATGAGGATGTGTTCAACGTGCTTACACCGCCTTCGCGCCCTGATTTGCATAAAGGAAGCTTCGGCCATGTTTGGATATTCGGCGGATCGCAGGGCTTTACAGGTGCCCCCAGATTGGCGGCGATGGGTGCGATGTCGGTGCATGCCGGTCTGGTCAGTATTGTCTGCCCTGAGGATGTCTATGCCTTGCTTGCCACCTCAAGTCTTGAAGCCATGGTGCACCGTGGTGAGCCGGAAGCATGGAGGCAAGCTGATGCAGTGGTGGCAGGGCCCGGTTGGGGACAGAAGCAGCAGGATGATTTGCGCATGTTGCTGGAAAGTGATCGAACCGTGCTGCTTGATGCCGATGCATTGAATATGCTGGCAACACATGATGAGCTGAAGGCACTGGCTGTCGGTCGGAAGGCGACGACGGTATTTACGCCGCATCCGGGTGAGGCAGGTCGTCTGCTGGGGTGTAGCTCAGCAGAGATACAACAGGACCGGCCCGCAGCCTTGCGTCGTCTGGTCGGTGAGTTGCAGGGCTGGGTGGTACTCAAGGGAGCGCAAACCCTGATCGGCGCCCCCAACGGGCGTTTGTGGTTGTGCCCTTTTGGTTGCAGCCGTCTGGCCACAGCCGGAACTGGCGATGTGCTCAGCGGCATGATTGCTGGGCTTCTGGGGCAGGGCCTGGCCGTGAAAAAGGCGCTTGGTGCAGCAGTCGCGCTGCATGCCAGAGCAGGCGAGGAGAAGGGCTGGCATCGTGCCGGCCAGTTGCCGGATAAAGTGGCTGATCTAAGAGATGCGCTTTTGTAATGATGGCGCTTAACAAGGCGACTGCTGCATGATAGAACACCGTACATATTGAGGGAGACCCATGCCGGCGATTAAACGACCACAAAAGGACAGACCGCTTTCTCCTCATTTGTCTATCTATCGCTGGCAGTTGCCGATGCTGGCCAGTATTACACACCGGGCCAGCGGTATGGCCCTCGCCCTGTTTGTTCCCGTTTATCTTTTTCTATTGACCGGCCTGACCGGTTCTTCCGAAGAGTTTTCCCGCATGCTCGACTGGATGCATGCCTGGCCCGGACGCTTGATTCTGTGGCTCACCGGTGTGGCGCTATTTTACCATATGACCAACGGCATCCGTTTTATCCTATTGGATGCAGGCTGGTTTGAAGCGCGTGATTCCATGCGCCTTACCGCTCGCGTGAGTATCGGGGCAGGGGTGCTTGCAGCTGTGTTGCTGGGGGGCTTTTTATGGTGATGATGTGTTAGGCATCAATCGTTTTGGAACGGCGCATAATGGCCTTGGCGACTGGTATGTGCAGCGTCTGACAGCCGTGGTGGTTGCGCTGCTACTGCCGCCTGCCTTTTTGTTATTGCTCAGCGTGTACGCCGGTTGGCTGGATCAGATGCAATTGCTTGATCTGGTGGATGGCTATATCGGACGCATGCTGCATACCTTACTGCTGATTGCCTTGCTGGCCCATGCCCACCTCGGGGTGAAAGTGATTGTTGAGGATTATGTGCATGTCGCTGCCTTGCGTATTCCCCTGATGGGAGCGGTGATGGTCGGCCTTACCGCCTTCGGTATCTGGTGGCTTTCTGTCACCTGGGCCTGGGGCACCTGATGGGGATAAACTGATGTCGTATCTGTCTTCCGAACATGTAGAACATCATTTTCATGATGTGGTGATTGTCGGCGCGGGAGGAGCGGGTTTGCGCTGCGCTCTGCAGCTGGCCGATGCCGGGCATCGCGTTGCGGTCATCTCCAAGGTGTTGCCGACACGTTCGCATACCGTGGCTGCACAGGGTGGTATCAATGCTGCACTGGGCAATCTCGTTTCCGATCATTGGCTATGGCATATGTATGACACCATCAAGGGCTCGGATTATCTCGGCGATCAGGATGCCATCGAGTATATGTGCCGCGCAGCCCCCTTGCTTGTGCATGAGCTTGAGCATCAGGGTGTGCCTTTTTCACGGCTGGAGAACGGCACGATATATCAGCGGCCCTTCGGTGGTCAGTCACGTGAGTTCGGCGAAGGCGGTCAGGCTACGCGCACCTGTGCAGCAGCGGATCGCACAGGACACGCCATCCTGCACACCCTTTACCAGCAGAATCTACGCGCCGGTACGCATATCTATGAGGAATATTTTGCCCTTGATCTGATTACCGACGATGAGGGTTGTCAGGGGGTGATGGCCTGGGACATTGCCAGAGGCGAATACCATCTGTTTCAGGCCAAGGCGGTGATTCTTGCCACCGGCGGGGCTGGTCGTGTGTATAAGGTGACGACCAACGCCCACATCAACACCGGTGACGGCGGAGGCCTTGCCCTGCGCGCCGGCCTGCCGGTAGAGGATATGGAGTTTTTCCAGTTTCATCCGACTGGCATTGCCGATGTCGGCCCGTTGATTACCGAAGGCGTGCGCGGCGAGGGTGGTTATCTGTTGAATTCCGAGGGTGAGCGTTTTATGGAGCGCTATGCGCCCACAGCCAAGGATCTGGCCAGCCGCGATGTGGTTTCACGGGCCATTGCGCTTGAGGTTCGTGCGGGCAGGGGCTGTGGTCCGAATAAGGATCATGCGCTACTCAAGCTCGATCACCTGGGTGAGGAGCTGATTCTTTCCAAGCTGCCGAATATTCATGAGCTGGCACTGCGTTTTGCTGGTGTGGATTGCACCAAGGAGCCGATTCCTGTGCAACCGACCATGCATTACACCATGGGCGGCGTGCCGACCAATCGCTTTGGCGAAGTGGTGTATCCGCAGGGTGGAGATAAAGAAGCGGTGATGCCGGGGCTGTATGCCATTGGCGAAGGAGCATGTGCTTCGGTGCATGGTGCGAATCGCTTAGGCGGCAATTCATTACTGGAGATCGTGGTGTTTGGTCGGGCTTGCGGCAATCAGGTGCACAAGCGGTTGCGTAGCCAGCGTTACCATCCGGCCATCAGTCCGGATTGCTGGCAACCGGGCGTAGCGCGCGTGCAGCGCTGGCTGGATTCGTCAAAGAGAAAAGATGGAACCAAGATTGCCGACCTGCGTGCTGATATGCAGAGCGTGATGCAGGAACATTTTAGCGTCTACCGTACCGAGGAGGTGATGGCCGAGGGTGTCAAATTGCTCGATGCCTTGGCTGAGAAACTCGAAACGGCGCGCATCGAGGATGGCAATAATATCTTTAACACGGAACTCATCGAGGCCCTGGAACTTGAACACCTGATGGGCTTGGCACGGGTGACTGCAGCCGGTGCTCTGGCGCGGCGTGAATCGCGTGGGGCGCATGCCAGGGACGATTTCCCCAAGCGTGACGATGAACAATGGCTGCAGCATACGCTGGCCAGCATCAGCCAGGGCAAGGTGAACCTCGACTACAAGCCGGTGCGCTTAAAGCCGATGACGGTGGAGTCTTTCCCGCCGAAGGAACGGGTGTATTGATATGAGTCAAACCATCCGTCTTGAAATCTATCGTTACGACCCTGAGGGGGATGCACAGCCGACTTCACAGACCTACGAGGTGCCTGTATCCAAAAGCGGTATGAAATTGCTTGATGCACTGAACTACATCAAATGGAATCTGGACGGCACCCTGACTTACCGGCGCTCCTGCGCTGAAGGGGTATGCGGTTCCGACGGTATGAATATCAATGGTGTGAACGGGTTGGCTTGCATCACCGAGGTGGCGGGTCTAAAGCAGCCGATTCGGGTGAACCCCTTGCCCAGCATGCAGGTGATTCGCGATCTGGTGGTGGATACCACGCACTTTTTCGAGCAGTACCGCTCCATCAAACCCTGGTTGCAGGCAGTATCACCGCTTCCTGAACATGAGCGCCTGCAATCGATCGAGGAGCGCGAGGCACTGGATGGCATGTATGAATGTGTGTTGTGCGGCTGCTGCACCACCGCCTGTCCCTCATGGTGGTGGAACGGTGATCGTTTTCTCGGTCCGGCTGCGCTATTGCAGGCAGATCGCTGGATTAAGGATACGCGCGATGAGGCAGCCGGGCAGCGTCTTGATGCCCTCGAAGATGCATTCAAGCTGTATCGCTGCCATCAGATTATGAATTGTATGGGGGCCTGTCCCAAGGGGCTGAATCCGACGGCGGCCATCAACCATATCAAACGGACCTTATTGGCCCGTAAATCCTGAATATGCCCCAATCTGAATCTCCTCCACATGAACTGGAGCTGCGCAGGCTGCGCTATCGCCTGAAACGTCTCGGTATGCTGGAGCTAGAGGAATGGCTGGCCAGGCTCGAGCCTGCATTGGGCAGGGGCGATGTGCCGGTGATGCTCGCGGCACAGCGATTGATGGAGATGCAAACGCCACAACTGCTGGCCATGATGCATGCCGAAACACCCATGCCTGAAGTCCTGAGGCCGTGGTTGGAGGAAAAAACCTGATGAGGGCGGCGCGCTTTTTCTGGTTTGCCTTATTTACCCTGACGCTTGCCGTGGCCTGCACATCGACATCCGAGCGGCAAGACGTTCCGCAGGCTGGAGTAGCGGAGGTCGAGACCTCGACCAAGGCCATTGATTTCCAGATTCAACCGCAACATTTGGATGTGGGTGAGGTGATAGAAGGGGAGCAGGCGCATGCCAGATTGTTTGTGCGCAATACCGGTCCTTTCCCCCTGCATATTGCCGAGGTGCAATCGGCCTGTGGCTGTACGGTAAGCGCTCTCGGCAGTCGTGAGGTGGCACCTGGTGGATTTACCACGCTGGATGTGACCATTGATACGACGGCCAAGGGTGATTCGGTTGAAAAGAAAGTCACCGTGGTGGATATGCTGGGGCGGCGGGCGGATGCATGGCTGAGCTTGCGAGTTAAGGCAGGTCCGCATGACGCTGAGATGGATGGTCGCGGTATCTTCAGCGGTAAGTGCGCTGCCTGTCATGTTGCACCGGCACAGGGCAAGGTGAAGGGGGCGGAAATCTATGCAGCAGTCTGTGCCATGTGCCATGGCGTAGAGGGCCGGGGCGCTTATGCATCAAAGCTGCGCGGACAGGATGCCGACGCCCTGCGTTTAATCTTGGAGCATGGCATCGATCGCCGCATGCCGGCTTTTTCCCGGGAAAAGGGCGGTCCTTTGACCCCGAAACAGATAATCGAGCTAACTAATTGGCTTTCAGGGCTGGACGAGTGAACATGAAGAAGCTATAAATGCGCCATGAAAAAAAGCACTGTAATAGCCCCCTCAATTTTATCCGCTGACTTCGCCGATCTAGGTGCCGAGATTCGCGCCATCGATGAAGGCGGTTGCGACTGGATTCACTTCGATGTGATGGATGGTTCCTTTGTTCCGCCCATCACCATCGGCGACAATGTGTGCAAGGCGGTTCGTCCGCACACCAAGCTGCCCATCGATGTGCATCTGATGGTCAATCATCCTGACACCCAGGTGGAAGGTTTTATCAAGGCCGGTGCCGATTATGTCACCGTGCATCAGGAAGCCTGTATTCATCTTGAACGCACACTGCAATACATTCGCTCGCTCGGTGCCAAGGCAGGTGTGAGCCTGAATCCATCCACGCCGGTGTCGACTATCAAACATGTTCTGCACTGTTGTGATCTCGTGCTCTTGATGAGCGTGAACCCGGGTTATGGTGGACAATCCTATATCCACGCAGTGACCGACAAGATTAAGGAAGCCCGCAAGATGCTTGACGATGCAGGCTGTGATGCACGACTTCAGGTCGATGGTGGCGTTAATGTGGCGACCATGGCTGAAGTGGCTGCCGCCGGTGCCGATACCTTTGTTGCCGGTTCCGCGGTCTACGGCAAGCCTGATTACGCGGCTGCCATCAAGGAACTACGCGAACTGGCCGATAAGGCCTGATTGCCATAGCGGACCTAACACGTCCGCTTTTTGTTTTGCTTGTTTGGTGAATTAGTAAGAGAAGAACTTTATCTATAAGAAGGGAAGGGCCGCATGGCCAAGGAGGGATTAAATATGAGTGACACACTTGACCATACCCGGCGTAATTTTCTTTACGTAGCCGCCGGTGGTATGGGTGCTGTTGCCGCAGGTGCGACGATCGTGCCGTTTATCGGCAGCATGTTGCCGGCTGCGGATACACTGGCCGCATCCAAAACCGAGTTTGATGTTTCTACCGTTACGGCTGGCCAATTGGTTGTGATTCAATGGCAAGGCAAGCCTGTATTTGTAGTCAATCGCACAGCGGAACTGCTTAAGCAGGTGGATGGGCATGATGAAGTGCTCAAGGATGCCAATTCCGAAGCCATTGAAGAGGTTAGTGCCGCGTGGATTACTCCGGAGAACCGGAAGTATCGTGCTATCAAGCCGGAATACCTGATCATGGTGGCCAGCTGCACGCATCTGGGTTGCATTCCGCTATTCAAACCGTCTCCAGGCCGCAAGGAATGGGGGGATTCGGTGCCTGAAGATTGGCCCGGCGGTTGGCACTGCCCATGTCACGGCTCCTTGTATGATGTTTCGGGCCGCGTGATGAATGGTTCACCGGCACCGCATAATCTTCATTTGATGCCTTATGAATATACCAGCGACACGCAAGTCGTGATCGGCTAAGCGGACCTAGGAGGGGAATGTGTTAGATAAAATAATGAAATCCAAACTGTTCGGCTGGGTCGATGAGCGCACCGGTGCAGAGGCGATTATTAAATCGCAGCTGACTGAATATGAGGTGCCGAAGAACCTGAATTATATGTGGAACTTCGGCTCACTGGCTCTGTTGGTATTGGTCCTGCAGATTCTGACCGGCATCTTTTTGGCCATGTACTACAAGCCAAGTGCAGCCCTGACCATGGGCGGTTATACGGTGGCCTTTGATTCGGTTGAGCGCATTATGCGAGACGTGAACTTTGGCTGGCTGATTCGCTATATGCATGCGGTTGGTGCTTCGGCTTTCTTCGTAGTCGTTTATATGCACATCGGTCGCGGCCTGTATTACGGTTCTTATAAAGGGCCACGCGAGTTGCTGTGGATTATCGGTGTGGTCATTCTGCTGATTATGCAGGGTGCTGCATTCTTCGGTTACCTGCTTCCTTGGGGTCAGATGTCCTTCTGGGGTGCAACCGTGATTACCAACCTGTTTGGTGCTTTGCCGGTGATCGGCGGCTTCCTGCAGGAGGTGCTGCGTGGTGGTTTTGCAGTGGGTGACCCGACGTTGAATCGGTTCTTCTCCTTGCATTATCTGTTCCCGCTGTTGCTGGTAGCCATTGTCGGCGGCCACGTGCATGCCTTGCATGTCGTGCATTCCAATAACCCGACGGGTCTGGATGTGCATGAGGGCAAGAGCACGATTCCTTTCCATCCTTACTACACCATCAAGGATGCATTCGGTGTTGGCGTGTTCCTGACCTTCTACTGCTATGTGGTGTTCTTCAATCCGCAGATGGGCGGCTACTTCATCGAAGTGGATAACTATGTGCCGGCCAACAATCTGCAGACGCCGCCGCATATTGCTCCGGTCTGGTATCTGACACCTTGGTACACCATTCTGCGCTCCTTTGAGAGTAAGTTGCTGGGCGTGGTAGCCATGGGTGCTTCATTGGCCATATTGTTCGTGCTGCCCTTCCTGGATCGCAGCAAGGTACGCTCGGCACGATATCGTCCGGTATACCGCCAGATGGTTTATCTGTTCTTCGTGACAGTGATCATTCTGGGTTATTGCGGCCATTCCGCTCCGACCCCGACACTGAAACTGGTCGGACAGATTACGACTGCATATTACTTTGCGTTCTTCCTCTTGTTGCCCTTTGTGCACAAGTTCGAGAAGACCAAGCCATTGCCGGAGGAGATTTAACATGAAACTGAAGCAATTACTGACAGTAGCATGTCTTTCACTTGCAGTGGCCTTCCCTATGGCTGCACAAGCCTCAGGCGGAGGTGTCGCACTCAAGCATGCCGAAGTTGACGTAACCAGTCAGGAGCAGATTCGTCGTGGTCTGACGGTGTTTGTCGATGTCTGTATGGGTTGCCATTCGGCGAAATATGTCACCTACAAGGGTCTGATTGATTACCCTGAGATTGGTCTCAGCCGCGAAGCAGTTGATGAGTTGCGCGGTGATAGTCCATTGACCTCCGGTATGATCACCGACCTGAGCCCTGAAGATGCTGCGGTATCCTATGGCAAGGTTCCGCCTGATCTTTCGCTGATCGTTAATGCCCGTCGCGGTGGTGCGGATTATATTTATTCGCTGTTGACTGGTTTTGAGTCAGATCCCGCAGGTGAGGTTCCAGACGGTAATTACAATGAATATTTCCCTGGTCATCGTATTGCCATGCCGGATCCTCTTGGCTGGTTGGACCATGATGAAGCAGATACTGCTGAGCTGGAGGCGCAGGCCAATGATGTGTCGGCCTTCCTGACTTTCATCGGCGATCCGCATCAGAATGAACGTCATGCCATCGGTAAATATGTCATGATTTTCCTGATCCTGCTGACGATTGTGCTTTATCTTCTCAAGAAAGAGGTCTGGAAAGACGTTAAGCATTGATACCTGAGTCATCAGGTAGTTCATGTCGAAAGGCCCGCCGCTGTGCGGGCCTTTCTTTTCATAGAACAAGCTGTCTTTTAAATGAAAATTGGAGGGTGATTTAGATGGACTGGATGCTGTTGGTAATCATGATTCCATTTATTGCGTTTTGCTGGTGGGCAGGTTTTTTTGCCACCAAACGATATCGTCAGGCCAAGAATCGTGGTGAGAAATAATTCTTAAGGATACGTAGTCGTGGAAGCCTGGCTTGAAATCGTTATCCGACAAATCATTCTTTATTCGCTGCCCATGCTCATATCGCTGAGTGTGGTCGGTATGATTGAGGGGCGCTTGATCGCCAAACCCATGCCACACACTTTCTATCCCTTAAGCTGGCGTGCCGCCTGGCTTCCATGCCTGGCTGCCATCATGTTTCAGCGCGCAGTTATCTTTTCTCTTCCCCGTTATGTTGATAATGGCTTGCAGGCTGCTGCTGCGCGCTTCGCCGGACATGCGCTGCTCTGTGGGCTTGGATTCCTGCTTTATGCCTGGAGTCTTGCTCATCCTGCGGCCATGGGCTTGCCGCCCTTGCACCACTGGTGGGCCAAGGTGTTGATGTTCTTTAATCTCTGCATCTTGTTTCTTCACCTGCTCCCACTGCCCGGCATGCTGTGCGGGGAGTGGGCCTTGCCCCGCCTTGCATGGCGCTGGCCCTGTTTCGGGGCGCTTATTAATCCTTCTGCGCAGGCCATGCTGTTATGGCTGTGGGTTTTGCTGGCGGCGTCCCCTTTGCCCGATGCAATCCTAGGGACTTATGGTATTTTTCCCGTATATGGTCAGATGGCAACCTGGGCTGTTGCTCTAACGCACTGACGATGGGAGATATCGTGGGATCAACGAAGCAAGAACAGTCAGCAGAACACAAGGCGAGGCCGCAAGCGATATTGGCCGGGTTTATGGTGCGCTTTATCGCTTCCCTCTACGACCTGGGTATTATCTTTGCGCTGGCATTTCTTGTGTTTATTCCGGTTACGATGGCCGAACAAAGCCTTGGCACGATGCCACAATGGATAAAGGGCATGCTCGCCCTGACCGTGTTCTGGGCCTATTTTGTTGGTTTCTGGACACGAACAGGTGAAACAACCGGTATGCGTCCCTGGCGTCTGACGGTGGTGATGGCCAACAGTGGCGATATTCCGACACTGGCCGCAGCCAGTATTCGTTTTGCCATACTGATGGCTACCTGGCTTGCCGCAGGCTTTATCCTGCTTTCCATGCTGACGGGGAAAACGCAGAACACCGCCTACGCGACCGTGGCCCTGTTGCCCTTTTTCAGTCTTGTTTGCCTTGCGCTCACTGAAAAGAGGCAGGCTCTGCACGATCTGCTGGCCGGTGTGATAGTCGTCCGCCGCAATGCCGTTTGAAGCAATCATCAATCATCGGGGAAGCACGCATATGAGCAAAGTTATTAACGATACATCCATTATCATGGTGACCGGAGCATCCTCCGGGCTGGGAAGGGCCATCTGTGTGGCATTGGGCGGCTTAAAGGCCAATGTGCTCGCCCTGGGGCGTGATGCCGAGGCTCTTTCCGAAACCCAAGTGCTGGTGGAGAAGGCTGGTGGGCGCTGTCTGTGCATCCCGTTTGACCTGCTGAAGTTTGATGCTTACGGCAAGTTGTTTTTGAGTCTGAAGGATCAGGTCCCGCATCTTGATGGGTTGATCCACTGTGCAGGGGAGCTGGATCGCTGCACGCCTCTCCAGTATGTAAAGGCTGACGATTTCCGGAAAATGCTCGATATTCATTTGACTTCGCCGAATCTGCTTACCCAGATCATGCTGCCCTTGCTGCGCCGCGCCGAAGCGGCAACGGTCATTTTCACCAGTTGCGAAATGATGGGCGACGATCTACCCAATTGGCACGGTTACGGCATGGCCAAGCGTGCTCTGAGCTATGCTGCGGCCATGTGGTTTGCCGAGCAGCCTGATAAACCCTACCGTTTTGTCACACTCAATCCCGGCAAGATGCGTACCGAGCTGTTTAAGCGTGCCTACGGAGGCATGCATCCCAAAGAGGTCCCAACACCGGATGGCGCGGCTGAAGCCTTCCTGCGTTTGCTGGTGGCACCCTCTGAGGCGGTGAACGGTAAATCCCTGCAACTTGAAGATGCGCTGCGTTTGTAGGTGGTCTATCTACGTATCGTTCCTGCCACGGGGACATAAAAAAAGGCCGGGAAATCCCGGCCTTTTTTATTGTAAGTATGATTCGACGAATTACTTCACTTCGTGACGGATATAGGCGATCAGGTCCTGAATATTATCGTCCTTGAGGTGAGCAACTTTCGAACCGGCTCGGTCCACATGGCGACCATGGCGAATGCGAAGATCCAGAAGACGGTCATCCAGGTCGGCAACAGTCTGAGTTGCCGCAGCATTTCCAATCAACTTGATGTCCCCCGGTGTTGCATGACAGGAAGCGCAGTTCTTGGCGTACAGATTCTTGCCTGCTGCCGGATTGGCCAGATAGCGAAGGGAGTACACGTAATTGGCAATATCGGCGATATCCCGATTGGTCAGCTGGTGACGCTTGCTGGTCATCAGTGTGCCTGCGCGACCATAACGCATGGTGTGTACAATATCTTTCAGATCAAGCTTGGAATACACCAGGTTCTTGGCCCCAACGCCGGTCTGCGCACGTCCATCCGTGCCATGGCATGAAATACAGACGGCCTTGAAACGTTTTTTACCGTTGGCCATGCTCGGGGTGTACTCGAAGGTCTGGATATAATCGATGACAGCCTCAATCTCGAGGGCATCAAGGGCGTATTTCTTCGGCGTCATGGCCGTGCCTTTTATGCCGTAAGTGATGATGCGACGCAGTTCGTCACGCCCCACATAGTTTGCAATAGCGCGATGATTGCGCGCCGGGAAAGGCTTCAGGCTCTTGCCCATGGCTGTGGGTTCACCATTTGCGCCATGACATGATGCGCAGTTCTTGGCGTAAAGGGCCTTGCCATCAATGTCATCGGATGCCGAAGCCAAAGCCGGCATGATCAACAGGCCAAGTACGGCCCCAAGTATAAACCTGTGTTGCATAAATCCTCTCCTTCCTCTGATAATCTCAGAGCTAACTATTGACCAGAGAACTGCATAGCGCAAGAGGTGCTTGCGCTATGCAGCTTATGTGCACAGAGAAACCGCGATAAATTACTGATTTGCCACCAGATAGGCTACGACGGCATCAATCTCTTCGGCATCAAGTTTCTTCTTCTTGCCGAAGCCAGGCATCATGCCTTTTCCGTCTGTTACCATGGCTTTAAGAACTGCAGCGTCTTTATTCATAGCATTGACGGCAGGGCCGGTTTTCTTCTTATCGATGGCATGGCACATGGCACATTTCTTCTTGAAAATCTTGGCGCCGTCCGGTCCAGCGATAGCAGCCTGCGAACCGAGGCCGAGACAGGCGGCGGCAATCATAATGGCAAATGTTTTCTTCATGGTTTACTCCTTTGGTGTGTTCTCCATTTCTGATGGAGTCATTCTAGACTCTTGGCGGAAGGGCAACAGGTGCATCCTCTCCCCTATGGGTCTAATTTATACCCTCTCTACATCTCAATCGGGACTGACTTCGGCTTATATAGCCACATCTGATAGATGCAGATAAGAATTTGCAGGCCGAATGTTACGCCAACAAGCCCACCTGCGCCGACCACGACATAGGCGAAATCAGGAATGATCTTGGTAATAAACCAGGATGAGATATCGAGCAATAAGAAGATGAAGGGCAGGGCGACATAGGTGCGTTTGAGTTTAACCTCCATCTCACAAAGCAGGAAGATACGACCGACAAAGAACAGAATGAAGGCGATACCGAACAGATGAATATGTGATACGCGAACCAGCGCCGGGATAGTCGCACCTGTATCAGTCTTGGTAAGCTGGATTGCCTCGTTATAGGAAGTCAGGAATGGAATGGACATACCACTATCGGCTGAATGACACATGATGCAGCTGTCATCCAGAATCGGTTTGACCTGCTCGTTGAATGTATCCTCTGTTGCTCCCTGATTGATCCAGTCGAGAATGATTTCCTTGGCGGCATCGTTGGGGAGGTTAGATGCCATCGGGCCATTGATGGCAGCACCCAGACGTGTCTGGTTATGGCTTCCGTGATAGGCGATGACAACATCCTGGACCGACAGGCCGGGTTCACCGTCACGTCCCTGATGCGAATAATAAAGATGGGTCAGGGCAAAAAGATAACCAATGCCGATGGTAATCAGAAACATGGTATCGAGGATTTTTTCGCTGACCGATGTATTGGAGAAGCGTTTATATTTGGGCATGAAAGGTCCGCCTGAAATTTTTTCTGGATTATAGGGGGAGAAGAAAAAAATACAATGAATTCGTATAGTTGAGTCTTTTGCTAGGGGATGTGTCAGACGTGTTTGGGGCTTACTTATCTAACTGGTTGATTTTTAGCATTAAATTTAACATTGATAGGGAGGATGCTGCTTCGACTGGCTTTGTTTTGTCTCTTTGAGATAGAGTCCGCAGCGAAAGTCCTTCTGCGTGGAAGATCTTATGCACAAGAAGGGGTGAGGAGAGGAAACATATGTTTGGACTTGGAACCACGGAGCTGTTGCTCATACTGTTGATTGTCATCCTGTTGTTCGGGGCCGGAAAGCTGCCTCAACTTGGCGCAGGGCTGGCCAAGGGCATCAGCAACTTTCGCAAGACCATGAAGGATGATGCCCCGGCAGAGAAATCGGCCGGTGAATCCGCAGATAAGAAGGAATAGGGGAATCGCATGCCCGATATCGGGCTGTTCGAACTGATTCTCATCGGGTTGCTACTATTCTTAGTGGTTGGTCCCGAGCGTATGCCGGAGTTTCTCGGTCAGATCGGTCGCTGGGTGCGACATGGTCGTGGCTGGGTCAGCGAGTTACGCAGTGAACTGAGCAAGGAAACGGCTGCCATCACAGAACCACTAAAAGATGCACAGGCACAGGTAGAGAAGGGCATGGACAGCATGCACGTGACTGCGCGTGAGATCGGCGAAGCCGTGCACATGCCGGATGACGAAACTGCGCACACCCCGGCCGACAAGGCCAAGCCCGACTGATGACCGAGGTGCAAGGCGGGCTGCTGCCGCACTTGAGAGAATTGCGTCGCCGTCTGATGATAGCTGGCGGGGTTTATATGCTGGGCGTTGCTATCCTGATGAACTGGTCGGCGCCGGTGTTTAATTTCATGGCTGCGCCGCTGCTTGCCGCTCTGCCTGCCGGCACCCCGATGATATTTCTCAGTGCTCCGGACGTGTTCTTCACCTACCTGAAGATTGCCCTACTGGGCAGCTTGTTCCTCACTTCTCCGATCACTTTTTATCAGGCCTGGGCCTTTGTCGCGCCGGGTCTGTACCGTCAAGAGCGTCGACTTTTTTCTTTCTCTGTCGCTGGCAGTGTTGCCTTGTTTACCGTCGGTGGTGCCTTTGCCTACTACATCGTATTTCCACTTATCTTTCAGTTTTTCCTTGGTTTTGCTACCGATCAAATTCATGCCATGCCTGCGGTACGCGAGTATTTATCGCTGTTCATGAAGCTATTGTTTGCTTTTGGACTGAGTTTTGAGATTCCGATTATTCTTGTGTTGGCCGTACGTCTCGGCCTGACCACGCCGGATCGGCTTGCCGGTCAGCGACGCTATGTGATTGTCTGGGCTTTTATTGCTGCAGCGATTCTGACCCCACCCGACATCATTTCTCAGGTGCTGCTGGCGTTACCGATTCTGGTGCTTTTCGAGATCGGCTTGGTGCTGGCCCGGGCCGGAGGGAAGAACGAGGGCGAGGATGTTGCTGATTTCGACAATGATTTGCCGGTAGACGAACGAGGTAAGGAGGATTAACTGAAGATATTCAGCCGGTGAATTCCTTGACCGGTTTTTGTCGCCTGCCTACACTCGCCAATCCGTTCAAAATCCTCCATTCAGGGAGACACCAGACACAGCATGCGTGAATTCGACAAGATCAAGCGTCTTCCCCCTTATGTATTCGCCGTCGTCAACAATCTGAAGATGGAGTTGCGCCATGCCGGCCATGACATCATCGACCTTGGCATGGGCAATCCTGACCAGCCCACCCCGCAGCATATCGTCGATAAGCTATGCGAGGCCGCCCAGGACGGACGTAACCATCGTTATTCGGTATCCAAGGGTATTCCGGGCCTTAGGCGCGCTGTTTGCAACTGGTACAAGCGCAAGTTCGATGTCGATCTCGATCCGGAAACCGAGGCCATTGTCACCATTGGTTCCAAGGAGGGCCTGGCGCATCTGGCTGTGGCCATCACTTCGCCGGGTGATTTGATTCTGACCCCGAACCCGGCTTATCCGATTCACCCATACGGCTTCATCATTGCCGGGGCCGATATCCGTCATGTGCCGATGGGTCCGGGCTATGATTATTTCGAAGAGGTGCAGAAGGCGGTTAAGGACTCCTGGCCCAAGCCGAAGATTCTGGTGGTGAACTTCCCATCCAATCCGACAGCAGAGGTTGTTGACCTCGATTTTTACGTCAAGCTGGTCGATTTCGCCCGCGAGAATGGTCTGATCATCATCTCCGATATCGCTTATGCCGAAATCACCTTCGATGATTATAAGTGCCCGTCTATTTTACAGGTTCCAGGGGCCAAGGATGTCGCTGTTGAGTTCTATTCGCTGTCCAAGACCTACAATATGCCGGGCTGGCGCATGGGCTTTATGGTTGGTAATCCTGAAATTGTTGCTGCCCTCGCCAAGATCAAGTCCTACCTCGATTATGGCACCTTCCAGCCATTGCAGATTGCTGCCTGCGCCGCCCTGAACGGGCCTCAGGAATGTGTGGAAGAGGTTCGCCTGATGTATCAATCGCGCAGGGATGTGATGATTGACGGCCTGCACAAGATGGATTGGATGGCCGAGAAGCCGAAGGCCAGCATGTTTATCTGGGCTGAGATTCCGGATGAGTTCAAAGCCATGGGCTCGCTCGAGTTCTGCAAGCAGATGCTTGAGAAGGGTGGAGTGGCTGTATCTCCGGGTATCGGTTTCGGTGATTATGGTGATCAATATGTGCGTATTGCACTGATTGAGAATGAGCATCGCACGCGTCAGGCATTGCGCGGCATGCGTCAGTTCCTCAGTTCCGGCGCATAGTTTTTTTTGTTTAAACCATTGGAGTTTGTGATATGACAGAATTAAGAGTGGGGCTGCTTGGGCTGGGGACGATTGGTACCGGCGTGGCCCGTATTCTGATCGAGCAGAAAGAACTGATCAGTCGGCGTCTGGGAAAAGAGGTGCGGCTGGTTGCTGCAGCTGATCGATTCCTTGACCATGATCGCGGGCTGGATTTCACCGGTGTTCGCTTGTGTGACGATGCTGCTGATGTGGTGGCCGCCGACGATGTCGATCTGGTGGTCGAACTGATTGGCGGCTATGAACCGGCTCGCAGTTTCGTGGCGACGGCTCTGGAGAACGGCAAGCATGTGGTGACGGCCAATAAGGCGCTGATTGCCAAGCATGGGGAAGAGCTTTTCCCACTGGCTGCTGCAAAAGGCCTGCAGATTGGTTTTGAGGCTGCTGTGGGTGGCGGCATTCCATGCATGAAGGCCTTGCGTGAAGGGCTGGCTGCCAATGCGATTGAGTCGGTGTATGGCATTCTCAACGGCACCTGTAATTTCATTCTTACCAAGATGGAGAATGAAGGGGCGGATTATGCCGATGTACTGAAAGAAGCGCAGGCGCTTGGTTATGCTGAGGCTGATCCAACCTTCGATGTCGAAGGCGTGGATACCGCACACAAGCTTTCCATCCTTGCGGCCATGGCTTTTGGTTCGAGAATCAAGTTTGATGAGGTCTATACCGAGGGCATCAGCCGGATCACGGCTGCCGACATTGAGTCGGCACGCGAGATGGGTTATCGGATTAAATTGCTCGGCATTGCCAAGCCGCATGGTGCCAATGGTGAAGTGGAACAGGTTGAGATGCGCGTACATCCGACACTGGTTGCGCTGAATTCACAGATGGCACAGGTATCCGATTCCTACAATGCGGTGCAGATTTCCGGCGATTTTGTCGAGCACACCATGTATTTCGGTCGTGGTGCCGGTGAACGGCCGACGGCTTCGGCTGTGGTTGCCGATATCATGGACATTGCCAGCGGCTTCCCTGATGGCATCGCGCATCTGGCGCCACCGATGGGCTTTGTCGAAAGCTCCCGCCGCGAAATACCGACGCTGCCGATGGCCGATGTGCAGTGTGAATATTATCTACGCCTGATGGTGAAGGATGAGCCGGGAGTGATTGCTGCTGTGACCTCGATTCTGTCCGATCATCGCATCAGCCTTGAGGCTTTGGTGCAGAAAGAGCGCCATGCCAGCAACACGGTACCGATTGTGATGATGACGCACGAAACAAGCGAAGGAAACATGCAGGCGGCGATCAGTCGCATTACCGGTCTTGCTGCAGTCGAAGATGATGTGCTGATTCTACGTAAAGAAGCTGCAGTCGCATAAGGATATTCAGAGGAAACCATGCCCAGATACGAAGGAATTATTAACCGTTACCGCGCCTTTCTGCCCATTGGCAAGGACGATGCCGTCATCACTCTCTATGAGGGCCATACGCCCCTGCACGAATCGATGAATCTGCGTAATGCCATCAATCCGGAGCTCAATATCTTCCTGAAGTTCGAAGGTCTGAATCCAACCGGATCCTTCAAGGATCGCGGCATGACCATGGCTGTGACACAGGCTTATAACGCCGGCTCACGTAAGGTGATCTGTGCCTCCACCGGTAACACCTCCGCTTCGGCTTCTGCCTATGCAGCCAATTGCGGTATGGAAGCCTATGTGTTGATTCCCGACGGCAAGATCGCACTCGGAAAAATGAGCCAGGGCATGCGCTATGGCGCCAAAGTGATTCAGATTCGCGGTAACTTCGATGATGCGCTGGAACTGGTGCGTACCATCTCGGCTGATGGCTCCATTTCGCTGGTAAATTCGGTGAATCCGTATCGCATTCAGGGGCAGAAAACAGCCTCCTTCGAGATTATCGATGAACTGGGATTTGCTCCGGATTATCATGCTTTACCGGTCGGTAATGCAGGAAATATCACTGCGTATTGGATGGGTTACAAGGAGTACTTCGACAAACGCATTAGTAAGAGCCTGCCAAAAATGATCGGCTTTCAGGCAGCTGGTGCCGCGCCCATCGTGCTCGGTCATCCGGTGGAGAATCCGGAAACCATCGCTACGGCTATTCGGATCGGTAAGCCGGCTTCGTGGAAAGAAGCAGAAGCGGCACGAGACGAATCCGGTGGCGTGATTGATGCTGTGACCGATGAAGAGATTCTTGAGGCCTACGGCATGTTGGCCTCCATGGAAGGGGTGTTCTGTGAGCCTGCTTCTGCTGCCTCGGTGGCCGGGGTTATCAAACTGAACAAGGCTGGCCATTTCCAGCCGGGCGAAACGATTGTCTGTACGCTGACCGGTAACGGTCTGAAAGACCCGGATACAGCGATGAAGGGCGTACCGACACCCGTGACCATCGATGCCAATGAGGATGCTGTGCGCAGGGCGCTTGATTCCTGATTCATCCCTCTTGGGCCAGCCCATCCCATTACTGCTGATTAGCGATGCCCTACACGGGGCGGAGGGCGGTTTTGTTTTGCATCCATCCCTCATGGATTACCAGCCCCGACTGCTTAAGAGACAGCGGCGCTGGTTCCATTGTGCAGAGAAGACCCCGCTTGGCTGGTATGCGTCACTGGTGCATAGCGATCCTGCATCCCTGCTGGCTGCGCGTTGTAGTGATCTACCGACCGACGCCCGGCAGGCCTGGGTGGCATCGCCTTACCATGCCCAATTGGGCCGAGATACGGTTCGCCTGATGCCTGAAGGGGAGTTGGCCTGGTCTGAGACTGATGCAGTCTGGTTATGCGGCCTGCTTAATCCATTGCTGGGAGAGGAGTGCATGAGCCTGCATGCCGTTGGTGCAGCCCTGCTGCTGGCCTGCAAGTATCCCTTGGATACCCATCCCGTTTCCTTTGCTTCTATTGCCGGAGGACTGCTGCCCAATCGGCATCCTGATGGCCCTGATGGGGGACGTCTGATGCGTCTGTTGGCCGAAATTCAGATGAGCCTGCACGCTGCTACGCATAGCACAGGTCAGCCGACGCGAGATGGGCAGCCTGATATCAGTGGTCTGTGGCTGTGGGGAGCAACAGCGTTACCCACCGTATTACCCGTTGATTTACCCTCCGTTGCAACGCGCAATCCGTTTTTGCAGTCGCTGCAGGTCGAGTGCAAACAGGAGCACGGGGCGGAGATTATGATTAGCGAGGTGGAACGCTTACCTGACTTGTTGTCTTCAGCGGCGCTTCCCAAAACAGTGGTTTTGGCAGGTGCTGGGCATGCCGTCTGCTTGAAGCAATCCCTATTGCCGAGTTTTACCAAAAACTGGCAAGCGAAATCGCCCGCCACAGAGGCCGAGCTGTTTGCCCATATAAATAGGATGCTGGATGCTGCCTAATCAAAAGACCCTGCGCGGCCGCAAACTAGTCTGGCGGCATGATTCCCTGCAAGCCGACGATCCCTTGTCCGCATGGCAGGGCTTGTTAACTGCGCGGGGCATGAATGAGTCCGACGCCTTTTTCACACCGCGCCTGTCTGATTTGCCTGATCCTTTCACCATGCGCGATATGGATAAGGCGGCGGATAGGTTGGCGAAGGCTATTGTGGAAAAAGAGCCAATTCATGTGTTTGGTGATTTCGATGCCGACGGGGTCAATGGTACGGCGATTCTCGTTGAAGCCCTGCGTGCTGCCGGGGCTACTGTTACATTCTCCATTCCGCATCGCTCTGAGGACGGTCATGGGATTGGGGTGGAGCCCGTTCTGGAGGCAGCAGGGCGCGGTATTCGTGTCGGCATCAGCGTGGATACCGGAACGACCTGTACGGATGCCTGTGTGGCGGCGCGTGATGCAGGCATGGACCTGATGGTCAGCGATCATCACCTACCGGAAGAAACCTTGCCGCCGGCCTATGCCCTGCTCAATCCGGCACGTGCGGATTGTGGATTCGCCGATAGGAAGCTATGCGGCACCGGTGTGGCTTTCTTTCTACTGATGGCCGTGTGGAAGGTATTGTCCGATAGAGGTGCGAGGCCGGATTTCGACCTGCGCAACCTGCTGGACCGGGTGGCCGTGGCCACGGTGGCCGATGTCATGGATCTGGTCGGGGTGAATCGTGTTCTGGTTTATCACGGTCTGCAAAAGCTGAACAGCGCCCCCTCGGTGGGTATGCGTGCCCTGATGAACGTAGCCCGCGTGAAGAAAGCAGTGAGTGCTGAAACCATCGGCTTTTATCTGGCTCCTCGAATCAATGCCGCAGGCAGAATGCAGCACGGGGAAGCCGCGATGCGCATGCTCTCCACACAGGATAAGGATGAGGCAGCAGTCCTTGCCGAAGAACTCGATGCATCAAACAAACATCGCCGGCTGGTTGAGGCCGAGGTGTTCAAGCAGGCCGAAGCCAAGCTGGCCGGCTCAAGCGTTCTGGCGACATGGGATAAGGAATGGCATGCCGGGGTGGTTGGCTTGGCTGCTGGCCGTTTGGCACGCAAGCACGGCAGACCCGCAGCAGTCGGCTTTGTGACACCTGAGGGAGCCGTTCGCGTTTCCCTGCGCGGCACGCCCGGCTTCCATATCGGGGATTTGCTGAATGCATGCAGCGACCACCTCGACGGCTTCGGCGGACATGCTGGTGCCGGTGGTGGGGGCATTAAGGAAGGTGCGTGGGATGCGTTTGTGTCCGCATTCGGTGCGGCTATTGAGTTGCAGGCAGTTGATGCCGCCAATCATCTGGAGCTGTCCGTGGACGGTATTCTGGGCCTCGGTGCGATGCATGCAGGCCTTGCCGAACGTCTGGCCCGTTTCGAGCCGCTTGGCCGTGGTAATCCGGCCTGTTCATGGTTGCTCAAGGATGTGCATATAGCTGATCGCCGCGACATGAAGGGCGGCGTTTCCCGTCTCAAGGTTGGCGACGGATCACAATGGCTGGATTGCATCATCTTCGGCGCCAATGGCTTTTCCCAGCCTTTACAGCCCGGTTGCACCGTATCCCTGCTCGGCCAACTACAGATCGACGATTATCGTGGCGGTGGTGCGGTGCAGTTCGTCGTCGAGGATGCA
>Ga0316187_10000696_pt1 | contig 27426 bp, 22 predicted proteins | sample CroRivburrow1_MG_FD_204927 | JGI IMG/M metagenome (GOLD analysis project Ga0316187, IMG submission 204927) | Coastal sediment microbial communities from Maine, United States - Cross River worm burrow 1 | ecosystem: Environmental > Aquatic > Marine > Coastal > Sediment | place: USA: Maine...
ATCTACATCCACTTTGAGGCGCACGACTGAGGGAAGTTTTACTTCTGAGAGTAAAGGGGCCAATTGCCAGGGCAGGTGTTTGCCTGAGGCATCGCGCAGCACCAGTTCGAAACGGAAGCGCCCGGCCAATCGTTCGATGGCGCACGGCATAGGACCGGTACAGCGCACCTCTTCCGATAGACGGCGGCATTGGGCGGCAAGCATTTCGCCAGCCTCGCGCGCAGTATCTGCACGAACGGCCGACACCGTCAACCGAACCCAACGGGCGAAGGGCGGGTATTGCAGGGCACGACGCAACTCAAGTTCATCATTCAGGGTCTGCCGCGCCTGTTCATCACCAATGCGCTCCAGCCATATCGCTCCGGGATTACGCGTCTGCACCAACACCCGTCCTGCAAATTCGCCGCGACCGGTACGCCCAACCACCTGAGTCAGCTGCTGCCACCAGCGTTCGCCAGCCCGGAAATCAGGGATGGAAAGGCCAAGATCGGCATTCACCACACCGACCAGCGTGACATTGGGGAAGTGATGACCCTTAACCAGCATCTGCGTGCCGATCAGACAATCCAGTCTGCCGGCAGCAAAATCATCCAGCCGCTTAACCAACTGCCCCGTGCCACGCACCGTATCGCGATCAAGCCGGGCGAATTTGAGATCTGGCAGGGCTTCCTGCAATTGTTCTTCCACCTTCTCCGTACCCTCGCCCATGGGTAGCAAGGCATCCTCACCACAAGCCTCGCAAACCTGGGGAACAGGTCGCAGAAACCCGCAGGCATGGCAGCGCAGTTGGCGACGTTTGCGATGCAGGGTCAGGCGCAGGGAGCAGGCCGGGCATTCGGGCACATCTCCGCAGGCACCACACATCAACGCCGGCGCATAGCCGCGACGGTTCAGATAGAGCAATGATTGTTGGCCCTTATCGTGTACCGCGGACAAGGCCTTGAGGAGTTTTTCGGAAAGCGGGTCTTCCACACCGCGCATATCCACCTGCTCAATCACAGGTGCCGGATGCGGACTGATGCGCTCGGGCAATTCAAGCAGGGTGTAGCGCCCTTCTGTAGCTCGCTGCCAGCTTTCCATACTCGGCGTGGCACTGCCCAGCACCACGGGAACGGCGCACTCCTGAGCCAGCAATACAGCCAGATCGCGGGCATGATAGTGCACACCCTCCTGCTGTTTGAACGAGGTGTCATGCTCTTCATCGACGACGATCATGGCCAGATCAGGCAAGGGGAGAAAAAGGGCGGAGCGGGTGCCGACCAGAACCTGAGCCTCATTCAACTCACGGCGCATGGCCAGACGTTCGATATCAGTCAGGCCCGAATGCCATACGGCAACACGCGTAAAACGGGCACGCAGGCGCGCCAGCCACTGCGGGGTAAGGCCAATCTCCGGCACCAGAATCAGCACCCGCCCGCCGTCCGCGATGCGTTTAGCGGCTGCGCGAAGATAAACCTCGGTCTTGCCCGAACCGGTACAGCCGAACAGCAGGAATGGGGCAAAGCCCTGCGCTGCGAGGATGGCATCGAGCGCCTGTTGCTGCGCTGGATTCAAATGCTCGGGAATCGCCTCGGGTGTCGCATTCCCATCTGCCATATTTTCACTGATGGCGATTTGGTGCGTGACTTCCTCAAGCAGACCTTTCTCGGCGGCCATAGCAAGACGATGAAAAAAACCTTCGTGGGGAAGTTTGCGCCGCAGCGAACCAGCCGATAGTTTCTTGCGCTTGCCGAATGCTTCTCTCAGGGCTACATCCGCATCGCCGAGCCTGCCTGCGTCTGTCAGTCCCCAACTGCGCTTATCATCATGGGCAGCCCAGCCCATGGCAGTCTCACCCATCTCACCGGGAGCTGCAGCGTAGTAACGGGCGGCCCGCTCCAGCCAGCGAAGCCGAGCCGAGCCATACAGCGGGTGCACATCAAGGCGATCCATCACTGCCTTCAGGCCTTCCTGCCCTTCGCCTTCGGCTATGCTCATGATCACACCACCACGCACACTTCGCCCAAAGGGAACACGAACACGCAAGCCGGCTTCAGGCTCACCCAAAGATTCTGGCCAAAGGTATGTGAACAGGCCGCGCATTGGTGAGAACACCGCCACATCAACCGTGGTTGTCATGGATGCAGAACTATCGCCGGACGTCATGGAGGTAATAGTAGGGTTCAGTGCTTGCTGGGTGAAAAAGACTCATCCGGTTGGTATTCCGGCACCAGAACCTTAAGAAGGCGACGTACTTCGCCAAGCTCACGCCGTGTACAGGCCTCGCCAAGCTCGCCGACATTGCGTGTAAACTCGTCCCACTCCACCTGCCGGGCATGAGCCAGCATGATCTTGGCATGACTGGTCGGCTGCAGTGGCTCTGCATCGTGGAACAGCTCCTCGAACATTTTTTCCCCCGGCCTAAGGCCGGTAAACTGGAGCGCTATGTCCACACCGGGCTCATAGCCGGAAAGACGAATCATCTGCTCAGCCAGATCGACGATACGAATCGGTTCGCCCATATCGAGGACAAATATCTCTCCACCCTGCCCCATAGCACCAGCCTGCAGAATAAGGCTGACAGCCTCAGGAATGGTCATGAAATAGCGCGTCATATCCGGATGCGTCACTGTCACCGGGCCACCCTCGGCGATCTGCTTGCGGAACTTGGGCACAACACTTCCGGCTGAGCCAAGCACATTGCCAAAGCGCGTGGTGATAAAAGCTGTGTTGGGACTGCGTTCGGCCAGGTTCTGGCAATAAATCTCGGCTGCCCGCTTGGTCGCGCCCATTACATTGGTTGGATTCACTGCCTTGTCGGTGGATACCAACACCATTTTGCCAACACCATATTCAACAGCCAAATCGGCCACCTGTGAGGTTCCGACAAGATTGGTTCGGGTCCCCTCAGCAGGATTTTCTTCAACCAAGGGCACATGCTTGTAAGCTGCGGCATGAAACACTACCTGCGGCCGATAGGTCTCGAAAATCCAGCGCATGCGTACTGTATCACGCACATCGCCAAGCAGAGGCACGCAGGAATCCACAGCCATAGCTCCGGCCCCCTCCCTGAGTTCCTGCTCAATGTTGTACAGGTTGAATTCAGAATGATCCAGCATGACTAGTCGGGACGCACCAGCGCGTCGAATCTGTCGGCACAGCTCGGAACCGATTGAGCCACCGGCCCCCGTAACCAGAATGCACTTACCGGCGATAAACGACGCAATAGCCGCATCATCCAGTGTCACAGAATCTCGGCCAAGGACGTCTTCAATGGTGACTTCGCGTAATTGGCTGACAGTCACACGGCCATCGGCCATCTCTGCAAGCGAGGGTAAAACGCGGCAAGTAACTTCCATCTCTCGACACTGTTCACTGATACGCTGCACAAGCTGTCGCGGCGCGCTAGGAATAGCCAACAATACAACCTCGACAGCGAATTTCTTCGCGACCAGAGACAGATCTTCCAGTCGTCCAATGACACGAACACCATGCACCTCCTGCCCCTGCCGTCTGTCGGCATCATCAAGAAAACCGACGGCTTGATAGGGCCCGGCCTTAAGCAATTCGCGAATTAGCTGTTCGCCTGCGGCACCCGCACCGATAATCAACGCACGTTGCCGTGTTTCGCTGAAATGCAGTGAATGATCCTTCCACCAGCGGTAAAGCAAACGGGGAAGGGCAAGACCGAGCGCCAAAATCGCGGGATAAGACACCAGCACCGAACGCGGTATGCCGGCCAGACGATCCCAGATAAAGATAATGATAAAGCTAAGGAACACGCCAACAACAACAGCACGCAGAATACGCAATAAATCGGGCAGCGAAGCAAAACGCCAGACACCACGATACAAGCCAAAGTACCAGAACACCATCAATTGCAAGGGAAGCGAAACGGCAATCAACTGATGTACGGATTCCACATAGTAGGATGGAATACCTTCAAAATTGAAGCGCAACCAGAACGCTGCCCAGACAGCAACCGGAACCCAGAGAAGATCATGGGCGAAGGCAAACCAGCGGTTGCGAATCAGCGATAATTTAAGCATCGAAGCACCCTACTCAAAGCAATGCCACAGCGCCAAGGCTGATCGTTGCAGAATCTAGGCCCCGGTCGGCTTCAAGGGCTTCCCGGACGCCAGCCCCAGAGCCAACATCAGCACCAGCAACACCCCGGTTCCATGTTGCTCGATAGTCGGCGCGAAACACGCATCAATGGCAAGCGCAAGGCCGGACAAGACCAGCAGTGGCGATTCAAGACCTTCCCCCCAGACAAGCCGCCAGCCGCTGCGCATCCAGAGTACGACCAAAACCATAAAAGCAGCCAGACCAACCAAGCCCCAGCGGGCCAGAGACAACATATACATATTATGCGGATGCGAAGGGATATGACCGGCAAGCGCTCCGGATTTCAACAGTGGCTGCTTATCCAGAATCCCGGCTGCCGCCTGAGGGAACCCGCCAGTACCGACGCCGAGCACAGGATGCTCCAACCATGCCTCCACAGAAATAATCCACATCGTCCAACGCGGGTTAGCATGCCCCACCTCACCACTCCACATAGCAGATACTTCATGCAGCGTGACAAGCATCCGTTCCTTACCCGGCCCGGTTGCCAACAAGCCACCCATGACCACAAGCAAGCCCAGCGGCAATCCCCATGCCTTCCAGCCCACACCCGACCAGCCCACACGCACAAGTTGCCGCCAGAGCACAATCGCAAGCATGGCCACCGCCACCAGATAACCGCTGCGACCCTGCGCTGCGAAGATCATCACCCAGGCCCATGAAGCCAGCAGCCAGACAGCCGCGCGCTGCAAGCCGTGCAAATACCAGCCGCGATGCAGCAACCAGCCCGCCCAGATACCATACACAAAACCGAAACCGATATGCCCGATATAACCAGTGGCATCTTCAGCATTCGAGCCACCAAAGTCCGCAATGCTTACATAGCCGAACATTTGCAGCACACAGAACACCAAATGCGCTGTCAGACTCAGAGAGAGGAGCATAAGCAGACGGGTGCGCCACAAGGCATCATTCAAGGCAACCACGAGCACAGGCACGGCAAGCCAGAACCATTGATGACCCAGTACTTGCAGCCCCCAGGCCCGATCCGAACTCCACAGAAGGCCGATCGCCATCAAACCCCAATAGGCCAGCATAGCAAGGCTCAGCGAGCGATAGTCAGCCCACATACGCAATATTCCGTCGCGCCACATACCGCAAAGCATTCCGAGCCCGAGCACCGTGCCGAGCAGCGCATTGGAAGCTGCAACTGAAAATGGAAAGACCAGCACCAGCCCGCAAAGCAGCCAGCGGACAATCAGGCCTGCTTTATCCAGCACTAGCGTGCGGCCCTGCGCATAATCTGGTCAATGATTTGCGCCATAACGCTAATATCGTCATGCGACAATGTGGGATGCACCAGCAGGGCAAGGCTTGTTTCACCGGCGCTGCGGGCGACGGGGAGTTCATCCATTACCCAGCCCTTGTCGGCAAAGGCCTGCTCACGCCCGATCTCACTGCAACTGCCGTGCATGCAAGGAACACCTGCCGCATTGATTTCATCAACGATGCGATCCTGATTCCAAGCCGCTGCCAACATTCCGGTATCGATGCAGGCATACAAGCGATAAAAGGACGACTGCACATCGTCCGGAGGCAGGGCAATGCTCAAACCCGGTGTGTCCTTGAGATGATCTGCAAAACACTGCGCATGCGCGCGTCGCTTCTTCACCCATTCGGGCAACAGGCGCAACTGAATGCGGCCGATAGCAGCCTGCATTTCCGTCATCCGCCAATTGGTGCCGAAGCTGCTATGCAACCAGCGATGCCCCGGCGGATGATCGGTCCGTTTGACCAGTTCGAAATCCTTACCGTGATCCTTGAAGGCCCATGCACGACGCCATGCATCTTCATCTCTAAGCAACAGCATGCCGCCCTCACCACCGGTGGTCATGATCTTGTCCTGACAAAAAGAAAAGGCTGCGGCATCGCCGAAACTACCCACCGGCTGCCCATGATATTCCGCACCATGCGACTGCGCGCAGTCTTCGATAACATACAGATCATGACGCTTTGCAATATTTAAAATGCGCTCCATGTCGCAGGGCCAACCACCCAGATGCACGGCAATGATGGCACGCGTGGCAGGTGTAATTGCGGCTTCAATGCAATCCGTATCGATATTCTGACTGAGCGGATCAATATCCACGACGACGGGCCTTGCTCCGCGCATCACCACACAGCTAGCCGTGGCGATAAAGGTGCGGCTCGGCACGATGACTTCATCATTTTCACCAATACCCAGCGCATACAGGGCCAATTCCAGCGCCACCGTGCCATTGCACAGGGCAATCGCATGCGGCATGCCGCTATAATCAGCAAACTCACGCTCGAAGCTGCGACCTTCATCCCCGGTCCAGTAATTCACCTTGCCGGAAGCCAGAACACCGGAGACAGCATCAATCTCCTGCTTGCTGAATGCCGGCCAACCAGGGAAGTCTTTTTTTCTGGCACTCATGCTCACTCCGCTGCCTTGATCGGGCATGCCGGGCAGCCGGCCACGGTAAGCCCATCATCCACATCTTTGAGCACCACAGCCCCGGCACCGACGGTAACATTGCGCCCGATGCGCACACCCTGCTTGACCGCGCAGCCGATACCCAGCCAGCTACCCTCGCCGACGGTTACATTGCCCGCCAGATGCGCTCCTGGAGAGATATGCACCCCGTCACCCAATACACAATCATGATCCACACCAGCAAGGGTATTGATAATCACGCCTCGACCGAGCCGCGCATCGGCCTGAATCACAGCGCCTGCAAAAACCACCGTGCCTTCTGCAATAACAGCTGATGGGCTGATCCACGCAGACGGGTGGACCAGCACAGGAAGTAAGCCTCCGGCTGCTTTCAATTCTTCGAGCAGCTCCATTCTTCGCGGTGCATTGCCGATCGCCACCACAGCACGCGTCTGTTCATCGATTGCGTCTGATTGCGGATCACTCACCGGCCAGCGCAAGTTTCCGTTAAGCTGTGCATACTCGCAGTCCAGAAACTGGATCGGCTCGAAGCCACCCATGGCCTCAGCGGTTTCCGCCACCACCTTTCCGTGCCCACCGGCACCAAAAATCAGCAATCCTTTCATATCATTAACCGACTCATGATGCCGACCCCCTGAACTTCTCCATCGTCGCATACCCTTGTTGGCTCACACCCTCCGATTTCACCACCTTAAGCAGGGTGAGCCAGAGGATTTTTATATCGAGGAAAAAAGATTGATGCTCCACATACCAGACATCCAGCCGGAAGCGCTCTTCCCAGCTGATAGCATTACGCCCTTTGACTTGAGCCCAGCCAGTAATGCCGGGGCGAACCTCATGCCGTCTGGCCTGCTCTTTCGAATACAACGGAAGATATTCCATCAGCAGCGGGCGGGGACCTACCAGACTCAACTCGCCGCGCAACACATTGAACAGCTGCGGAAGTTCATCGAGACTCAAACGGCGCATGATTTTTCCCAGAGCAGTGAGCCGCTCGGCATCAGGCAACAGCTCACCATTTGCATCACGCGCATCATTCATGCTGCGAAACTTGTAGATGGAAAAGGGCTTGCCGTGCAGGCCGGGGCGTTGCTGCCGGAACAGAACCGGTGAGCCAAGGCACACGCGAACCAGCACAACTAGTAAGAGCAGCAACGGCCACAAACTTGCGAGCATTATTAAGGCCAAGGAAAAATCGAAAAGTCGTTTCACAGCAACGCATCATAGTATTCCAGCCATGCCTGCGTCACCCTCGCACTGGAAAAATCATGTTCGGCCCGATTTCTTGCATCGTCGCCCATCCGTCTGCGCAGGGCGTCATCATCTGCCAGACAACGCATACAGGCTGCCAGCGCATCCACATCCCCCGGCGGAAACAACAGGCCGCTTCTGCCCTCCTCGATAGCATCCGTGATACCATAAATCCGTGAACCGATGGCTGGAATGCCACACGCCGCCGCTTCAAGAATCACGCTGCCGAAGCCCTCGCGGTAACTCGGCAGGCAGAATACATCGGCAGCTGCCATATAATCCGCAGGCTTGTCGGTATAGGCAACGAATTGCACACCGGGATGACTCGCCGATATTAACTCAATCTCGGCCTGCATCCCTGCCTCGTCCGGGCCGACGAACAGCAACCGGCTGCCTTCTGGCAAACGAATAAACGCCTGCGCCAAATCAAGCACGCCCTTGTCGCGATTCAAGCGTCCGAGAAACAGAAGAACCAGATCCTGAGCGCCGATGCCGAGCTGTGAGCGAACGGATTTACGGACCTGCGCAGCCGGATGAAACCGAGCGACATCCACACCACTGATCGATCCCTTGGCCAATACCTCTACCTTACCTGCGGGAACCACACCTTCAGCAATAAGAAAATCACGCTGCGAGTCGCTGTCGGCCAGAAGATGCGTGGCACATGCAGCCAGCAGACGATCCATGCTTTTCAGCAGTTGTCGGGAAAAGCCGCTTCGTGTGGCCCACACCTGACCGGTAAAGATATGGACCCGCAGCGGAAGCCGGGCAAAGAACCCGGCCAGCATGCCAAGCAGTCCAGCCTTAGGGGTCACCGAATGCAGCAAATCAAAGCGTTCACGCCTGAACAGACCGATCAATGCAAACAACGCGGCCAAATCGCGCAGCGGGGCAATATTACGCTCGATACCAAGTGGAATGACGCGCACTTTCAGGCCTAGATCATCAAGGAAGGCAGGGTTACTTGTATTAACCACGACGCTCACATCATGCTGCTCGCAAAGCGCGCGCAGATGCCCGGCCAGAAATGCCCTGACCGTAATCTCGCTGGCCACCAGCAGACAAAGTTTCCGCCTAGCCATGTGCGTCGGCCCTGCCATCAATCGAGGTAAGCAGAGACTTCCAGCTATCTACATCCTCACCGCTTACAGGTACCGACCGCATCTTCAACTGGGCAGCCCTGAGCGGTAACAGCGTAGCCACAAGATCGGCCAGCATTCGCAAAGACTGTGCTGCCAGGGTTCGCAAGGCCCATCCTCTTCTGTCATGTCGGAGATAGGTGCGCATCAGGCCGCGCAACATGCAGCGCCGACTCGACCACAATTTACCAAGCCCCGGTGCATCCTCGCGATAAGCCAGCACCAACTGCTGAACATTGGCAAACCGTGAGGACAGACAAGTATTGGCCAGCAACACCTGATCCTGAGCCTTGGGCAAGGATTCATCGTAAGGGTGTTGCTCGAACCAGCTTCTACGACCCATAAAACTCGGATGCAACAGTGGAAACCCCGCCCATGGAGCGGCACAAATCGCCGCATGCGATTCAGGTGTGGCGCGCTTGCCGCGCAGTAAATAGGCTGAATCGAACACCACTGCCCAACCGCCCACCAGATCAACATCCGGGTGCTCTCGCAGGTACCCCAGCTGCACGGAAAGGCGCTGCGGAAAAGCCAGATCGTCACCATCCATACGCGCAAAATACTCGCCCCGACTTTGCTGCACGGCTTGATTCAGGCGAGCTGTTAGGCCGCGATTTTTCCCGTCTGCAACAACACGGATCCGTTCATCTTCAAAGGAGCGGGCAAGCTGCAAGGTATCATCGCTCGAACCGTCATCGATGAGCAGCAATTCCCAATCGGTGAAATCCTGCTGCAGGATGGAAGCCACCGCCGCACGCAGACTTCCTGCGGCATTGAATACCGGCATGCCGATGCTGATAACAGGGGCCTTAGCCATGGTGCAGCACGCTCTCCATATCCACCGTCACCGGCGTGTCCGGCAGCTCGTCGATATACATCCGGCACCACAATTCGAAAACCATCAATTGGAAGAGCCGGTGACTCAGGCGATATTCGCTTTCCAGCGCCGGTCGCCTCGGCTCGATTCCCCGGCAACGATTGATCAACTGACGCACAACCTGCGCATCGAAAATGCCGCGTCGATTCACCGCTGCTTCGTTGAGCAACTCCTCTGCTAGCTCATAATAGCTGTCATCCGCCCAGGTATGCAGCGGAATGGAAAAACCCTGCTTACGATGCGTGAAGATTTCCTCAGGCAGCAGGTCGGCGACGGCGGCGCGCAACACGCGCTTGCCGATGCCATCCTGCCAATGCATCTCGCCGGGGAGCGACAGCGCGTGCTCGACCAGACGGTGATCAAGGAACGGGGCTCGAACCTCCAGCGAGGCTGCCATGCTCATACGGTCCACCTTGGGCAGATAGGCATCCGGCATAAAATAGCGGCAGGAAAAACGTTGCGCGGTTTCCACCGTATCGCTGCTCATGCCATCTCGCGAGAGCTGCGACAATTCCGCATCAAGTTCATCCCATACGTCAGTATCGAGGCAGTGCCAGGCAGGCATCAGCAGGCCGTCGATGCTATTCGCATCATTCAAGCGCAACACCTCAAGCGGCAGACGATGTGCACCATGCATAGATGCCTGTAGCGCATTGATCGGCTGGCGTAGCGCGGCAAGACGCCCAATGGGCGTGGCCGCGGCGGCCTGCCGCAACAGGCCAAGCATGGCCTTGCGCAATGGTCTCGGGCAGGCATACAAACGCCTAATGCTGTATAACCAGCCATAGTGCGAATACCCGGCAAAACATTCGTCTCCCCCGTCACCGGATAGCGCCACCTTTACATGCCGGCGGGCAAGCGCGGATACCATGAAGGTCGGCATGGCAGAGGAATCGGCCGTCGGCTGCCCGTGATGACTAATCATGGCGCGCAACAGTCCTTCATCGAAACCCCGGTCGGGCACATTGAACTCATGGTGCTCCGTGTCGTAACGCTCTGCCACCATCCGGGCATAGGCGGATTCATCATAGCCACTGCCTTGAAAGCGAACGGAAAAGGTCGGAATCTTTTTTCCAGAGGCGCGTGCCATCAGCGCTACTACGCTGCTCGAATCAATGCCACCGCTAAGGAATGCTCCGACAGGAACATCGGAAATCAGGTGTTCCTCAATCGAAGCCTCCAGCAGGCTACGCGTCTGTTCAACGGCTGCATGCCAGTCTGTCTGCCCCGCAGCCACAGAGGGCAGCCGCCAGTAGGATTTCTCGATCAATTCGCCTGCCTGCAATCGCAGGTAATGCCCGGGCATCAGCTGTCGGACATTGCTGAACATCGTGCGCGGCGCGGCGACAATGCCGGTGGCCAGATATTGGTTCAGGGCCACCGGATCGATACTGCGCGCAATGCCGGGATGCTGTAGCAGGCTGGTCAGCTCCGAGGCGAAGATCAGCAGCTTATCGTCGCGGTAGTAGAACAGCGGCTTGATGCCCAGCCTGTCGCGCACAAGCAGCAGACAACGATCCTCACCCGGACGGACATCGTGAATCGCATAGGCAAACATGCCACGCAGGGCATGCATGCCCTGCAGGCCATCGTCCTCATATTGATGTACAATGGCTTCGGTATCTGTGCTGGTGACAAAGCGGTGGCCGCGCTGCAGCAGATCATCACGCAGCCTGCCTGCGTTATAAATTTCCCCGTTAAAGACCGTCCACACATCACCGGCTTCGTTGCTGATGGGCTGATGACCACCGGCCACATCCATGATGGAAAGGCGACGCATGGCCATGGCTGTATCGCCGTCGATGTGCACCCCGGCATCATCCGGACCACGATGCAGCATGGCCTTATTCATCCGCTCAATGATGCCACGATCAGCTGCAACACCATCCAGATTCACAAAGCCGCAAATCCCGCACATATCAATCGTCCGCCCTGTTTTCAGCTTTCATGATAAAACAGTCTGCCTGCCCAGCCACCAACCCGGTAGGTCTTATCTCCGGCCAGTCTCCAACTGAGCTCGAACAACATACGCCTTGCCGCGCGTGCACCTCGCTTCCTGCCCCAGATCAACTGGCAGGGAAACAGCAAGAAACCACGCAGCAGCTTCAATAGAATTCCCGTACGATAACGTGATGCGATAAGTTCGAAGGCTGAAAAATCTACATCGGAATGACTGCTTTCCTGCATATGCCGCTTTGCCAGCGCCACATCCAGCAAAGCCGAGAAGCGCACCTCATAACTATGTTCCCGCCTGCATCGGGCATGCCCGGCAACAGCTATAGCATCCCGTCTTGCAGGGTCTGCAAGTAAGCCGCCGACAACATCGGCCAGCGAATCGATATCATCAAACACTGCAATTTCCTGATTCAATGCAAAATATTCTCCCAGGTGTTCGGCGCTTTCCGTCAGCAGCAATCCCCCGGCTCCCGGCACCTCGAATACCCGCGCCTTGATCTGTCTGCTGCGTGCAGGAACGCCACCCCGCATAACCACACCGGAATCACCGAAGTTCAGACTCAGCCGCGAAGCTCGCATGATTTTCGGTATCTCTTCACTGGCCACCGGCCCGTTCGGCCAGCCGAAGCCGAAACATTCAACCGCGATACCGCACTCCTGCAAGGCTGTGATCCAGTTCTGCCGGTTGCCATAGGCCGAGCCGACAAAGCTGACATCATGCAGGCATTGATCCGATGCAAGCGGCTCGGCGAACACCGCTCTGTTCGCCGCCCACTGAGTCAGCACGAAATTTTTCAGCCCCTCATGTTCCGCCTGCTGTAGCACCTCGGGATAGGTCGTCGCCATCACATCAAAACCCTTTGCGATCAAGCGCGATTGCTGCCGGTATTTCCACGAATCGTCCGGGTTCCAGTGGATGAACACAGCCCCACTCCCCTGCCGTGCCAATTGTAGGGTTTCGAGCCATAGCTCAGTCGTCATAGTTACGCACAGCACAATATCGGGTTGTTCGCGCGCAATCGATTGCAGAAAACCTCTATTCAGCTCAGCGAAATCCCGGTATGCGGAGCGATCCCATAGCTCGAAGAACACCACCTCATGGCCGAGGCTGCGCAGCGCGGGCAGAAAATTGCTATATTCGTAGCCGAGACCGCGAGCCTCATTGCCGTAGTTGTGTTTACCAAAAGCACACAGGATTTTCACGTGTGGATAAAAGCCGTCAGCCTTTCACCGCAGTGATAAAATATCCGACAGTGAAATGCTGCTTGGTATCGAAGCGGTCGAGAAGATGTGCCGCAAGAGGAATAAGACCTGCCAGTATCGGCAGCAGAAGCAACCAGACTGGCAACCATAACAGGGACACGAAAAAAGGCGGGATACCTGCAAAAGGCATACTCATCTGGGTAAAGCGCAATGCCTCCTGCGCAAATGCCTTCAGCGAACCTCCATTGGGCTGTACCCGGATATCAACGAAACCCTTTTCCGAAAGAACCTTTTCATACCAGAATGGCGTATAACCGCCGTAAAAGTGATACGGCTCCTGATGAATGCCAGAGCCCAATGGCGCAGTCAGAATTACCCTGCCTCCAGGCTTGAGAATACGCCCGAATTCAGCCATCACCGCCACCGGATCTGGAACATGCTCAATCACCTCGGAGCACAACACAGCATCAAAGACCGCATCTTCAACCAGGATTGCGGCGATATCGCAAACATAATCCATGCTACCGTAACCACCGCCGCTGAGTTGCTCACCCTGCAAAGAGGTGAAGTCCTGTGTCTTGTAATCACAATGAGAAAACAGCGCACGATAAGGGCAGGACCCGGCACCGGCATCAAGAACATGACTGCCAGCGGGCAATGCCGCCGCCTGCCTCGCCACCCATGCATCGCGCTCCACAACATTGTAATTCAGAATCGCCGATCTCTGATAGGCATCCTTCAGCATACTTAATATTCCCATCAGTCGGCCACTCCCTGCTTCTCGAACACGAACATACCGCAGGCATACTCCATATCCGCGACCTCATCCAACTCACTATTTTCATGGAACCGGTGCGCATCATCCACAAAAGAAAATTCAGCAAGCGAGAGACTACTGAACATCGCTCTAGCTTCATGCGGCGAAAAAATTCGGTGCGCATTGAAACATACCCGCGCACGACCGACCGGCACAGAAATATATAATCTCCCACCGGGTCGCAAGATACGCTGAAGCTCGACAGCCGCCTGAAGTGATCCTCTGGTATTAAGTCTGTCACCATACCTGCCCAGGCCGATATGTTCGATCACATGCAGGGATGAAAGCGAGGTCACCGAATCATCAGCAAAAGGTAAGTGTACGATATCGGCGGCTACGCTACTGAGCCCATCGAGGTCGGCATGTAAAGGCCGGTAATCGACAAAAAGGGTTTTGACTCCGCCGCTGATCACACTTGCCATCATCACGCTGGAACCAACATCAACATGTAATCCGGGACGCGCTGCATGAATACGTCTGGACAGCCAACCACCCTGATAAAAATAGTGCGGGTCGAAAGGGGTTCGTCGCACTTTATCCTGCAAACAAGGGTGCATATCCCGGAAATTCACCACTTCGCCAGACTTCATTGCTCGGTATCGCAACATATCGCGGAAAAATCCGGGGATGTATTTCAACCCCAGTAGAGGCCGTGGATACAACAGGGCCAGCCCCCAGTTTCGAAACAAATTTTTACATACCCCCCCCTTGCCAGTATATTCGGCTTGGCTTGGCTCAGGGACAAAAGTCCCTTCATTCCCCTCCACTTCTTTCAACTTCATACCCTCAGGTTTATAGGCTACGGCAACCATCGATGTGGACCATACATCCGGTGCTGACAGACCGAGCATCATGGTAAACAGGTTGGCAAGATGCTTTGTCGGAAAATAACATAGCCAGCGCAAAGTATCGACAATACTGCTCGGTTGCGGCCGTTCATCCAGCACCGCTATCTTCTCAAAGCCCTTCATCTGAAGTAAGGCATTCAACAGTGATGAGGTTGCTCCCCACTCATGGGTAAGATCATTGTGGATATCATGGCTACCGAACGGTCCGTTGGCGCTCGGGGTACGCAAAACAAGGCAACCACCCGGCATCAGCGAGTCATAACACATGTCAAGAAATTGCAGGGCTTTGTCCTTGGGCAGATGCTCGACAAAATCCAGCGATGAAATCAGAGCATAGGTATCAGGCGAATTCGACAAGATTTCAAACGCATCCCCCTGACTTGCAGGTAGCCCAAGCAAACGGGCCAACCCGATCTGGGCAGGGTCGGTATCATAACCCGCCACATTGGAATAACCCTCGGAATCCAGAAAATAAAGAAAGTTTCCATACCCACAGGGGAGATCCAGACAGGGAGCATTACGATCCGCTGGCAAAAAATCTCCGAGCCGTAAACGGTACCAGCGCCGCAGTTTTTCAAAACGCTGGCGCAGCGCACCCTCGCTGAGCAAGCCTCTGGCTTGCGTCTGGAATGCATAATATTCTTTCTCATACTGTTTCAAGTATCACCCCATCGCAAAACAACATACACCGCTGATACCACTACAACCACCTTGCTAATCAAGCGATTTGCGGAAATGAAACAGACCGTTCGCAAAGTTTGCCTGTTGATAATCCGAGGGGGAAACATCCTCGAAAAAGCGCCCTGTATCGTCCACCACGGAAAACTCGACAAGCTCCATAGGTTCGAACATTTGCAGAATATCCATCGGGCTGTGTACACGATGCGCATTGAAACAAACCCGGGGAGTGCCGACTGGAAGACCGAAATACAGGTCCCCGCCCGGTGCAAGTACTCGATTCAATTCATCGCATGCCTTGCGCGTTCCGTCCGGATTAATCGGATCGCCGTATCGCCCCAGGCCGATATGTTCGGCCACGCTCAGCGTGGAAAGCGAAACCAATGAATTCCGTTCAAAAGGCATCTCCAGAATACTCCCTTCCAATCCCTCGAAACGGGAAATCTCAGGTCGAAAAGGACGAATGTCGACAAAGCTCACATCGGTAACTGCAGTCAGCATGCCGACAAATTTCACATCGGAACCGACATCGACATGCCGGAGAGGCTTGCTGTCGGCAATCTTGCGCATTGTCCAGACAGCCTGATAAAAATAGTGCCAGTCCACACCTGTTTCGATCGTGCGGTCGAACAGGCAAGGATGCCAATCGCGGGCAGGGGCTTCTCCCCCCAGCCTTCTAAAAGCGCGCAAATCCGAGATGAAAGATGGGTAGCGTATCAAGGCAAGTACATTCATGATCGGCAGGACCGGACCGAGCACATGCCAAAGCCATCGGGGCCATCCATTTACAGGTTGTTTCATGATGCCCATCCTGCCTTTACCCCTTCCTCCTGCGCAAGACGTCGGTTAGCAAACATCACAGCAAGCAAGTAGAGCGCTGAAGAAATACACAGCGCAACGGCCACCCCGGTAATGCCGTACAAGTGAGCAAACCATAAAGCGAGAAGCAGAAAAGACACTGCCTGAATAGCCTTGGGAAGGATGTATACATGCGGCCTTCCCTGAGTGAGCCCCTGCATCACCAGCAACTGGCCCAAATGAAACAGACACAGGCCGAGAGCAATCACCCAGAAGGATGTGGCATAGGCACTAAATTCGCTATTGGACATCAAACGGATAATCGGTTCGCCCAAAAGAAACGCGATGAGAACGATCAGCAGCATCAACGAACCGATGACTGCAACACTGAGCATGATGGACCGCCTGCTACGCTGTGCCTGTCCGGGAAGCTGCATGCTTCCCGACTGGTCGAAGACCACAGGCAGTACAAACTGCCCGGTCAGATTCATCAACAAGGTAATCGGAGCGCTGGCAATCATATACAGGGCCGCATAGATACCGACCTCTCGCTCACTGTACATACCCAGAAGTATCCAGCGATCTGCATACAACACGAATACCCCAAGCACGGCGAATACCAGAAACGGCCGGATATATTCAAGCATGGACTGATATATTGGATTATCCTTATCAGCCTGCGCGTCACCCGCCTGCCAGTTTTCTTCAACCAACTCATGTCGAAAGGCAAAGCGACACTGCGACGCAACTACCACAAGCATACCGAGACAGTATCCTGTCATGGCAAAATCGGCACTTTTTCCGAACCAAAACAACAAGAATACAGCCAACCCGATTCGCAGCCAGATATCCCCACCCTGATGCAGAGCTACGATCCGCCGCTGCCGCAGCGCATTCTGCAGCGAAAGGAAAAGATGATTCACGCCACCCAGATAACCGAACAACAGAGAAACCAGCACCAACCATGTCCACCGGGATTCGTCCACCAAGCTGCCGACAGCTGCAGCCAGCATAAAAAACAGACAAAGCAGCTTCAACACCCGCGAGTGCAATCGGCGCAGCACTTCGAAATACTGCTGTAAACTTCCCTGTTCACGGCAAATTGAGAAAAAACGCAACACGCCCTGGCCCATCGGGCCGAACACAAAAAGACTGATCAGACCTGCAAAAGTCAGCCCTACGGCAAACTGCCCATAAGTTTCAACATCAAGTATATTGGTGAGAATCTTGATGGCGGCTAAGCCACCTGCAAAGGCCATTGCCTGACCGGCCATCACCCATGCCAACTCACCCTTCAGTCGGAGCAATGTGCCATGCAATCGGGTGATACCCTCACGCATGGCGGCACGCCTTAACTTGCCCGATCTTTGTGCCGATCATCCTGCTTCTCCGCTGGTTGAGCAGAGAAATCCTAGCGCGAAGCTGGACAGCCACAGCATACCACGCAAGTCGGCACCACCCGAGCACAGCCAGTCGCCCGACCTCCTCAAGCATGCGCTTCCTGAGTTGGTTTCTTTCAGCGGCATAGAGTCCGGCTCCGCTGACACTTTTCTGTTCGGCATGCCTGCGAAATGCGCTGAGCGTTGCAGGAAGATAGGAAGCAGTTCCCTGATGGCTCATTCTTAAAAACATGTCGAAATCAGCGGCATGAGGTATATGCACATTCAATCCGCCGCTGGCTTCATACAATGCACGCTTCCATGAGCAGGCATCCTGAAGCGGGGTCCAGCCGCCATAAAGCATCATGGCAGACAGGTTTTTCACCCGGCCATTGCTGTGCTGCAAAATGCATCCACTTTCATCGATGTAGAAATCATCAGCAAAGATCAGATCGCAGCCCTTACTTGCCAACGCTTCCCTGCGCAATTCCAGACTACCGCTCAGCAAAAGGTCACCGCTGTTAATCCAGCACATCAATGGGGCGGAAGACATCGCAAACCCCTTGGACAGGGCATCGGCATAGCCACGGTCTGGCTCGCTTATCCAGCCACTCAAACGATCAGCATACCGTCTGATGATATCAACACTTCCGTCCGTCGAGCCGCCATCAATAACATAGTATTCGTCACCCGGCACAAGGTTGCAGAGAACAGATTGGATGGTTTCTTCCAGATATCCAGCCATATTGTAATTGGGGGTAACAACGCAGAAACACAGGTCCGAGGCTGATTGAATTGAATGCTTCATCAAGCCTCCCCTTGCGAAAGGGTGCGGTACAAATTCAATGTCTTGCTCACACAATGCGACCAGGAGAATCCTGCCGCACGTTCCCGGCCCTTCTCGATGAAGGACTCGGACACACTGTTGCTGTTCAGCATGCGCATCAGGCTAGCCGCGAGTGATTGCGAAGATTCAGGATCGAACAGTATTGCTGCATCATCCACCACTTCGGGAAGCGAACTTGAATCGGCACAAATCACCGGGCAATCGCATTGCATCGCCTCCAGCGGCGGAATGCCGAAGCCCTCGTACAGCGACGGATAGACAAACACAGCCGCATGCTGGTAACAGGCGGTCAGCATACGATCATTCCCGCTCATCTGTATCACCCGGCCCTGAGGAATATGCAGATTATGCATTCCCTCCAACTCGGCAGGGCTGAAAGCACCGCCGCCAATACACAGCACTTTGAAATCACGGATAACATCCGGTAGGGATGCATAGGCCTTTAACAGGCATTGAAAATTCTTGTACCTGTCACGCGGTCCGACATAAAGGATATAGGGCGACTCGACAGGACGCGCCAGACCCTCCACAACCTGCAAAGAGGAAGCCAAGTGAATCACACTGATTTTTCCTTCATCCACGCCGAGCATATCAATCAGATCACGCTGCGTATTGCGGGAGATGCATATAATATGGTCACTACGCAGCACTGCTGCCCGTCGTGCAACACTCAAGGTATCATTCATGGAAGGATCGGCGAATCGCTCATGAATCATGTCATAAACCGTCAGCACCCGGCATGCCTTGCCAAGCTCAGGCGCAGTACTACGAAAATAGGTCTCATGAACGATATCGGGCGAAAAAGAACGCAGACGAGAGGCTTCAAAAAGGCCGTTGTAACACTGGCACGTCTTGGTGACACCACGAAAACAGGGAAGCCTTGCCCCCCATTGGCAGGGAAGGTCGCTGATGTAGCGGTTGATGTGCAACGGCGCATCGATGCGCACATGCTGTCCCCGTTTCAACAGGCCACTGGCCATTTCTGCATAATAACGCGAAATCCCGCCGTACTGCTGAATGGTAAAAATGCGGTTATCGAACCATATATTCAGGGGGTTGCTCAAGCAGACACCGTCATTCTATTTCGCGCATGCATCGCTGATGATCCGCATCTGCGAGCGAAGCGAAACGGAGCAGGGGATAAAGTCTGGTGGCAAAACGCAAAACCAGTTTGACGACAGGTATGCGCTTTGCCTCGCGCTGGAACAGATGCAGGCTACCGACAGTGATACAGCTGTAGCCATAGCTCGCAGCGATGTATTGCAGGGTTCTGGGTTGAAAAAAGGTGATGTGCTGACCTGTGGCAGAATAAAAGTAGTGCCAGTCGGTTCGCACCGGCTCGCAAAACAGCTCACTGCTGACAAATAACAGCCTCGGCTTCATGCGTCCAAGAACCTGTGCAAAGAAGGCTTGCGGATCAGCCAGATGCTCAAGCACCTCGAATGCGGTGACGCCGTCGTAACTTGAATCAGGGTCACCCTCAAAGCCGCGTGCAAACAGATTCTGCCCATGCTCATCCCAGCAATGAAAATCGAACCCATGATCACGCATCATGCGGGTGAGCACCCCGTGGCCGCCACCGTAATCGAGAAAGCGAGCAGCTTGCATGCCCAGCAGACGAAACAACACTGAACTGGTCTTCAGCAACCACAGATTGCGTTGCATGGCTCCGGTATCAGCCGCTGACAAAGCCTCACTGTAGGCCTCAGGCAACCAGTATGGTTTCTCTGTCTGCAACAGCCCGCAGGCCGGGCAAAGATAATAGGCGATATCGTAGCGCTTCAGCAGACCCCCGCGAAAAGAAAAATCGCATATTTCCCCACACAAGCAACAGCTATGCTGTTTCACCGCCCTCTCCTCAGCGCGAGGCAAGATATACCCTCGCATAGGGAATCAAACCTCCGGCATGGGTCCATATACCAAGATGACGGCGCACCGCGAGCCACATAAGCACATGCAGCACGATCATGCCGAATGACATGGCAAGTGCCACGCCCTCCGCACCGAAGGCGCTACCCAGCAGCCAGGTGGCAAGCAACGTGGCAAGCGCTGCCCATAATGACATGCGCACAAGCTCATTATGATAACCGGTCATCATCAATACGGGTCCGCAAAAGCCCGCCCAGGCATTGGCCAACACGCCGATACAAAGAAACACAAGAATCCACTTGCCATCCGCATAAAACGAACCGAACAACAGAGCAAGCAATTCGCCGCCCCAAAACAGAAAGACAAACATAACCAGCGACGAACAGAAAAGCGCCAACAAAGCAGCGAGGCGAACCATCCTCTCCATCTCCGGCTTTCTCTGTTCCGCATGCATACGGGCAATCATAGGAGGAAGCATCGCATTTAGGGCCAGCAATGGAAACTGCGCCAGAAGCATAACTCTGGCAGCCGCACCATATTGTGCCGCATCGCTGGCCGTGCCCAGATAGCCGACCACCCACAAACCCAGACTGGTCATCACCACCACCACCAGATTTCCGCCCAACAAAGGCAGGCCGGTGCGCAGCAATTGCCCTGTATTGACCGGGCCCTGTAGCGAAATTGGCCTAGCCCTGCGCCACAACGACAGCAAGGCAAGCAGCATGCTTAGTAATGAAGCACTGACGGTCATAACAATCACCTGATACAGGGAAAGGGAAGACCAGTTCAACCATGCAAACAACATCAACAGGGCAAACAGCAGACTGGTGAACAGGCCCTCGAACAATGTTGCCAGGCCGATTTCCTCCAGGCCGCGCAGACATTCTGCAGCCAACGTACGCAGAGCATTGAGTATCACCAGCAACGCAATCCATAGACTACCCACCAGAATCAGTTGCAGGTGAAACAGTGACACCCCAAAAAAATGCACAAACAACAAGTAGGCCAACGCCATACCAAGACTTGCAGTGCCAACAATAATAAAGGATCGCCCGATAATCGAACCGGTCTGTGTTCCGAGTCCCTGCCCTCTTAATTGCCCTATATAGCGAATCACAGCCTGATTCTGTCCGGAAAGCGCGGCAAGCGAGGCAAAAGATGCGATGCTGATCAACAGAAAATAAATACCAACCTCTTGCGGCGACATTAGCCGCGTCAGCATGGCATTGGCTGCCACACCGGCAGCGATAGCTAGAATCTTGCCGGACATAACCCACATCCCGTTCAAAGCATGTCGCTGCATCACTGGCTCAGAGCACCCCAGAATACATTATTTGGTCGTTCCGGATGTCTTGTGTAGCAGAGTGCCCGTAGCATTGCATACTGCATACGATCAGGAATGATCCCGATATTGTTCCTGCTCACGGAGAACAAGCAAGCCGACAAGTTGATCAAGCTGCATCTCAGCCTTCCAGCCCAATTGTCGGGCTGCCTTGGTCGGATTGCCGCAGTTGTAATGGATATCGGATGGGCGAAACAGAGACGAATCAATCTCCACATGCTCCTTCCAGTCAAGAGACAAATGGGAGAAAACCCTTCCTACAAAATCTTCGAGACTACATGAACTGCCGGTAGCGATGACAAAATCCTCCGCCTCGTCTGCCTGCAACATACGCCACATAGCATCCACATACTCCGCAGCATAACCCCAGTCCCGAAATACATTCAGATTCCCAAGCACGAGCTTTTCCCGACTTCCCCTGGCAATGGCCACTGCGGAAGAAACAATCTTTCGCGTGACAAACCGCTTTGGACGAAGCGGCGATTCATGATTGAATAAAATGCCAGAGCAGGCGAACAATCCATAAGCTTCACGATAATTTGCCGTTGCCCAGAAAGCTGCACTTTTGGCTACAGCATACGGGCTTCGTGGATGGAAATGGGTTGATTCATCACAGCTACTCCCTTCCGGCACCTGCCCGAAGCATTCACTGGATGCTGCATTATAAAAACGGACCGGAAGCCCTAAATAACGAATGGCCTCCAGCACTTGAACCGTGCCAAGGGCCGTGCTTTCCATGGTTTCGAGAGGCTGGGAGAATGACAGCCCGACCGAGCTCTGGCCGGCAAGATGATAGATTTCATCAGGCCGAACGGTGCTGATCACTTGCACAAGATTGCGAAAGTCCAGTAGGGATACCGAATGCAACTGCACACGCTCTCGCACAGCGAGTGCCGAGAGAGAGGAAAAATCGCGGTTGTCGACATCGCGCGAGGTGCCGTGCACCTCATAGCCCTTGTCGAGCAACAGACGGGCAAGATAAGCACCATCCTGACCGGAGATACCGAAAATCAGAGCGCATTTATTCGTTGTCATATTATGCCTTCACCTGCATGAGACTCCACATATGTCTCAAGCTCACTGAAAACATGGCCGGAATCAATCCGCCGTGCGGCATCAATGCGTGCGGCGTGCGGAGAAATCGGCTAGATCGGCCATCAACTGTCGGATTTCGGAATCGCCTGATTCAGGCAGGCAGGCCTTGGCGCGTTCTGCATATTCCTGTGCCGCTTCCAAGCAGCGCTCCACGCCACCGGCTGCATGCACAGCATCGCGCACGGCTTCACGCTCCCCTTCGGCATAGCCATCGCGCTCGGCAATGACTTCAACCATGGCATGGAGATCAGGATCCTGTTGCATGGCATGAATGAGCGGCAGAGTAATCTTGCCCTCTTCAAGGTCGTGCCCGACCGGCTTGCCGACATCCTGAGCCTCGGCGGCATAATCCAGCACATCATCCATCAATTGGAAGGCCACGCCGAGGCACATGCCGTATTCAGCCATGCGTCGGATGGTTTCATCATCCTGCTCACTGACTCTCGCACCAATCTCGGCGGCAGCTGAAAAGAGAATCGCTGTCTTGCTTTCCACCACTTCGAGATATTCCGCTTCGGTCATTTCCAGATGGAAAGTGCGCACCAGCTGCAGCACCTCTCCCTCAGCAAGGGTGTTCGACACCTTGGACATCAACGCAAGCACACTCATATGCCCGTCTGCAACCATCATTTCGAATGAGCGTGAAAAAAGAAAATCCCCAACCAACACGCTGGCCTGATTGCCCCACACCCCGTTGGCGGACGGCGAACCACGACGCACTTCAGAGGAATCAACCACATCATCATGCAGCAGCGAAGCTGTATGCAGGAATTCAACGACGACAGAAAGCGGAATATGTCTCTCGCCAGAATACGAAAACAACCTCGCCGAAAGGATGCACAGCAGAGGTCGCAAGCGCTTGCCGCCACTGTCGACGATATAGTTGCCGATAGCAGGAATCATCATCACATCTGAATCCAGTTCACGCCGAATGCAAGCATCCACCTTGTGCATATCTTCGCGGCAAAGGAGTGTCGCTTGATTCAGAGGGTTGTCGATTGATGTTGTCACGATTCGCGCATCGTAAATGACCTGACGCGAGCGTCAAGAAAACGCAGGGAAAATAATGCTCTGACCCTATCCATGCACACCGAATAACTCCTTCTATGCGAGTTAGCAGTGATTATTCACTCAACACATAAAGATAAAAGGGCTAACATACCGGCATGCAAGTTATTCTCGCCTCCAAATCTCCACGCCGACAGCTTCTATTGCAGGCTGCAGGCCTAGCCGTTGAAGTGCGTCCATCGCATATTGATGAAACGCTGCTTATCGATGAGGACGTACCAAGTGCTGTTCAGCGTCTGGCTATCGCCAAGGCTGCAGCTGTCGGCCCGAGCGATGTGCCGGTGATTGCCGCCGACACGCTTGTAGCATTGGATAGAAGACCACTCGGCCAACCCGCAGACCTGCAGGAGGCCCACGATATGCTCATCGCACTTTCGGGCAGCACACATCAGGTGTACACAGGCGTCTGCGTTGCGCATCGGGGCCAATCCCTGCATCAGGTGATGTGCTCCAAGGTCTGCTTTTATCCACTTTCAGAGCATCAGATTGACACCTACTTACAACACAACGAAGTACTGGATAAAGCCGGTGCCTATGAAATCCAGGGTGGTGCAGCGAGTTTTGTACGCGCTGTAGATGGCCCTTTGGACAATGTTATTGGCCTTCCCGTCCGCCTGACACTGAGTATGCTTAAAGAGGTGAGCACCCCATGAGTGTAGAGCTGCTGGTTAATGTAACCCCCTTTGAAACGCGTGTGGCGCGCGTTGAGAACGGCCTGGCCGAAGAAGTTTATATCGAGCGTGAACGCGAACGTGGTCTGCGCGGTAATATTTACAATGGCCGCGTGCAGCGCGTCCTGCCCGGTATTCAGGCTTCGTTTGTCGATATCGGTCTGTCACGGGCGGGCTTTCTCTATGCCGGTGATATTGCACAGCCAGGAACCCATGTCGCCGAAGAGCAGGCATCTCAGGAAACCGATGAGTCAGACACCGCAGAAAGCACTGAAACGGCATCTGCACAAAGGCAATTCCCCGATATATCCACACTAATCCGCGAGAACCAGCAATTAATGGTTCAGGTCTCCAAGGAACCTATCGCCTCCAAGGGACCGCGCCTGACTTCACTGGTCAGTCTGGCAGGGCGTTATCTGGTATATCTCCCCAATCACGACCATATCGGCATTGCCCATCGCATTGAAGATAGCGCGGAGCGCAACCGCCTGATGGACTTGGTCAGCGAGATCAAGCCAGAGGGTGGTGGACTGATTGTACGCACCGTTGCCGAAGGCAGAGAGCAGGCAGAACTCAAGCAGGATCTGGATTACCTGCTCCGTCTGTGGGCCGACATTGAGGAGCGCCTTAAGCACGCTGGCCCTGCCTCGCTGGTGCATAAAGAACTGAATCTTTATCTACGCATGATGCGCGATTTCGTCGATGTCGATGTGGAAAAGATTCATGTTGATTCGCGCGATGCCTATGAGCGCATGCTGTCCTTTGCCAAGCGTTTTATGCCCGAGGTTGCCGACCGCCTGTATTACTATCCCGGTGAACGCCCTATTTTTGATGTTTACGGTGTTGAAGAGGAAATCAATCGCGCTCTCAAGCGCCGGGTGGAGCTGAAATCCGGCGGTCATATTGTCATCGACCAGACTGAGGCGCTGATCGCCATCGATGTGAATTCAGGTTCATTTACCGCCTCGCGCACCATGGAGGAAACAAGCTTCAAGACCAATCTTGAGGCCGTCAATGAAATCGTACACCAACTCCGCATACGCAATCTGGGCGGTATCATCGTTGTCGATTTCATCGACATGCAGGAAGAGGACAATAAACGCCGCCTGATGGAAGTGCTGGAAGAGGCCCTGTCTCGCGACCATGCCAAGACACATATCGTGCACCTTTCCGAACTCGGCCTGGTTGAAATGACCCGCAAGCGGACTCGCGAATCGCTTGGCCGCACGCTGCTGTCGGTGTGTCCGCACTGCAGTGCAACCGGCCATGTGCGTAGCGAAATCACCATCTGCCATCAGATTTTCCGCGAGGTGGTCGCCGAAGCGCGCGCCTATCCCTGCGACCGCCTGATGGTGGTGGCTCATCCGACCATAATCGACCGCCTGCTTGGTGAGGAGAGCGACAGTGTCAGTGGACTGGAACGTTTTCTGAAGAAGGAGATCGTGCTCAAGAGCGACGAAAAGCTTGATGCGGAGCGTTACGAAATCGTTCTGCAGTAATCATGCGGCCTGAACCCATCAATCTGCCGGAACCGTCGGCAAGCCCCTTGCACCTGTATGTGCACATCCCGTTCTGTATCCACAAATGCGCCTACTGTGATTTCAATTCCCATGTGCGCGAAATACCGCCATGGGATGATTACCGGCAAGCCTTGCTGGCTGAACTCACCCACTGGTCAAGGCAGTCACAATTTTCCGGACGTCGCATTGCCACAATATTCTTCGGCGGCGGCACCCCATCGCTTGCCCCGGCCGGACTGATATCCGAAGTGCTGCAGCAGACAGACAAACTCTTTGGTCTCTGCGCAGATGCCGAGATCAGCATGGAGGCCAACCCCGGCACGCTTGAGGCAGGCCGATTTGCTGCATTCCGCGCCGCGGGCATCAATCGCCTGTCCATCGGCATACAGAGCTTCAATGATGCCGAACTGCGGTGGCTGGAGCGCATTCACAATAGTCAGCAGGCCTTGCAGGCATTCGCCAGCGCGCGCAGTGCAGGCTTCGATAATCTAAGTCTGGACCTGATGTACGGCCTGCCCGGTCAAAGCTTATCTGACTGGCTGAAAAATCTGGATACAGCCATTGCCATGGCTCCGGAACACCTGTCCTGCTACCAGCTGACGGTCGAAGCACATACCGAACTAGCCCTGCGCCACCAGCAGTCACCACTCTCCCTGCCCGAGGATGACTTGGCTCTTGAGTTTTTACGCAGTACGCGTGGCCGTTTGCTTGAAGCTGGATATGAGGCCTACGAAGTATCCAATTTCACCCGCCCGGGCTTCCACTGCCGACACAACGACGCCTACTGGCTGTATCACGACTACATTGGCATCGGCGCAGGTGCAGCCGGAAAATGGGACATGACAGACGACGGCACCACGCGCTACAGCAATCTCCGCTCACCCGAAGCCTATATGCGCGCTTCTCAAGCCGGAGCAGATGCCATCAACAGTGCAGAAACACTTCCCCGAGAGAAGGCTGCCGCTGAAGCCGTATGGCTAGGCCTGCGGCGTAGCAAAGGCGTGGATCAGGAATACTTCAGGCGTCGCTTCGGGCAGGATGTAAGCGCATTGTTTTCTAAGGAACTCGACCCATGGGAAACAAGCGGGCATCTGCACATCACACCTGAATATATTCAGCTTACCGAGAAAGGCTTAGGCATGGCCGACAGTATCGCGGTATCGGTTCTTACCGGCTGAGCGGCTGGATTAAATGGCAACATCCTTCGAACTGAAATCATCATACACCGCATTGGTAAAATAAAGGCCCCGGGCCGGGGCCGTGGCGGCGGCCAGTGATCGATCCCGTCCGGCAAGCAACTCCTGCACATATTCAGCCCGCCAATTAGCAATACCCACGCGAACCATCGAACCGACCATATTGCGCACCATGTGGTATAGGAAAGCATCGGCACTTACTTCAATCGAAACGCAGTGACCCCGCTTCTCAATATGGATGCCACGAACTTCGCGAATCGGTGAAGCTGCTTGGCAACCGCTGGCACGAAAACAGGAGAAATCATGCTTTCCGGAAAGGTAAGCAGCAGCCTGCTGCATGGCTGAA
>Ga0316187_10000698_pt1 | contig 27328 bp, 22 predicted proteins | sample CroRivburrow1_MG_FD_204927 | JGI IMG/M metagenome (GOLD analysis project Ga0316187, IMG submission 204927) | Coastal sediment microbial communities from Maine, United States - Cross River worm burrow 1 | ecosystem: Environmental > Aquatic > Marine > Coastal > Sediment | place: USA: Maine...
AAACAGTGGTTTTAAGACGGTGCCTGATTCGGGCGGTGAACACTGTGAGAGTGCTCGCTTGGTGGCGGTGGGATCCGCACGCTAAATGGCGGGTTCAGGCGACGCCCGCGAGTACTGCCGGAGCCACTGATCTGCGGGTCCCCGATTCGGGAAGGTGCTTCAGGAGATCTTCAACGCGTCGGGTGATCAGCTCTGGTAGCTAAACTTGTCGAAAGACCGTGATTATCGCGTGGTGTGGGCACGAGAGAACGCCGGCTATGCGTGGACCTAATCGTCGCCCTCCGATGTGATGTTCAGGCACCCCAGGGGGTTGGGCCATCTGCGGGCACCGGTGCTCGCCTTGCGAGATAGCGCGCTCTCTTGCGTCGGAAGATGTAGGTCACTACGGCAGCCCAGAAGAGGATTCCGAGAACGGTCATGAACCAAGCGCCCGGCCGGTCGAACGGCGTCCGCACGCTTGTGTCTACCTCGAGGTCGGCAGCCTCAGCGATGCCAGCGGCAAAGGAGGCGAATCCGAGTCCTGCCACCAATGTCAGAACAAAGATGAAGTTGAGAAGAAATGCCGTCATAGTTGCCGCCCGTAAGTCTTGAGATTGGACGATCCCAAGACCCTTTAGGATCGGCCTTCTGGCGAGCATGTTGAGCAGCATTGCCGCTACCACGAGCAAGACGACGACGAAGAAGACCCTTAGCGGCTCACCGCCCACGCTGGGAGAGCTGCTGATCCAAGAGCTAGGAAAGACGAACTCAAGAACCGGACGGAAGAAAGACGACATGCGTATGAACAGGCTCCCGAAGACGATAGTCCCGCCGATCGGAAGCATTATTACGGTTGCGACCAAAGCAAAGATCCAAGCGCATCCGTCAGCGTCGGCGCTTCCGTCCCCACCCCTGCCGGCGCGCCTGGCCGCTTCTTCCCTGTGGAACTGATCTATCTCCTGATCTTTTCTGAACCGGGCGTCCGCCTCTGCTGGAGTAGATGGAACTACAGGGGGGTTGTCAGGATCGAAGCTCAAAGGTTCACCGCACTAGTCCAGATCGATGACCTGTGGAGGGAATCGTAGCTACACACGCCGCCAGGCTCCATGGCTGCCACCGTTCAAGGTCGCTGTCAGACTCAACACCACAGTATCGGGCGCTGTTGAACGGGGATGGAACCATGGTCATCCGCCAGCGGATCGAAGCAACTCGACACAGAGGATTCCAGTCTCCGGGTCACCGGGTTCGGTCCCAGTCAACTCGCCACCCGTCTGCAGCGTAGACGAGCGTGATAGTTACTGGTCCGAGTTCGGCCACTAGCTCGACGACTGCTTCGGTCGGCGATGACGACAGGATCGTGCCACAGAAGGGGGTCGCTCCTGCGGGAGCGGGGAATTGCTGCACGATCACGTCGCCGGTGCAAGAACCCATGTAGAAGATGTTCGGTTCGTCATAGGAGATCGCAGCAAGGATATCCTCGTGACTGATCGGTCCCGGTGCCTGGCCGGCCGGAGACCCGGTCGACTGTTCAGTCGTCCCGGTTGAGCCCAGCAACTCGTCGTAGGAGCGGACCTGCCTCTCGGGTCTCGATGGGCAACAGGCTGGGTCCGAAGGTGCCTTGGCAACCAGGTCCAAGGTCAGCTGCTCGCCGTCAGCGACCATACTCTTGACCACAATGCGGTCGCCGAGATGGGTCCGGTTGACCGGAACGAGCCCGAAACCTGTGTTGCGAAGTACGATCAGGTCGTAGAAAACGCCCGAAGCACCACCGCTCCAGGTGACGATCGCTGCTGCGTCCTGGAGGCAGTCGCCGTCTAGGTCGTCGACGACTACCCACTCTCGCCACAGGTCCAGGACCTCCGAGTACGGCACGCCATCGGTGTTGAAGCGTTCCTCGTAGTGCCCGTCGACCACTTGAACGGGCTCATAGTCGCGAAGGCCGAAAAGCGTGCTGCTGTTCGCTAGCTCCTCCCATGTCGGAGTGTAGCTATCGCATTCGAGTAGGCCTTCGCATTCGGCGAGTATGCGAACGGCAGGTAGGAGGTCGGCGTCGACCTTCTTAAGCCGGGCACCCTCGGAGTTGAGGATGGACCAACCTGAAGGCGACGCCGAGTCCGGAGCCAGTGTATTGCTCGCGAGATTACGCAGTGTCTTCGACATGCGGGGCTGGTACTAACGTGTCAGCCTCGATCTCACGGCCCCAACGAGAAACATTCTGCTGATAGGTACCCCACCGGCGCAGCACCTTTCCCCGCTCCGTCTGATCCTCTGCCGCCCCATACTCAGCAACAATCTGGCGTTTCTCCGCCACGCTGAACACCCGACGACCCGCCGTGTCCACCCGAGTCTCTGCCACTGTTCCTGCCATAACGCTCCTCCTCGAAGCTAATCCTACCGGCAGTAACCACTGTGGCCTACTACGGAATGAGTACACGATCTCGGCGATTGCTGAAGTGGTCGGCGTGAGCCGGGCCACCGTCTATCGCCACATCGAAGACTCGCCATCTTCTGAAGGATGAGAGCTAACCGGGTCGAACCGGCACGGTCGCCGTATGCAGCCTTCCCTGAGGTCGTGGATTGTGACTGGGTTGGCCGCTGGTGTCACCTGAGCGAAGCAGATCTTGGATTGGTCCGTCGACTTCGTTCAGACACGACTCGGCTTGGGTTCGCCACCCAGCTGGTCACCGTTCGAGCGATCGGCACGTTTCTTGCTGAGCCCGCCGAGGTCCCGACGGCAATTGTTGAGTCAGTCTCCGCTCAACTCGGAGTCGAAGACAGTGGCCTGTTGATCGGCTATTCGAAGTTGCCGGTGCTGGCCTCGGACCAGTCGATGATGCCGGTGATCTTGTCGTCTTCGATGAAGACGTGTTCGATGTGGAGGTCGCCGTGGGTGAATACCAGCGTCCAGGGTCTGAGCACCGCTTCGGCGAGGTGGCGATTGCGGCTAACCACCTCGACGGGAAGGATCTTGTTGACGAGGAGTCAGTCGCACTCGCCCGCCAGCCGGGAGGCGAGTTCGTCGAGGTTCTTTCCGGGCCATGGCGGTAGCGGAGCGTCGTGCAGTGTGCGGATGGCCGCGCCGGCCGCGGCCCATGCGGCGGGCGACGCGGTCGACGGTTCCCCGAGTCGGCCCAGGGCCCTCCCGGGAACAGCGGCGAGTGCGAGCGCAGGCGGGTTCCGCCACAGGACCTCGGGAGTGGGGACGGGCGCCATCGCCATGGCCTCGACCTCGACGTCGGTGCGCGTCTGATCAACGTCGATCTTCAGGAAGACATCGCCGACGCGCAACGTCACGCGATCGTTGTTGGCAAGGACGACCTCGACGTTCTCCACGTGTTCCACGTCCGGCCTTGTCGCAGCTATGGCCACCGTCGTCGCTCGGGGAATCCGATGCGCCCGGTGCTCTCTCGGTCGGGGGCAGCCGAGAGGAGGCCACGTTCACTGCCGGCGGATGCCGACCTGGGTGATCTTGCGTCCGTCGCGTGCCTTCACGGTCAGTTCGTACCCGTCGTGATGCACGGCGTCGCCGACATGGGGAACCTCGCCGGCGCTGGCCAGCAACAACCCCGCGATGGTCACAACATCGTTGTGGTTGAACGCAGGCTCGCCGAGTGCGTCGCGAAGATCGCTCAGCGGCGTCTCGCCGGGCACGGTCATCGAACCATCGGCGTGCCGTGTGATCTCACCATGAGGCTCGTCGTCCATGATCTCGGCGATGACGTCGTCGAGCGACACGAAACCGACGGTGGTCCCGAACTCGTCGATGACGAGGGCGGCGTGCCCACCACCCAGCTTGAACTGCTCGAGCAGATCGTCGGCAGGCATGGTGGCGGCGACGACGGGGAGTGGCCTGGTGATGTCTCCGAGCGAGCCGAGCGTGCCTGCCCGATTCGCACGGATGAAGTCCTTGATGTGCAGCATGCCAACCACGTGATCGAGGTCACCGTCGATCACCGGGTAGCGGCTGCGCCGGGATCTGCTGATCAACGCAGCCACGTCTTCGGTCGGCGCCGCCGCGTCGAGGGCAACGATATTGCTCCGGGAGATCATGATCTCCTCGGCCGGACGATCGTCGAGTTCGAAGATGTTGCGGATCAGATCGCGTTGGAGTTGGCCGATCTGGCCGCTGTGGGCCGACTCGTCAGTCACGATCGCCAGCTCATCGCTGGTGTGCAGCGACAGCCGCTTGTCCGGTTCGGGGATGCGCAGCAAGCGCATGAGCGCAAAGGCAATCGAGTTCAACAGCGCCACCATTGGCCGGAACAGGGCACTGAACGCACGCATGATCGGGTTGAGCCGGACGCTGACCGCCTCGGGCGCCTGCAGGGCGAGGGCCTTGGGAATCATCTCGCCGAACACGACGTGGAGGTACGTGATGGCCGAGAGCGCAACGATGAAGCCGATGGTGTGTGATGCCGCTTCGGCAAACCCGATGCTTTCCAGCGGCCCGTACAACCAGTGGGCAACGGCCGGTTCGCCGTACATACCGAGCCCGATCGAGGCCAACGTGATGCCGAGTTGGGCAACGGCGATGTAGCCGTCCTTGCCTGCGTGGCGTTCGAAGACGTCGACCAGCCACTTGGCGGCCCCGCTGCCGTTGTCAGCCATGGCCCGGAGCCTGCTGAGGCGGGCACCGACCAGGGCGAACTCGGCGGCCACGAACAGGCCGTTTATGACCACCAAGAGGGTGATCGCAGCGATCGGGAATGCGACCTCGCCGATCATCGCTCGTCACCACCCTCAACGAAACTGATCCGCTCGATGGCGTTGCCGTCGACGACGTCGATCCGCACCACAAGCGACTCGTTGCCCAGCGGTACCTGCTCGCCGACGTTGGGTCTGCGTGACAGTTCGTGCCAGATCAGACCACCGATGGTGTCGACATCGCCTGTCGGCAGTGACAAGCGGAACCGTTGGTTCAGATCATCGAGTAGTACCTCGCCGGAAACCGAGACCCGACCATCGGCCTCAACGATCGGATCAGGACCAACGTCGAATTCGTCACGCACCTCGCCGAAGATCTCTTCGAGCGCGTCCTCCAAGGTCACCAAGCCTGCGACGCCGCCGTACTCGTCGATCACGAGGGCGCAATGTTGTTCGCTCTCTTTGAGGCGACCCCAGAGGGCAGGGACGGACAGCGTCTCGGCCACCTCGATGATCGGTCTGGTGATGGATGCCACTGTTGCCGATGGGTCCGTCTCGGATCCGAGATAGAGCCCGCGAAGATTCACCATGCCGGTCACGTCATCGGTCGAGCCTCCCGACACGGGAAAGCGACTGTGGGGGCACTCGATGACCTGATCGAGGGCGGTGCCGACCGTATCGTCGGCGTTTACCCCGACCAATCGCCGTCTCGGGGTCATGATCTCGCGAACGCTCCGCTGCTCGACATTGAGCACACCGGCAACCATGTCTCGTTCGGCGGCGTCAATGAGGCCACCGGCCGCGCTCTCATCGATGAGCGCCGCCAGTTCCTCTGGCGAGTGAACGTGGGCGTGGCTGTGATCCGAGCTCAGTCCGACGCCGCGCATGATGGCGAATGCGGATCCGTTGAACACCTTCACCAGCGGGCGGAACAGCACCTGGCTGAACAGCATCGGGCGCAATGTGGCGATGGCGAGGCGTTCCGGATACCGCAAGGCTGCAGTTTTGGGCAACAGTTCGCCCAGAATGACTTGGAGCGATGTGATGATCAGCAACGTCACGATGATCGCAACGACCCGAGCCGAGGAACCGAAGGCGGACTCGAACAGCGGGGTGAGGCGGGCCTGGCCGAGCACACCGGCAACGAGGCTGCTGAGGGTGATGCCGACCTGGCAGGTCGCAACGTAGTTGTCGATCGAGATCGGGTCACGGATGATGTCAAAAAGTTTCAGCGCCGACCGATTGCCGTCCTGCCCCATTGATTGAATGCGCGATGTTCGGCTGCCGACGGTGGCGAACTCGGCCGCCACGAACAGCGCGTTCAAGGCCAGCATGATGGTGATCGCGGCGGCGGTGATGATCCCGCTCAAGAGAGCCTCACCCACGGTCGAACGTTCGCCAGTGTTGGCCGATCAGCAGCATTCGTCAGATCATACGGTGCCCTGTGCTGGAGAAGCGGTGTTCAGCGGTTGGTTGCGTTCCAGCCAAGCCGATTTGCGGCTCAACATCGTCTGGGATCGGATGAAACCGCCCAACTTTCGGCCAGCACCGAACCTGGCCTGATGGAGCAGATGGTCAGGGTGGTTGCATCAGCGACCATCGGGGGTGACCGATGAGTGGGTGTGCATACGAGGAGAGTTTGAGCTGGGGCTTTTGGATTGTGTCCGAGGCGAGTTGCTAGTGCTCCCAGGCCAGCCCGACAACATCGGCGATGCCGCTGGGTGGGTCGACAACCTCGAAGTTCATCATGGTCCCGTGGTGGGTATCGGCTCTTGCACCCCACCATTCCTACCACCGCTTCAACAGCGCGGTAACGAGTTCCCCACACCGGCGCCCAAGACCTCGGGCTGGCGTAATCACGTGATCGAGGCCACGTCGGGTTGACCAACCGGTAGCGGCTTCTAGCCTTGAGCCGTGCGTTCGAAGCCGTTATTTCTCGCCCTCGTCATGGCCGCGGGAGCCGCCCTCGTCGGGTCGAGGCTGGACCTGACCGGATGGCAGCGGTCGGCGCCCCGGGGTAGCCGGCCGGTGAACAACACCGGCATCACGTTGCGCAATCTGCGGCTGGCCCGCCTTGGGCTGCGCAGCGGTCGCCGTTACGCCATGCACCGGGCACGAACCACCTTTGCCTCCGTCGAGCGGTCCGAGGAGCTCATCACCGACTTTCAGCTCCGCACCGCCCAGGACGTCACCGCCGAGCTCGGCAACATGAAGGGGGCCATGATGAAGATCGGGCAGATGGCGAGCTATCTCGACACCGGTCTGCCCGACAATGTGCGTCAGACCATGGCCTCACTTCAGCACGACGCCCCGCCCATGGCCCCCGAGTTGGCGGCCCAACAGCTCGAAGTGGAGTTGGGGGCAGGGCCCGACGAACTGTTCGCCGAGTGGGACGAGCAGCCCATCGCCTCGGCCTCGATCGGTCAGGTCCATCGGGCCATCACCCACCAGGGTCAGGCGGTGGCGGTCAAGATTCAGTACCCGGGGGTGGCCGAGGCGGTCGCCTCCGATTTGCGCAACGCCGGTTGGCTGTTCGGGGCCCTGGCCTCGATGTTTCCCAGCATGCACCCCGAGCCGATCGTCGAGGAGATCAAGACCCGGCTACTGGAGGAGCTCGACTACGAGATCGAGGCCACCAACCAACGGCTTTTCCACGGCAACTTCGACGGTCATCCCTACGTCACCGTGCCGGGCGTGATCGACGAGCTGTCGACGAGGCGGATCCTCACCACCGAGTTGGCAACCGGGGCCCGCTTTGCCGAGGTCACCGGTTGGAGCGAGGAGGAGCGCAACCTGACGGCCGAAACCCTGTTCCGCTTCTCTTTTGGCGCCATCTACCGCCTGCACGCCTTCAACGGCGACCCCCACCCCGGCAACTACCTGTTCAATCCCGGTGGCCAGGTGACGTTCCTCGACTTCGGGTTGGTCAAACGCTTCGATCCGCCCGAAACGGTGCTGTTCGAGGACATGATTCGGGAGATGGTGGTCGAGCGGAACGGGCCCAAGTTCCGAAAGATTGTGGAGAATGCGGGCATTCTGGCCACCGGGGCACCCTTCGATGACGATCTCATCGAGGAGTACTTCTCCTACTACTACCGCTATGTGCTCACCGACGGTCGGGTCACCATCGACGCTGACTACGCCGCCGCCGGGGTGCAGCACCTGTTCGCCACCTCCGGCCCCTACGCCGAGTTGATGAAACACCTCAACGTTCCCCCCTCGTTCGTTGTGGTGCAGCGCATCACGCTCGGCCTCATGGGCCTGTTCGCCCAACTGGAGGCCACGGCCAACTGGCAACGCATTGCCGCAGAGTTGTGGCCCTTCACCTCCGCCGACCCCTCAACCCCCATGGGGGAGGAGATCAAGGCCTGGCGCCAGGCCGGAGGCCTACCCGTGTTCGGGGTCTAAGTGCGACGGCCTCCGGCCGTCGCGTGGATTTTGGGCTTGGGGCCGAAACGTCCCGTGGGTGCGACGGCCAGAGGCGGTCCCCGGGCGCAGAGCGCCTTGGAGTTTCGGCCTGCCCCTCACACCGGGAGGTGGAAGCGGGGCGGTGGTTGCATTGCCAGGGCCCGGGCAGCGGCCTCTTTGTGGGCGATCAGCAGCCGGTTCAGCAGGGTCAGCAACACGATCTTGACCGACTCCTTGTCGCGGGCATCGAAGCGGATCACCGGTACGTTGTCGGTGACGTTCAGGGCTTGGCGGACCTGGTCCAGGCGGTGGATGGGGGCATCCTCGAAGACGTTCACCGCAACGACCATGGGCAGCTTGCGTTGCTCGTAGTAGTCGATGGCGGGATAACAGTCCTCCAGTCGTCGGGTGTCGGCGATGACGATGGCGCCCAGGGCCCCCTTGACCAGGTCGTCCCACATGAACCCGAACCGGTCCTGGCCGGGGGTGCCGAAGATGTAGAGCTTGACGGTCTCATCGATGGTCACCCGCCCAAAGTCGAGGGCGACGGTTGTTGTCGTCTTGCCCGGCAGGTGTTTGCGGTCGTCGATGTTGCGACCGGCGCTGGTCATGGCGGCCTCGGTGCGCAGGGGAGTGATCTCGGAGATCGTTCCCACCAGCGTGGTCTTGCCAACGCCGAACGCACCGGAGACGACGATCTTGGCTGATCGGAGTCGGCGGTTGGGGGCAGGGTTTGTAGTCATAGGGCCTCGATCCCGGCAATGAGGAGTTCAACGAGTTCGATGTCGTCGCTGGTGGAGTTCTGAGCGGGGGTCACCACACCGTCAGCGGCGAGGTCGATGATGAGCAGGCCAACGATCCGCAGTGGTAGGTCCAACTCGCTGGCCAGTTCGGCGATCGAGACCGGTCGCCCCAGGCAGAGCTGGGCGATCTGGCGTCGCTCGAACCGCAGGGCACCGAAGTCGGCGCCGCTTGCGGCGGTGATAAGCGTCTCAATGGGCAGCAGCTCGGCGTTCGCCTTCGTCCTTCCAGTGGTAACCAGGTAGGGGCGAACACGAGCCGGTTCCTGGTCTGAGTTCTGATAGGCCACGGCTACAAGGGGCGCCGGTAGACAGGCTGGGTCGTGAGGGCGTTCTTCAATTCGTCGATGAGAGCCGGGGTCAGGACCGACCCCACCCGGTCGATCAGTAGGGCCAACTCGTAGCCGACCGAGCCGACATCACAGTTGTGGTCGGCCAGCACGCCGATGGTTGAACCGTCGTCGATCGACATGACAAAGAAGTAGCTGCGGTCGGCTTCGATGATGACCTGGCGTACCGTTCCCGAACCGTAGATGGTGGCCGCACCGTTGGTGAGGCTGGTGATCCCGGAGACGATGGCGGCGAACTGCTCGATGCCGTGCTGGTCCCGGTCGCTGGATGAGGCCAGGAGGAAACCGTCGGCGCTGACGGCGATGGCCTCGTTCACCCCAACGGTGCGGCGGGCGAAGTTCGCCAGCAGCCAACTGAGGTCGCCAGCACCGCTGCCGACCCCGTTGCGACTCTGGCTACTGCCGTTGGGTAGGGGAGTGTTGCCGTTGGCCCGTTGGCCGTTGTCACCGTTGGTCGTTCCCACCATCGTGTCATGTCCGTTCACGGCGTGGCCGTTGCTCTGGGGGCTTGAAGTCAGTTGTTGGGTCATGCGTTATCGATCCCCTTCGTGCGCTTGCGCTGAATGAACGGCCCTGGCGAAGACGCCTTGTTGACGCGATCGGCGGCTTGGTCGTCGGCGAGGGCGTTGGGATCGCTCAGGTGAGCGGCTGCCGCTGGCGTCTCGGAGGTGATGGCTCCATTGCCCCGGGGCCTGGTTGTCGGAGGAAGGGCGGCACCGTCCCCGGACCCGGCTGGAGAGCCAGCGGCGGAGCCGTTGCCGGATGGGTGGCCGGACTCGTTTCCGATGCTTGGTGGTCTGGCATCGTGGCGGCCGCGCTTGATGCCGTCGGCGAAGTTGTCCAGGTCGTGGCGAACCGCGTTGGCCCTGTCCTGAAGGGCTGCCGAGGGCTCTCCGGGCACTTCCTGCCTGGCCTTGTCGAACCCGTTGGTGAAGGCGGACAAGGTGTCGCGGACCTGGTCGGCACGGTTCTGAGCGCTCTCACTGTGGGCGGCATCGGCCGGGTCGGTGGTGCCGGTGCCCGAAGGCAGCGTGGTCGCGTGCGCCTGGTCGGCCTCGGGAGCGGATCGTTGCCTGCGTCGTACCCGCAACTCGTTACCCGGTCGCTCGGTGGGACGTTCGGCGGTCATTGGTCGGGCTGGTGGTTCCGGTCGTTCGGTCGTGTTTGCGGTCGGTTGAGCCAGAGCCCCGGGTGTACCGTCGACGAAGCCCGCGTTTGGGGCCTCGGGGGCGGCTTGGCCATGGGTCGAGATCAGCTCGTCGGTGATGCGTGACACCACCGGCTCCATGGACGGGACTTCGGGTAGAGCGGGGGCGGAGTCGGAGATGTCGATCACCTGATCGGCGGGGCGTGAAGTGGCCATGGCCTCCAGCCGGGCCGGGGTGGCGGCCGTTTCGGACGTGGCCACCCCGATTGGAGGGGTGTGGCCTTCGAGCGGGGACACGGGATCCAGCAGGGCCTCGGGGATGGTGACCTTGGCCGTGAGCCCGATGGTTGCCGATTCCACCAGACGGGCAACGATTTCGTGGCGTGAAGCAAGGCGACCAACCACGAGCAGGCCCAACTGGCTGGCCGAGGCCCGCTCGGTAAAGGCCGGATTGCGGATCGTTGCGTTGGCCTCGTTCAGCGCCGTCTCGGACATCCCGATACCACGATCGAGTACGGAGATGGTGTAGGAGTTGTCGGCTTCACCCGTGCCGATGACCTCGATCCGGGAGTCCGGTGGTGAGTAGGTGGCGGCGTTTTCGATCAACTCGGCCAACAGGTGGCTGACATCGGCTGCCGCCGTTGGCTTGATGGCCACTGCGTCGGTGGCCACCAGATCGATCCTGGCGAACTCCTCGACGGCACTGATCGACCCTCGGATCACCTCGTCGATCGGGACCGACCGTGTTCCCCGCCTTCGGGAATCCTCGCCGGCAAGAACGAGCAGGCTCTCGGCATTGCGCCTCATCCTGGTGGCCATCTGATCGAGCTGGAACAGATCCTGCAGTGTTTCCGGGTCGGACTCGGAGTGCTCCAACTGGTCGATGAACTGGAGCTGGCGGCCGATGAGTTGCTGGTTGCGGCGGCCAAGGCTCAACAAGATGGCGGCAACGTCGCGGCTGCGTCCGACGGCCTGACCGGCTGCCAGTTGGGTGGCCGTGGTGCGCACCGAGTTGAACGCCGTTGCCAGTTCACCGATCTCGTTCTCGGCATTGACCTCGATCGGCGTGATCTCGGGGAGCTGGTGGGAGGAACTGGGGTCGCGCAGCGACGCCACCAACCGGGGCAACTCCTCGTTGGCCACCCGGTGGGCTTCGGAGCGCAGGTGGTTGACCGGTCCGGCAATGCGCTCGGCAATGATCCGGGAGACCACGACCGAGATCACGACGGCCACGATGATCAAGGCCACAATGAGCCCGGCCAGTGTCCGCACCGAGAGGTTGAGATCCGATTGCAGGGCCTCAACGCCGTTGAGGGGAGCCAGGGCGGTTGCCTCCGGCTGCTCGACGATGGCCACCCACTGTTGAGAGGGAACCTCGATCCCCAGACGCGGGATTTCCCGGGTGTTCGATGAAGCCCCGTAGCCGGCGAGGATGGAGTCCAGCACGGCGAAGCCGCTTCGGATCCCGTCCTCGGCGCCCTCGCTGCCATCGACGACCGCCAGTGCCTGGTTGAAGGCGACAACCTGATCCTCACCGAAGCTGGCGGTGTCGCCAATTCGCCGGGGATCGTGGCCGGAGGAGGTCTCGGCCAACAGGTCGCCGTCGGTGGTGAGCACCCGGACCGAAACTTCGTCGGTGTCGTCGGACGCGAACTCATCGGCAAAGGACTGCACCGCCGTCACGTCGATGACTGCTTTGATGACGCCGATCGGCTGGCCGGGCGGACCCTCGATCCGCACCGCAACCTCAAAGGAGAACACGCCTGCGGAGTCATCGAACTGCATCGGGCCGATGAAGGCACCGCTGTTCCATGCCGTCTGCCACCATTCCTCGTCCCGCTGCACAAAGTCGGAGGTGGGGTTGGTCGCCCCGACGTTGAAACCGTTCTTGTCGGTGAAGAACACCTCGGCAAACGCCGACTGATCGGCAATGCTGGTGGCGAGGAAGGCCGAGGAGTTGCCGGAGGTGTCGAGCTGGGTTGTGCCGTCGAGTTCTCGCTCGACATTGTCGATCGGCATGTTGACGAATCGGTCGAATTCAGGCCGGGGCGCCCCCGCCGCCTGGGTGATGGCCGGGGACCGACTCCAGTCGATGACATCGTCGATCCGCTCCTCGACGTAGTCATCCAGACGCACCAGGATCAGTCGGGCTTCGTCGGCCCGGCTCGGACCGATCGTGTTGCCGATCAGATCGGTCCGAGCCTGGTCGGCCCGACTGGCCAGCACCAGCAAGCTGACGACGGTTACCAAACCGACGACCAGGACCGGGACTACCGCCATCAGCAACGATCGGGTGGTGATCTGTCCCGCGATCGAATCGCGGTACCGGATCATGCCAGGTTCATCGATTTCCACTACAGGTTCTTCATTCACGCCAGGACGCTTCCTGCTGTTGAGACGACGTGAGTGTTCAGCGCCGAGATGAATGCAGGATGAGGCGAAGATGAAATTCTGGTGAGTGGCGATCCAGGAGCGGGAAAAATGCGTCCGGCCCGACTCAATGAGCCGGGCCGGAGGACCATTGGTGTTGGCGGGGGACTACATCTGCAAGCGGTAGCCCATGCCTCGAACGGTCCGGATCACCTCGGTTCCCAGCTTGCGTCGCAGTGTTCGTACGTAGACGGCAACGATATTCGAACCTGGGCTGAAGTCGTAGCCCCAGACGTGGTTGAGTAGTTGCTGAGGGCTGAGTACCTGGTCCGGGTGCCGGAAGAACGTCTCGGCCAGGGCGAACTCCCGCGCCGTCAAGTCGACGGCACCCACCTTGGTCATGGCTCTCCGGCTGCCGAGGTCGAGCTGAATGTCACCCGCCCGGAGGGTGCTCGAAGCGCCGACGTCGGGTCTGCGGATCCTGGCCCGAATCCGGGCCACGAGTTCTTCAAAAACCAGTGGTTTGGTCATGAAGTCGTCGGCTGCGGCGTCGAAGGATGCGAGGAGTCGAGGGCCCCCGTCGGTCGGGGCCATGGTGATGATGACGCTGTCGGGTTGCAGTGCCCGTATGCGTCTCAGCACCTCCAGGCCGTCGAGGTCTGGTAGCTCGATATCGAGTATCACCACGTCAAAGGGTTGCCGTTGAGCGGCGTTGAGGGCGGTCATGCCGTTGGCGGCAACGAACGACTGGTAGCCGTGGCTGGCCAGTCCGCTGCTCAGGAAACCGGCGACCTGCTCGTCGTCGTCGATGATGAGGGCTCGGGTCATCGGCGGCCTTCCAGCACAGGCAGGTGCTGCAAAGCCAAGGAGGGGTATCTGTATCGCCTCCGTTCGGGAAGGGCGCGGAGGAGCGCGATAACAGAACGTGGCGTGGCGGCGAGGGCTGTACGTGAAGCTCTCTGGTGCACAATAACGGCGGTTGGCATCAGATGTCTTTGGTTGTGGGTTGGCGCGGCTGGCTGTGACAGGATAGGGGAACGCCACCTCGGTTGGGCATCAATGTTGCCTGATAGGTTGTTTGGCGGCCGGAACCGTGCTGCGGGCGGCCTCAGCGGCCGGGGCGGCGAGGTGCAGGGCAGTGGCCGGCGGGGCATTCGTCGGGCCATGGGCCCTGGGAGCCGAGGGCCAGGCGGAGGCCGTTATGGCCGGGTAGCTGCTCCTCGATCAACTGGCGGATCATGGTCACGAACCGGGGGGCGGTTCCAACCGTCGGCACCCGGTGCATGGTCATACCCAGCTGGTCGGCCCGGGCCTGGGCCTGGGTGTCGAGATCGAACAGGACCTCCATGTGGTCGCTGATGAACCCCAACGGAACCACCACGATCTGGGCGAAACCCTGGGCCTGCAGATGGTGGAGGTGGTCGTTGATGTCGGGCTCCAACCAGGGAACCGAGGGAGGGCCGCTGCGGCTCTGGTAGGCGAGATCCCATTCCCCGTCGCCCCAACCGGCCGCAGCTGCGACCAGGCCTGCGGCCTCGTTGAGCTGAGCGGCGTAGTCGCATCCGGCGGCCATGGAGGTCGGGATCGAGTGGGCGGTGAAGACCAGACGCGTGTTCGTGTCGGGGTCCAGGGCTTCGGCCGTGGCGTCATCGTTGTCGGACGGGCGGGCCGGGTGATCAGGGCGGTGGGTCTGGTCCCGAATGCCGTCGAGGGTGGCCCGCAGATTGGCGGCCAGGGATCCGATGAAGCCGGGATGGTTGTAGAACAGCCGTAGTTTCTGCAGCGTCGGGGCTCCCGGACCAAAATTTTGGGCGGCCAGGGCCAGGTCCTCGCGATACTGCCGGCACCCGGAATAGGAGCCAAAAGCGGAGGTGGCGAACACCAGGGCGTCGGTGATGCCATCGTTGGCCATCTCGGCCACGGTGTCGCCCAGGAAGGGATGCCAGTTGCGGTTGCCCCAGTACACCGTCAGATTGTGGCCGGCGCCGGTCAACTCCTTCTGTAGTGCCTCGACCAGGGCTCGGTTCTGGTTGTTGATGGGGGAGCAGCCCCCGAACTGCCGGTACTGCTCGGCCACGGTGGCCAGCCGATCGTCCGGCACGTTACGGCCCCGGGTCACGGTGCGGAGGAAAGGCATCACGTCGTCGGGACCGTCGGGCCCACCAAAACCCAACACCAGTACCGCTGTGCTGGTGACCGCTGGGTTGTCGACCGCTGGGTTGCTGAACGCTGGGTTGTCGACCGCTGGGTTGCTCACCTCACCATGATGGCGTGTCCATGCCGCCGCCATGGTGGTTCACGATGCCAGATCGGCCGTCGCGTCATGATCGGGATGCTGCCGGGCAGCGTCGCGGGCCTCGATGACGGCCCTTCTACTCGGTGAACGAGGGGCGTAGCCGGCCGCTGCCCGTTCTTCGTCGTTCTCGCACCCCCAGAAACCATGTTCCCTGTTCAGTCGGGCGCTCAACCGACACGGCATGAGCACCGGGCAGGCCATGCAGTAGGTGGCAGCAATGGCCTCGCGCTCCGCCCGTCGCTCGGGTCTCTCCGCCGCTGGGCCGAAGAAGACGTGGGTCAGCCCCTTGCAGATGGCGCTGTCGGGCCAGTTCGCGTTGGTTTCGGGATGTTGGGCAAATTGAGTTTCCATCCGTCCTCCGGATCTGTTGGCTGGTATGGCTACGACTGTTGCGGGTGGTCGATCCCTGCTTCTGCCTGGGGTGGGATCTGTTACTCAAACTGTGGCCGAATCTGAGCGATCGGTCAAACTATCGTAACCAATGTCATGAACCTGGCGTTCCCCGTGTCATCAGGCAGCTGTTGGCACAAAGGTCAAGTACCATTGACTGGCTCATGCACGTACTCACCTGGAACCTGTGGTGGCAGTTCGGGCCGTGGCAGGAGCGTCAGCCCGCGATCCTGAGCGAGCTTCAGGCCATCGACCCCGACATTGCACTGTTCCAGGAGGTTTGGGCCGACGACAGTGGGGATCAGGCCGAGATACTGGGGGCCGCCCTCGACCGGCACGTGGTAAGGACCAGGGCCGCCGACGGCACTCCCCAGCGCTTTGGCAACGCGGTACTCAGCCGTTGGCCCATCGAGGAGTTGGAGATGATCCGCCTCCCGGGGCCTGACGGGGCGCCGTCGCATCGCACCGCGCTGGCTGCCAGGGTGCACGCTCCGCAGGGGCCGTGGACGGTGATCGTCACCCACCTGGCCTGGGAGTACGACCGCAGTGCGTTGCGTCAGGTTCAATTGGCCGAGGTGGTGCAACTGGCTCAACGTCACCTGGGGGGCGATGATGATCCGCCCGTGATCCTGGGCGGCGACCTCAACGCCGCTCCCCAATCCGATGAGATTCGGCGCCTAACCGGTCTCAGCGTTTCCTACACCGACGGTCTCGTGTTCACCGACAGTTGGGCCGCCGTTGGTGAGGGCGAGGGCTACACCTGGAGCCGCGACAATCCCCATTCGGTCGATGCCATGTGGCCCCGCCGCCGCCTCGATTACCTGCTGGTATCGTGGCCGCGACCCAAGCCCCTGGGTAATCCCCGGGGTGCTCGCCTCGTTGGGGTCGAACCGAGAGGGGGCATTGTGGGTTCTGACCACTACGGGGTGCTGGCTGAGTTCGACACCCGAACCTCATTTCAGGGGCAGGCATGAGCAACCCGCCACCCCCGATCGGCCCACCGCCCGAGGGCCCTCCGTTAGCCGGGCCACCCGAAGGGTGGTACCCCGATCCCGATGGCAAGGGTCAAGGCTTCCGCTGGTGGAACGGTGAGACATGGACAACGCAGTTCTCCCAGGACCCCAAGCCCTGGGGTCACGGCCTCACCCCGGCGGGGGAGTGGACCAACGCGATGTTGCGAACCGTTTCCCGTCGATTTGGCCACTTCTTCCCCATGATCGTGTTGCTGATCGTGCCGTTCACGCTGCTGGCCACCGTCAGTGGTTGGTTCGCCGTCCGCGACCTGGTCTTCACCATCGACACCGAAACGGGGCAGATGGAGGTTACGGGCAACGGCGGAGGCGCCGGGTGGTACATTGCCACCGCCGTTGGCTTTGTTGCCCTTTTTGTGGCCAATGTCGCCCTGCTGCTGGCTGCCGCCCGGCAGACCCAAGCTGAAATCGACGAGAGAACCGAGATCTGGTCGGTTTCGATGCGTGAGATGCTGCCCCGCATGGGGCGAGCCCTCGGTCTTTCGCTTGTTCTGCTAGCCATGGTCTTCGGCCTCTACCTGGTCCTGGCCATTGGAGCGGTGGCGGCGCCCGTTGCTCTACTCCTCATCCTTCCGGCATGGATAGTTGCCGTTGTCTGGCTTGGCGCCCGCTTCTCGCTGGTTGGCATCGCGGCCGCGCTGGCACCAAACTCACCGGGGCGGCTGCGCCTGAGCTGGGACCTGACGAGGACGCGGTCGCGGGCGATCGCTGGACGTATGGCCCTGACCTTCCTGTTCGGGATCTCGGTTTCGCTCCTGATGCGGTTTGTGGCCACCCCCTTCATCGCCCTCGCCGGTGGAACCGGGGCAACACCAGTCGAACCGGGCTCCAATACCTATGTCATGGCCGACTTTCTCGGTGACAATCCGGCGACGTTTGCCATTGGTCAGCTGTTCAGCGCCGTTGGGGCCGGGCTGGCCATGGTGATCTGGGCCGTTGGATTTGTGCTGATCTACCAGGATCTGTCGGGTCCAGTGGAGGCGGGGGAGGCGGATCATGAGTAGCGGGTTGACCGTCGACGTTGAGTCCGACGGCAACGACCCGCTGGCCCAGGAGCTGGCAAAGGAACAGCGGCGGCTCGATCAGGCCTACGTCCACCTGGGTTCGATGCAGGAGCGGGCGGCCGCGGTACGAACCATTGGTGATCGCGCCGTTCGCGATGAGAACACCGTTGACGCCCGTATCGCCCAGTTCCACCTGTACCGCCGGGAGGTCGCCCTGGCCGAGGGCAGCGGTCCGCTGTGTTTCGGGCGAATCGATACCGATGACCGCGAGCAATGGTACATCGGACGGCGCCACGTTGAGGACGAGCAGTCCCGACCGGTTGTTGTTGATTGGCGGGCCCCGGTTTCGGCCGGTTTCTACCGGGCCACGGCCCTCGACCCGTGTGGTCTGGAGCATCGGCGTCGTTTCATCATTGATGATCGCACCATCGAGGCCCTGCTCGACGAGGATCTGACCGACCCCGAGAGCGGCAGCCAGGGTGGCCTGCCCGATCCGTTGCTGGCTGAGCTCGGGCGTTCCCGTGGCGGCCAGATGGGCGACATCATCGCCACCATCGCCGCCGAGCAGGATCTCATCATCCGCGCCCCACTCGAGGAGTTGCTGGTGGTGCAGGGAGGGCCGGGCACGGGCAAGACGGCGGTCGGGCTGCACCGGGCGGCCTTTTTGTTGTTTGAACATCGCCGGGCCCTCACCGAGTCGAAGGTGCTCGTTGTTGGTCCCAATCCGCTGTTCCTGCGCTACATCGCCGAAGTCCTGCCCTCGCTGGGGGAGACGGCGGTGACCCAGGCCACGCTGAGCGGCCTGGTGGCCTCCCGCTACCGGGTCGGTTTGCACGACAGCGACGACCAGGCCCGCATCAAGGGTCGGGTTGAGATGGCGGCGCTCGTGGCCAACGCCGTGCGGAGCCATATCAAGGTCCTCGACGATGGCCTGGAGTTGCGGGCCGGGCTGACGGTGGTGCGCCTCGATGCCGAGGATCTGGGCCAACTGCAGAAGATGGTGCTGGCCCGACGGTTGCCGGTGAACCAGGGCCGGGACGTCTTTCGTCAACTCGTGATCCAGCACGCCTGGCGCCGCCACAGCCAACGCCCCGGCGCCGACCCCGGTGGCGAGCCGTTGTTCTCCTCCGCCGTGCGGGCCGACCCCAAGTTCAAAGCGGCCATCGACAAGATGTGGCCCATACTCAACCCGGTGACGGTGATCCGTGGCCTGCTGCGTTCACCCAAACGTCTGAACGAGGCGGGCGAGGGACTGCTCAGCACCGCTGAACGCAAGCTGCTGAAACGCTCGCCCCCGCCAAAGCCCGCTGGCACCCCGGTGAAGGGGCGCAAGGCGATCGAACCCTGGAGTGAAGGCGATCTGCCTCTGCTGGATGAGGCCCAGTGGCTCATCGCAGGCGTGCCCGCCACCTACGGCCATGTTGTTGTCGACGAGGCCCAGGATCTCTCCCCCATGTCCCTGCGCATGGTGGCCCGGCGGGCCCAAAAGGGATCCATGACGGTGCTGGGCGACCTGGCCCAGGCCACCAGTCCCCAGGCCATGGGATCGTGGCAGGCGGCGCTGGCCGTCATGACCGATCACGTGGCTGAAACCTCCGCCGCCGAGCATCGCCCGACCGTGCGCCAAACCGAACTGACCGTTGGCTACCGGGTTCCAGCCGCCATCCTCGACGTGGCCAACCGCCTCCTGCCCGAGGCCGCCCCCGAGGTCCCCCCGGCTCGCTCCGTACGTCCCGGGGGTGACCCGCCCCTGGTGCTGTCGGTCGATTCCGAGGGTCTGGACGATGCGGTCGTTTCGGAGGTTTCGGCCCTACGCCTCCGCACGGCAAGTGTGGCCGTGGTGGCCGACGGCGAAAGGCTCGACGGACTGCTGGCCGCCCTCCAAGGGGCCGGACTGCCCGCCGATCGGGTCGGTGGGGCCGGACTGCCGGGTCGGGAGGCCGTGGCCCTGGTCGATCCTCTCACCGTGAAGGGTCTGGAGTTTGACGCCGTTGTCGTCGTCGAGCCGGGCGAGATCGCCGCCCTGCCCTCGGGATTGCGCCATCTGTACGTGGCCATGACCCGGGCCGTGCAGCACCTTGGCCTGATCCACGCCGAACCGCTGCCCGCCATCCTGGAGTTGTGATCCTCGCCCGGCGATCGTGACCTTGGCGATCGTGACCTTGGCGATCGTGACCTTGGCGATCGTGACCTTGGCGGTCGGGGCCCGGCGATTCAGGCCCGGACGGGCCAGGCATGCGGCTCTGGTTGGCCCCGCCCGAGGGGATCAGTCGGTCAGGCCAAGATCCCGCAGGTAGTCAAGGCTGGCCCTGGCATCGTCGAGCGGGGTGGTCAGGGAGCGGAAATCGCGATCCTGTTCGACGGTACCCGGGCCGTCGAAGCCGGAGTCGAGCTCAATCTTGAGGGCCTCGAAGTCGACGATTCCCTGGCCAACGGGACAGAACACCCCGGCGGTGATGGCATCGAAGAACCCGACCCCGTTTGTCGTGACCTGCTCATGAACCACGGGATCGATGTCCTTGAAGTGCAGATACGGGGTTCGTGTCCGGTGTTCGGCCAGGAACCGCACCGGCTCGATGCCTGCGTAGGCGAAGTGGCCGGTGTCCAGGCACAGTTGCATGCCATCATCGGCGGCATCGCGCAGCACCTGCTCGATTTCGTCCTCAAACTCGACGTAGCTCCCGGCATGGGGATGTAGCACCGGGGTGAGGCCATACCCGTCGGCGATGGCGGCCACCATGCGTAGCCCGTGGAGGAAGCCCCGGTAGTCCTCGGCCCGGAGTCGAGGGGCGAGGTCGCTTCGCCCCGCGGTTGCGCTCCGTTCGGCACTGACGAAGTCGATGACGACGAGATAGGCGCCGCCAAGGGCGGCGATACGGCGGCAGGTCTGTCGGGTCACCTCGGCGATGTCGTCGTGGCGGGCCGGGTCGTGCATTGGCTCAAAGACGTAGGAACCAGCGACCTGGAGCCCGCGGGCAGCCAACTCGGATCGGGCCACGCCGTCATCATCGGGTAGATAGCCGAGGGGGCCGAGTTCACACCAGCGATACCCGGCGGCACTGATCTCGTCGAAGACCTCCTCCCACCCCGGGGCACCGGGAAGGTCGGGGCGGTCGACGCCCCAGGAAACCGGTCCGTTGGCCATTTGCAAACCCATGATGTCCGCCTCAGATATCGAGCAGGTCCTTGTCTATCAGGCTTGAGTTCTGGATGATGTAGTCGCGGCGGGTGGCGACGTCGTTACCCATGAGCACCGAGAACAGCTTGGCCGCCTTCGTTGCTTCCTCGCCGTCGGTCATGGTCATGCGCTTCAGTACCCGGGTCTCGCGGTTGAGGGTGGTCTCGGCCAGTTCCTCGACGTTCATCTCGCCCAGGCCCTTGAACCGCTTCCACTTCTCGATGCCGATGTTCATCTTCTCGCTCAACCGGGCCCGCTCGGGCTCGTCGAAGGCATAGACCAGTTGACCACGGTGCTTGGTCGCGAACAGCGGAGGCTGGGCCGCGTACACGTGGCCCTGTTCAAGCAGCGGCCGCATCTGGTGGTAGATCAAGGTCAGTAGCAGGCAGCGGATATGGCTGCCGTCGACGTCGGCGTCGCACAGGATGATGATGCGGCCGTAACGGGTGGCCGTGATGTCGAAGTCCCGCCCCGACCCGCCGCCGATGGCGGTGATGAGGGCCTGGGCCTCGGTGTTCTCGATCACCTGCTTGAGGGTGGCCTTGCCCGCGTTGACGACCTTGCCCCGCAGGGGCAACACCGCCATCGTTGCCGAGTCGCGCCCCTGCTTGGCCGGGCCTGCGGCCGAGTTGCCCTCAACGATCAGCAACTCGGAATCGGGCCCGTGCCGACGGCAATCGGCCAGTTTGTCCGGCATGCCACCCGAGCCCAGGTTGGCTGCCTTGCGTCGGGCGTCGAGCTGCTGCTTGGCCGCCACCCGGCTGATCACGGCCTGGGCGATCTTCTCCCGCAGGGCGTTGATCTGGGTCTTCTTTCCTCCGCCCGAGATCCAGGCCCCCAGGCCCGACTTCACCGTGTCGTACACCAGGGTCTGCACCGCCGGGGTGCCGAGCTCCTGCTTTGTCTGGCCCTTGAACTGGGGTTCGGGGAACGTCACCTTCACCGCAGCTACCAGGCCCTCCTGGATGTCGGTGGGTACCGCTCGGTCGTTGCCCTGCTTGGCCAGCTTCTTGAGCTTCTTGACGTCGGCCAGGAGCTCCTCATTGGCCACCCGGGACAACGCCCGCTCAAACCCGGCGACGTGGGTGCCGCCATCGGAGGTGGGGATGGTGTTGACGAAGCTGACGATGGTGGTGTCGTACCCCTTCACCCAGCGGGCGGCGATATCGATGGCACAGGGTCGGGTGACGGTGGTCATCTTGCCGTCGACGGGGACCTTCTCCTCGAACGTCGACTCGTCGTGGATGGTGACGATGTCGGTGACGGGATCGCCGATGGAGAGATAGTCGACGTAGTCGGCCAGACCACCGTTGGCCACGAACGTCTCCGGTTCGCTCCCGGCCCGGCGCTTGTCGTGGAGCTTGATCTGCAGGCCGGGAACGAGGAAACAGACCCGGGCCACGTGATCACGTATCAGTCCGTAGTCGAGGCGGGCCTCGGAATCGAACACATCGAGATCAGGCCAGAATCGCACCCGGGTTCCGCTGCGTTTGGCCGGGATCTTGCGCACCTTGGCCAGCTTGGACGACACCTTGAACTTGCCGGAGGCCAGGTAGTTGCCGGGCAGGCGGTCGAGGAACACCAGACGCCAGGTGGCAGCGTCACGGTCGACCTCGGCCACCAGCTTTGAGGACAGGGCATTGACGACCGAGGCACCGACACCGTGCAGGCCACCGGAGGATGAATAGGCCCCGGAACCGAACTTGCCGCCGGCATGGAGTTCAGTAAAAACGACCTCCAGGGCGCTGCGACCGTCGGCCTTGGCGTCGATGGGGATGCCCCGGCCGTTGTCGGTGACCTCAACCGAACCGTCCTTGTGCAAAAGTACGTCGATGTGGCCCGCGAAGCCCGCGGCGGCCTCGTCGACGGCATTGTCGATGATCTCCCACACCAGGTGGTGCAGACCCTCGGGGCCCGTGCCACCGATATACATACCGGGACGCTTGCGGACGGCCTCCAAGCCTTCGAGTACCTGGATCTTCGAGGCATCGTAGGCGGCGGAATCCGCCGTTGTTGATCTTGCTGTCCGCTTTGTCGTCACCTTTGCTGCCTTCTTCACTGCCTTCTTGGCTGCCGTGTCCACGGCCGTCTTCTCGGGCTTGCTCGCTGATCTCGCTGGTTGGTCGGCCGTCATCGCGTTACCACCGCAGAGGGCCGACGCTGAGGATCCTGGCCGCGGTCGGACTGCTGGCGCCGTCGCGTCTGGTTGGTCGAAGGCTCAAGGGCTGTGGGGTGTTGTCGGGCTTGGTCGAGCTGCCCTCCTGGGCCACCACACACATGGCCCGCTCGGCCGTGCCGATCCAGGCATAGTCGATGCGACGCTCGTCCTTGAACTTGGTGAGGCGAACCCCGACTCCACCGCGGCCCTTGACCGCGATCTCGTCAACGTCGGTGACCTTGGCCGTGCCCCGATCGGTGATGGTCACGACAACCACGCCATCGCCCGCCACTCCGGCGCCAACGACCCGGGCCGTGCCCTTGACAGCCATGCCTCCGACCCCCCTGGCCGTTGGGCCCTGGTTGCTGATGGCTCCCACCGGCGTGCGTAGGGCCTGGGCGTCGGAGGACACAAGCACGACATCGTCGTCGGCCGTCACCTCCAGTACGGCAACCACCCGGTCGCTATTGGCCAGGTTCATCACCGTGCGACCTGGGCGCAGCTCGCTGAGAGTGGAACGATCGATCCGTTTCACCATGCCCTGGGCGGTGACGATCAATAGTGAATCACCCCTGCTGCCGATGAGGGCCAGCACGGCATCGCCGCGGTCGGCACCAAAGACCTCCTGGGCCGCCTTGCCCCGACTGCGGCCCCCGACCTCGACCACATCGGCCGCTGATACCCGCAACAGCTTGGCGGTTGAGCTCACGGCCAGCAGTGGTGAATGCATGGAGGTGAGCACGATCGAGGAGAGCACGTCGTGGCGGGAGGGGGTGTAGCTCTTGGCCGTTCCCTGGGGCTCACGGCCGACCAGGGCGCTGCTGCTGAGGCTGACGATGCAGGGGTCATCCGCCTGTTCGGCAACGGCCGCCTCCGTCAACGCCGCCAGGTCGGGGATGGCGTCGGCCCCGATGATCGTGGTGCGGCGCGCCCGTCCGTAACGCTCGACCACCTCACCGAGTTCGTTGATCACGATGGTGCGGCGCCGCTGCTCCGAACCCAGGATCTTCTCCAGACCCTTGATTTTCTCCAGCAGCATCAGGGCCTCGGCCACCAGCTCGTCATAGGCCAGCGCCGTCAGCCGACGCAGCTGCAGTTCCAGCACGTAGTCGGCCTGTTCGCGGCTCAACTCGAGGCGTTCCATAAGCCTGGCGCGGGCCTCGGCGGTGTCGACCGAGGAGCGGATGATGGCAATGACCTCGTCGATGTTGTCGATGGCGATGATGAGGCCCTCGACCAGATGCAGACGTCGCTTGGCCTCGCGCAGGCGGTACTCGGTGCGGCGAACCACGACATCGAGGCGGTGCTCGATGTAGTGCAGGCACAGGTCGTAGAGGCCGAGCGTTGTCGGCACCCCATCAACCAGGACCACGTTGTTGATGCCGAAGGTCTCCTCCAGCGGGGTGAGCCGGTAGAGCTTTTCCAGTAGCAGCTGGGGGTTGATTGTTGACTTGCACTCGATGAGCAGGCGTAGGCCCGACTTGCGGTCCGACAGGTTCTTGATGTCGGTGATCCCATCGACCTTGCCGTTGTTGACCAGCTCCTTGACCTTGGCCACCACCCGTTCGGGGCCGACCAGGTACGGCAGCTCGGTGACCTCGATGCCCTTGCGGGAACGGGTGACGTCGACGATCTGGGCCCGGGCCCGGATCCTAATCGTGCCCCGGCCCGTCTCGTAGGCGTCGCGGATGCCGTCGTCGACGATGATGCCACCGGAGGGGAAGTCCGGCCCCGGCACCAGTTCGAGCAGCTCGTCGATGGTCGGTCGGGGCCGACGCTTGCGCATCACCAGCTTGATGGCCTCGAAGATCTCGACCAGGTTGTGGGCCGCCATGTTGGTTGCCATGCCAACGGCGATGCCCGAGGTGCCGTTGACCAGCAGATTGGGCAGCAGGCCGGGAAGGTAGGCCGGTTCGGTCGTCTCCCCGTCGTAGGTGGGGCGCCACTCGACGGTCTCCTCGTCGATCTCACCCAGCAGATCGAGGGCGGCCGGGGTCATGCGGGCCTCGGTGTAGCGGTAGGCGGCCGGAGGGTCATCCAGACTGCCGAAGTTGCCCTGAGGGTCGACCAGGGTGACCGGGCGGGAAAAATCCTGACCGAGGCGAACCAGAGTGTCGTAGATGGCGCTATCGCCGTGGGGGTGATACTTGGCCATCACATCACCGACGACATGGGCACACTTGCGGTGTGGCCGGTCGGGGCGCAGACCCATCTCCCGCATCGAGTAGAGGATCCGGCGCTGAACCGGTTTCAGGCCGTCCCGGACATCGGGGATGGCCCGGGAAGTGATGACCGAAAGCGAGTAAGCGAGGAATGACTCGCCCAACTCGTCGTCAACCGGCACGTCCACGACTTCCCTCGCGAACGGCACAAGCTCACCCTGTGACGCCATGGATCCTCTCTTCCTCCCCGGACAGTCTAGGGAACAGGTGTTCGTCCGCCTCGTGCCACCCTGATCGGACAGCTGAGAAGATCATGGCCAAAGATGGGCCGACATTGGTGGCAATCCCAACTATTGCGCCGTCGCGCCGCTCTGGGATCGTGGTTTGGGTCGTGGCGCGGGACAGGGTCGGGATCGTCAACCAGGCACCGATGCCCGTGTTGGTGATCCCGACCCTGTCCCGGGAAGGCTGTCAGTGGCCCGTGGCCGACTTCCTGGGTAGGTGAGCACCCACTCGCTGAGGCCGGTGGACCCTACGTCCAGTCGACTCCCTCGTGTACCCTCACCTACCCCCTGCTTCGTGTACTGCATTTGCACTTCTTTTGGCACCACCCTTTGGCGGCGCCAGATATTAGCGGCGACGCCGTCGACGCTGAGCGTCGATCTTCCTCGCTGACTTCACGACGGTGTTGAGCCGTGTTCCGAGCTCTTCGTGGGTTATCGGTGCTTCGAAGTCAAGCTCTGGAGCTAGCGCCTCCAGGATGGCGCTGACGCTAACCCCCTGTTCGGCAGCGAAACCGTGCCAGTGGTCGTGAGCATCGTCGCTCACGTAGGCGTGCAGGGCTTTTCGACCGTTGTCATCGGACACGTGGTCCCCTTTTTCTTTTCGTGCGGCGGGTTGCTGACTTGAAGCCAGCGGTTGGACTCTAATGCCACAACAGCCGCTCCTCAACTCCAATCGACCAAGTTGACGAAGCAGCTGTTGCCACCCTGGGCATTGTCACCCTTGGGTCATCGCTGTCGGTCATGAGGGGCTGAAGGTCGTCACGTCGACGGGCACAGGGTGGGTCGCGATTATTGGTGTAGAAGGTGGGGAGCCTCTGTTGCCAGGACTTTCGCGACTTGTTTGGCACTTGGGTTGACGAAAGACTGGTCACCGATGGTCACCGTGGGGACGGTCTCGTTGCCATCCGCGACGCCCCGTACAAAGGCCGCAGCAGCCGGATCATTCCAAATGTTGTGCCTGGTCATGGGGATTTTTGCTTTGTCAAGAGCGCCCTCTAAAAGCATGCAAAAAGGGCATCCGGGGCGCCAGTAGAAGTCAACCGACTCGATTTGATCCATGGAACGCTCTAACCCAGTGGACCATCGCCGTCTTCCCGATCCTCGTCCGCCGGCGGTTCCGGAGGCCCGAGATCGGCCTCTGATGCCACGGCCCGGTCACCCCTGGCCTCGGCCATCGAGCTGTCGCTCGACCCGAGGAGAGCGTTCTCGACGACGGAATGGCGGGCGATGTAGACCGAGATGAACGACTGCACTGTGGCCACCACGGGCAGGGCCAGCAGGGCGCCACTGGCTCCAAAAGTCGCCGTGCCCGCCAGGACGGCGGCAAACGCCACCGCAGGGTGCATGTCGAGGGTCTGGGCCGTGATCCGGGGCTGCAGAACGTAGTTCTCGATCTGCTGGTAGATCACCATGATGATGATCGCCCAGAGGGCCTTGCTGGGGTCGATGGCGACGGCGATGACAGCGGGGACAACGCCTGCGATGTAGATGCCAATGACGGGAATGAACTGCGAGATCAAGCCGACCCAGATGGCCAGGGCGACGGGTGAAGGCAAGTCGAGTGCGGTGAAGGCGATCCAATGGAAGACCGAGGAGATGATGGCCAGGATCACCCGCGAGGAGATGAAGGCACCGGTCTTGTTGATGGCCAACTCCCAGATTCGCAACACCTCGTGTTGGCGGGCAGGCGGCAAAACCGAACAGATGGTGCCGCGCAGGCGGGGCCCGTCGGCAGTGAAGTAGAAAGCGAAGAGGGAGACGGTCAGCAGCTGAAAGACGATGTTCAACAGCGATGTGCCGACCCCGACCAAGTTGTCGGCCAGGGTCTGCAGGTACTCACTGGCCTGACCACCTGCCGAGAACTGTTCAACCAGATCGGCGTTCTCAATGGTGAACCCGAAGCGCTGCTCGGCCCAGCTCTCAACCGAGGTGACATAGCCGGGCAGGTCGTCGGCCAGCTGCTGCAACTGGCCGGCGAGCAATGAGCCCATGGCTGACAGGAACAGGATAAAAAAAATCAGCACCGCCGCCATCGTGGTGGCCGTGGCCAGACTTCGGCGTACGCCGTAGCGCCCCAGGCGGTCGACAACGGGCTCCATGGCGAAGGAGAGGAACAGGGCGAGCACG
>Ga0316187_10000700_pt1 | contig 27318 bp, 30 predicted proteins | sample CroRivburrow1_MG_FD_204927 | JGI IMG/M metagenome (GOLD analysis project Ga0316187, IMG submission 204927) | Coastal sediment microbial communities from Maine, United States - Cross River worm burrow 1 | ecosystem: Environmental > Aquatic > Marine > Coastal > Sediment | place: USA: Maine...
CCAGCACCTGCGTGCCCTTCATGTGATTGAGCACCTGGATCAGCGAGTTGACCGCCAGTATGTCCATGTCATCGGACGCCCAGGCCGCTTCGGGACCGCAGCCTTGCGGACAGATCAGCCCGAGGCCGCGGGCATTGGCGGCCATCGCCGCCGGCAGCGCCCCGGAGACCGGTTCTACCGAGCCGTCAAGCGACAGTTCTCCAAGCACGACATACTGGCTGATGAAATCGGCCGGCAGTATGCCCATGGCCGCCATGAGAGCGATTGCGATGGGTAAATCAAAATGGCTGCCTTCCTTGGGCAGGTCTGCCGGGGCCAGGTTGACGGTGATGCGTTTGGCCGGCATGGCGAGGCCGATGGCCGACAGGGCAGCGCGCACCCGCTCCTTGCTTTCGGCAACCGCCTTGTCGCCAAGCCCGACAATGGAAAACGCCACCATGCCGGATGCCATGTGCACCTGCACATCGACCGGCACGGCCTCTATGCCCTTGAAGGCAACTGTTGCGACACGCGATACCATGGGGGCTGCCCCTTGTTTACTCATGATCAGCATACAGACACAGAGACCGTCGTCAAGAACATTAGGGGAACACGCTTGGTCGCCACCCAGCTGCGACGCGCGCCAGTCAGCAGGAAAATTGAAAAATCGGCTTCAACCAAACAAAAACCCGGGTCAAGCCGACCCGGGTCCTGCATTCCCTACCTGAAAAAAAGACTTACTTTTTCTTCAGTGCGTCGCGGATTTCGGTGAGCAACACGATGTCGGCCGCTGGTGCCGCCGGGGTTGCTTCTTGCTTCTTCTTCATGCTGTTTGCGGCGCGCACAATCAGGAACAGGATGAAGGCGATGATCAGGAAGTTCACCACGGCGGTTATGAAACTGCCATAGGCCAGCACGGCGCCCTGTTCCTTGGCGGCATCCAGTGTCGTGGCGGTTACGCCGTCTGCCAGCGGTGCAAACATGTTCGAGAAATCGATGCCACCGGAGATGGCGCCGACAATCGGCATGATGATGTCGCCGACAAGTGAACTGACAATAAGACCGAAAGCACCGGCGATTATCACACCAACTGCCAGGTCCAGAACATTGCCCTTGAGGGCAAAAGACTTGAATTCATTCAACATGGAAATTCCCTCCTGCTATTCGTAAACAGCTTTTTTTCCGAAATACGTGGTGAGCATGTAGTACACAACCGCGCGGTACTTGTTGCGGTTTGACCGGCCATAGGTATCCAGCACGGCTGCCAGGGCTTCATCGAGCTTCGGGCCGTCGGCGAGGCCGAGCTTCTTGATCAGGAAGTTCTTCTTGACGGTTTCAAGTTCCGCCTTGTCCGAACCTGAAACGGTGGACGCATCAGCATTGTAGATCGAAGGACCGCAACCGATCGTGACCTTGGTCAACAGGTTCATGTCCGGCGTCATGCCACACTTGTCTTTCAGATCGCTGGCATATTTGGCGATCAGTTCGTCGCGCTTGCTCATGGGTTTTCCCTCTGCATGGTTGTTTAGTGAGGCGTCAGTTGATGTGCACGGATCCGCAAAATGTCACCGGCGCGCGCCCATCAATCGCCCACGAACAGTCCATGTACAGCATTGTATAAATTCCAAAAGCGAATAAAATCTATTGTTTGTATCAAAATAAGTCATGGATAGAACTTCATCATGGACATTGTACTGCTCAAGACATTCCTGAATGTTCTCGCGTCGGAAAGCTTTGTCGGCGCTGCCGACCGCATGTTCGTCACCCAATCGGCCATCAGCGTGCGGATTCAGAAACTGGAAGATACGCTGGGCCAACGATTGTTCCAGCGCTCAAAAAGCGGTGTGTCGCTGACGCCCGATGGCGCAAAGTTTGAGCCCTATGCCCGATCCGCATTGCAGTTGTGGGACGAGGCGGTTTACCAGGTTTCACTGCGCGACGGCATCACCGGCAGCCTGTCGCTTGCGTGTGAGGATACCCTGTGGCCCGAACTGGCCAGCATATGGCTTGGCGAATTGAGCGCTGCGCTTCCCAGCACGGCATTCAACTTCCAGATCGGCACGCCGCAAAGCATGTCGAACATGCTGCTGCGCGGCGTGCTGGATATTGCCGTGATGTACAATCCGGAAATTCGCCAGGGTTTCCGGGTCGAACACATCATGGATGATCGTCTCATCCTGGTGTCGAGTGAAGCCGGCAAGGGAGGTGTTGTGAGCGATGACTATGTGTACACGAACTGGGGGCCTGAGTTTGCCATGGCACACAGCCGCTGGTACCCGGAGGCGAAACCACCCCAGCTGATGATGCAGGTCGGCGCGTCAGCTCCGAAGTTCCTGATGGAACACGGCAAGTCGACTTTCCTGCCCTATCGCATAGCGGATGACTATGTTGCGCGCGGGCAGTTACATGTCGTCAAGGACAGTCCATCGTTCCCGTTTCCCGCCTATGCGGTGTGGACCGAGAAGGCGTCGCCGGAACTGCGCGAACAGGCACTCGACAGACTGCGCCACACGGCCCGCAATGCTCCATGGATCGAGATAGGACACTGAACCGTGGACAGCCAGTTTGCAGCGCAGTCACCAGACATGGCAGGACCGCAGCCAGCGAACCGGCAAGCAGCGGGTCCAGGACCGCTTGTCAGAGAATTCCCTTCCAGCGCAGGGCCAGATAGACGCCGAGAGCAATGACGAGCAGCTTGATGGCAATGTACCCAAGCCAGTGCTTTGGAAACGGCAGGCTGTCTGCCCAGGATTTCTTGTTGTCAGGCGTGGTCATCGCTTAAACTCCAGGGTTGTTACCCGTGTGCCGGTTTCCGAAGGTACCGTGAACAATCCGGCAGGACATCTGGCTAGTCTAGGCTGCAATCTGTTCCAAAAACCCTAACGCCGCAGCATGGAACAGTGCAAACGCCGGCAAGCCTGTTTCCCGGTATTTCGATTGCAGTCGTGTTTGGCTCGGTAAACGCAGTTTTTTCGAGACCATCAAATGCAGGTGGATCGGAATCCGGCGCACAATCAGGTAGCCAGATTTGCCGCATAAAGTGTCGCATGGAATGCGCGGCACTGTCGTCATAGTCTGCAGCCATGGTGGTTCTGATGAACAGATTGAAGCGGCTGTTGCGCCTGCGCAGATGCAGTACACTCATTGTGGTGTTGTGCACTGTTGCGCTGGCCATGTCTGCGTTTGGCCATCGCCCCGTTGTCAGCCCTCATCCAACAGGTGTCGACCTGTCAGCCTATGCCATGCCGGACGGATCGCTTCCGGTGCTGTGCCTGTCTTCCGGCAGCACTGAAGATGGCAACCTCGCTCCGGTGTGGTGCGAGTTCTGCCGCCTTGCTGCCACGGTCACATTGCCCGAAGCATCGAAGATCACCCTGCATGTCACGCTGTCATCGCCAATCGTGTTCTTCGTTCCCGAAGACAGCGGTGTTACCCGGCAAGCCTGGTCTCCACATGCTCCGCCGCACGGACCGCCATCCTCCCAGGCCTGACGCCTGCACACCTTTCGAGGTACTTCGCCCGGTCGAGATGCGCCCATGATGTCCACTGCCGGACCATGCAACCGCTGAGCCGGAACGTTCCTAGAGCGAACGGCCTCCAAGTGTGTTGCGCGCAATCGCTTTGGCTACAAAGCGACCCGATTTTTCTGTCGGGAACCTGATCAATACCCCATGCAAATCCGATGCATTTTCCATCGGAAAACCAACCAGTTACAGGCCGCATCCACGCATGCGCTGCCTGAAATCCACGGAGACTGAAATGCTGAAAACGACCCTGACTGCCATTGTTGCCGCAACCTGCCTGATGGCAGGGCCGGCAATCGCGAAAGACTACAAACTGGGCGACCTTGCCATCGACCATCCCCAGGCACGTGCCACCCCGCCCAAAGCGCCGGTGTCGGCCGGTTACATGACCATCAGGAATACCGGTTCAACGCCTGATCGCCTTGTCGGCGGAACAGCCACGTTTGCCGGCAAGGTTGAAATCCATGAAATGAAGATGGAGGGAGACGTCATGAAGATGCGCCAGATCAGCGGTGGGCTTGAAATCCCCGCGGGCGGAGAAGTGGTCCTCAAGCCGGGTGGCTACCACGTGATGTTCATGAAACTGGGCGGGCAGTTGCAAGCCGGCGAAAAGCGCAAGGCCACGCTTCAGTTCGAGAAGGCCGGCACGATCGACATTGAATTCAACGTTGAGGATATCAAGCCCGGCAGCAAGATGAAACATGGCAGCATGGATCACTCCAAGACCATGGATCATTCCATGAGCGGGAGTTCCAATTGAGCACGGCCAGAACCATAAGAACTGTGAGTTGGGCGGCGCTTGCCGCCCTCCTCCTGATCCTCGCCGGTGTGTTTGGATACCAGTCCTGGTTCGGCGGAACCGAGCGTTCCCTCATGGCCGGCATGAAAATGGGCGCGCCGTTCAAGCTGGTCGATCACACGGGCAAACCGATCACCGACCGCGCCCTTGCAGGCAAGCCTGCGGCGGTGTTTTTCGGTTTCACTCATTGTCCGGAAATCTGCCCGACGACACTTGTGGAACTGTCGGGCTGGCTGGACGAGATCGGGGATGAGGGAACCGACATAAACGCCTTCTTCGTCTCGGTTGACCCGGTACGCGACACCCCTGAAATCATGCGGTCATACATCGAGAACTTCAGCACCAGGATCGTTGGCGTTACCGGTGATCCGGCGGAAGTCTCGCGACTGGCCAAGGCATGGTTTGTCTACTTCAAGAAGGTGCCTCTGGATGATGGCGGCTACACCATGGACCACACGGCCTCGATCTTCCTCGTGGACGCAGACGGCCACTTCAAGGGAACCATTGCCTATGGAGAGAGCTCTGACACGGCGATTGCCAAGCTCCGGCGTCTCGTAAAATCCGCCAGCCGGTAGAGCACGGCTGATGTTTCCTGTTTACCTCTGGTCGGTCTGCAAGGCGGCCAGTACCTGCATGTGGAACCAGTGCAGCTGGATTTCCGAGAACCATGACGTCGAGGGGTCGCACACATAGCGACCCTGATCATAGCCCATCGATGACAGGCCACGCTGGACACTTTCGGCAATGGAGATGTCCTCGATATTGAACATGTCCATGAACAGGTCGCGCACGGCCTGCAGCTTGGGGTGCCGCTCGGATTCACCTGCAGGCGTATAGATGTCAACGCGCTCGGCACACGCGCCTACGCCATCGGGTGCCATGCGCAACACGATCAGGTTTTCAGACCCCGGCAGGGACAGCATGCACAGGTGCGGCCAGGCCTGCCAGGCATAGTAGGGCGAGCCGTATTCCAGCTCGAGACCGGGAAAACCCTGCTTGCTCTTGAAGCGGTTGAAGGTCCATCTTTTCTCTTCCCGGAACTCGACCATTTCCTGTTCCAGCACCAGGGCAAGTTTCGGGTGGGCAACGGGGATATGATAGGCCTCGGAGAAATTATCGTAGACCACTTTCCAGTTGGCCTTGATGTCGTAGTGCAGCCGTTCAGCGACAACCCAGTGCGCAACCTGCGGCAGGTGATCTTCGATGCTGGCGCCGAAACCGTTCATTTCGGTTTCGAACGGGGCAGCATCGGCGTCCAGGTTGATGAAGATCAGACCGGCTGAAACTGCCAGTCTGATCGGGTTTAGCGAATACTGCGATTTGTCGAAGTCGCGCACCTGGTCGGTCATGGGTGCTGCGGCAAGCCTGCCGTCGAGCTTGTACAACCATGCATGGTAGGGACAGCTGATGCCCTTGCTCTTGAGCCGGCCTCTGCCTGTCAACAGTTCGTGGCCGCGATGCTGGCAGACATTGAAGAAGGCCCTGATCTCATTATCGTGGCCTCGGACCACCAGAACCGGTTGTTCGCCCACCGTATCGGTAAAATACCTGCCGGGTTCCGCGACGTCTGCGACATGGCCCACATAGCACCAGGACCTGCGATGGATCATGGCCATCTCGTCCCGATAGATGGCTTCGTCAGTATAGTAGCGTGACGGCAGCGTCGGCGATGTCATCGGGTCCACGGAAAACGCGCCGCGATTGCCGCTCGGCAGCATGTTCGGATTGATCGGCTGGGTCATATGGAAACTCGCCTTTGCGCCTGACCTGAGTGTGACACACAGTTTGCGGCGGCCAGTCTTACAAGGCAAATCGCAAAAACAAAATCACACCGGCAACAGGCCCTGGCTCATCCCATGTACCCCACAATTCTTGAAGGCACGGCCTGGAATGTGTGACGAGTACCAAAAATCAATCCAGCCCACCGGGGGAAATATCCATGAGTCGGGCATCTGGAAGTTGGGATGGTCCTGGCGAACGAAAGCTATGTGGATCCAAAGGGTGAGCACAACGGCATCAAAGAGCAAGAGCGGGACTTCTCTTTTACCTGTTGGCACAGGTGATCATTCCAGGGCAGCGCCCAGAGCGTCCATCACCATGGACTGAAAATGATGTACAGCGTGCTCACTCAGTTCCGTCTTGCCGTGGTCAACGATGAACCTGCCCTGATTGTATCCCTTTGAATGCAACCCGCGCTGGACACTTTCACACAGTCCTATGTCTTCAGGCTGAAGTACATCCTTTTGATACTCCGCCGCCTCCTTCAGCTGCGGGGTCAGAACACCGCCCGGTGTAAACCAGTCCTGATACTCAATGGTTCTGGCCGGCTCTTTCGGGTTCATCTGAAGCACCGAGAGATTGGGTTCACCGGGGTAAATCCAGATTGTGAAATTCGGCCATACGAAGAAGCCCGCATAACCAAAATCCACTTCACCCGGTTCAAAGCTGTAGGCCTTGCTGTTGGTGGTACGCGGCGCACCAGCACATTGGGACGAGTAGCGCTTGTGGGTAATAGTGCGATAGGAGTTCATGTCGACGAGGTCGACAAAGTCCTTGTGCGCCGGGGCGCAGTGATAACACTCCAGAAAATTGTCGACCAGAATTTTCCAGTTTGACGCCACATCAAAAGTGTCTCGCTGCGCGAACGACAGCTGGTCCACCGAGGGCATATACTGGCGTATCTGATCTTCAAGACCATCAAACTGCTGCGCGAAAGTCACCGCATCCGGATCAAGGTTGATCATGATCATGCCGCAGAAAACTTCCAGCCGGACCGGTTTCAGGGAGAAATCGCACTTGTTGAAACCTGCTACATTCTCCGAATTGCGCGCGGCAACAAGACTGCCATCAAAATCAAATGCCCAGGCGTGATAGGGGCAGGTTATGACATTGCGCTTTCCCGCACCTTCAAGCAGCTCGTGCCCGCGATGGGCGCATACATTATAAAATGCGCGCAATTCGCCATCGCGCCCGCGTGCAACGAATATGTTCTGCTCGTGGATGGAGGTTGTGAAGTAACTGCCGAATTCGATCACCTGGGACACATGTCCTGCATAGTGCCACGTCTTGTAGAAGATCGCTTCCTTTTCAAGGTCGTAGCTTTCACTGCTCGTGTAAAACCGGGCCGGCATCGTGAAAGACGTTGCTGGGTCAGCGCAAAATGGAGCATCGTTCTTACGTTTTTCAATAACTGCAGCATCCATCCCGATACCCTTTGAAAATGAGTTGACAAGCTAATATGCATAAGCTTGTCTATTTCATATTCCTTGACAAACGATCATTTCTTTGGCTTTTGAATAAGTAAGACTTATGCTTGCAATCAGAAAGAAACTTGCAACTCTAGATCCGCTCATCGCATTTGAAGCTGCTGCAAGGCATGCAAGTTTTGCGCTGGCAGCCCGGGAGCTCAATGTAACGGGGCCTGCAGTCAGTCAGCAAATTCGAAACCTGGAATCAAACCTGGGGGTTAGTCTGTTCCATCGCAGTCATCGCGCGGTGCAACTGACTGATCGGGGGCGGCTGTTTCACAACAGTGTTTCCGTTGCCCTTACCCATCTGGCGAATGCCGTAGATGAAGTTCGCATAGAGGATGATGCGGACATCCTTGATGTCGTTACCGATACGTCGATTGCTGCAATGTGGCTGATGCCGAGATTACACCGATTCCAGGCACAAAACCCCCAGTGCTTGATCCGACTGAGCACTACCGATGTGGAGGCCGACTTGCTGAATAGTGAGTTTCAGATCGGCATTGTACATGGCCAAGGCAATTGGGTTGGGTACGATTCCCGGCTGCTCTTCAAAGAGGAAGTCTTCCCCGTCTGTTCACCCCGATATCTCGAACGATTTCCAGATGGCTTCGAATTGGAAGACTTGCCTTCTGCCGATTTGCTCGATCTTGAATACGAACAATGGCATTGGATGAACTGGGCCATCTGGCTTACCGAAGTTGGCCTTCCACTGCCTGTGGCACAGCGAAAAATGAAGATAAACAACTATCCGCTGGTCATTGATGCGGCGCGCAATGGCAGTGGCGTTGCACTTGCATGGCGCCATCTGATTGCCAGTGACCTTGAACAGGAAATCCTGGTGCAACCCGTTACCAGTGTGGTCAGTACACAAAATGGCTATCACCTGATATGGCCATTCAATGACGAAATGCCCCCTATTGCCTCGTCCTTCCGCGACTGGGCTATCGCGGAGCTGTAAAACCCTGGCGTTCAAGCTGGGGACCCGGTTCGGCACCAAGCTGATTATCCGATGAACCCTGTTATCGGAGTTCCGATCCAGAGCAACGCCCAACCGCCCGCAAGCCAAAAACTATACTAACACTCTGGAATCAGACATTTTTCGTGATCAGATGATACTCTACCCACGGCGCGCTTCGATGGCGTCCAGCACAAGGGCCGCAATATCGGCGCCGCCGAATTTTTTGACTTCGCGAATGCCGGTGGGCGAGGTGACGTTGATTTCGGTCATGTAATCGCCGATGACATCGATACCGACGAAGATCAGGCCGCGCCGCTTCAGGTCGGGTCCGATGCGGGCACAGATTTCGTGCTCGCGGTCGGTCAGTTCAGTGGCTTCCGGCCTGCCGCCGACATGCATGTTGGAACGGGTTTCACCGGCTGCCGGTACCCGGTTGATGGCGCCCACCGGTTCGCCGTCGACCAGGATGATGCGCTTGTCGCCCTTTTTCACATCGGACAGGTATTGCTGGGCAATGAACGGTTCGCGGAATGACTGGGTGAACATTTCCATCAGCGAGGCAAAGTTTTCATCGCCGTGCGCCAGGCGAAACACCCCGGCACCGCCATTGCCGTACAGCGGCTTCAGAATGATGTCGCCGAACTCCTCGCGGAATTCCGACAAACGCTGCGGGTCCCGCGAAATCAGGGTCGGCGGGATGAATTCATTGTACTGCAGCACATAGAGTTTTTCCGGTGCGTTGCGCACCTCGGCCGGATCATTGACCACCAGCGTTGTAGGATGAATGGCTTCCAGCATGTGCGTGTAGGTGATGTAGTTCATGTCGAACGGCGGGTCCTGGCGCATCAGGACTGCGTCGAAGTCTTCCAGCTGCACGGTGCGGTTTGCGGTTTTCTGGAAGTGTTTTCCAACCTCGTCGCGTACCTGGACATCCGCACCGGTGGCAGACAGCGCGCCACCACGCAGAGCCAGCGTGTCGGCATGGTATTCAAACAGTTCGTGACCGCGGGCCTGTGCTTCCAGCATGAGCGCAAAAGTCGAATCACCTGCGATGTCGATTGCCTCAATCGGGTCCATCTGAACTGCAATCTTGAGCGTCATGGGTTTTCAAACTCCGGAAATTTTATTGATCATCTTCTGCAAACGCATTGGCTATGTGCCGGGGCCACTGGTACGGCGTCACCAATACGATGTCAAAGCGGCAATCGCACCCGGCAGCATCGGGATTGGCTGCCAGCCAGTGATGCGCAGCCCGCACGATACGCCGGCGCTGATGCGGGCCCACCGAGGCCAGCGCATCATCGGCCCGGCTGCGCGCCTTGACCTCCACGAAGGCCACCGCGGAACCACGGCGTACGATCAGGTCTATTTCACCTGCCGGCGATTTCCAGCGTTGTGCCGAAATCCGGTAGCCTTTCAGCCGCAACATCATGGCAGCCTTGGCCTCGGCCAGCCGGCCAAGGCGTTCTGCCTGCTGGCGACGCGCGGACGGGAGCCTGGTCATGGGTCGGCCTTTTTCAGGGACACCGCGAGATCATAGAGCGCGGCCTTGGGCTGACCGGTTTCCTTTGCCAGCAGGGTTGCGGCCTTGCTGACCGGATAATCGCGCAACAGCTCCGACAGTCGTGCCGACAAATCCTCGTCAGACGGTTCGTCACGACCATCGGGAGGTCCAATGACGATGCTGATCTCCCCCTTGAGCGGCGGCCTGCCGGCCAGTTGCGCAAGGATGCCGGCGGCATCACCGCGCAACACTTCCTGGTGCATCTTGGTCATCTCACGGGCCACCGCGATCGGCCGATTGCCCATCACCTCGGCGATACTCACCAGGCTGGCACTGATTCTGGCCGCGCTTTCAAACAGCAGCAGCGTGGCTTGTATTGCCGACAATTCCTGCAACTGCCTGAGCCGTGCACCCTGCTTGGCAGACAGGAAGCCGGCAAACAGAAACCGGTCACTCGGCAAACCGGACAGGGCCAGTGCCGTCACCGGCGCGGTCGGGCCGGGCACCACATCAACTGCAACCTGGTGCTCGATGCAGTCGCGCACCAGCTTGTAACCGGGGTCCGACACCATCGGCATGCCCGCATCGGACACCAGTGCGATGGCAGCACCGGCGCCCAGTTTTTCCAGCAACCATGGCCGCACACTGGCCGCGTTATGGTCATGATAGGGCTTTAGACGTGTTGCAATGGAATAGCGCTGCATCAGCCTGCTGGTGATCCGGGTATCTTCGCACAGCACAATGTCTGCAGCAGCCAGAACAGCCAGGGAGCGTAAACTCACGTCAGCCAGATTTCCCAGCGGAGTGGCAACAAGATGCAGACCGGCAGCCAGCGGCGGAGCCTTAAATTCATGGCCCTGAATCGTGTAGGTAAGGTTGGGTGTATCGGACTGCATGCTTTTTACACTGGTGAAAGTTTGAAACGGGCCACAAAAATGGCTAAAGCTAATTCTAGAAACTGGTTCGCGGACGTTCGGGCCGATATTGCCTCGACTGTTTGCCCGGTCGATGTGGGGACATCATGATCACTGTACTGCCACGACGCAACTTGATTGCACACCGGATTGTCACGCTGGCAGCCGCATTGATAACGCTGCTGCTGGTGTCTGCCTGCAGTACCGGCGGGGTCAGTGTCGGCAGCCTGTTCTCCGACGACAAGCCGGAGGCCGGTAACGCCCAGCAGCAGGACCAGCAAACCGCGCCATTCGGCTCTGCCACCGGCGAGCCCGTCAAGGTCGCCATTCTGCTGCCACTGTCTGCATCGGGACAGACCGCCGTCATCGGCAAGGCTCTCAAGAATGCGGCAGAAGCTGCCTTGCTTGATTCCGGCAGCCAGAATATCCAGCTGATCACCAAGGATACCCAGGGCAATGCCGACGGTGCCCGCACTGCCGTCAATGCCGCGCTCAATGAAGGTGCTACACTGATCCTGGGTCCGTTGCTGTCAGCGGAAGTGCAGGCGATATCTCCCATTGCGCGGCAACGCAACGTACCGGTCATTGCGTTTTCGTCTGTTGCCGGCGTCGCAGGAAACGGCGTCTACCTGATGAGCTTCCTGCCCGGTGAGGAAGTGTCGAACCTGGTTCGGTATGCGGCCAAACAGGGTATTCGCAACATTGCCGCCATGGTGCCGCAAAGTGCCTATGGCAGCACGGCAGAAAATGCCCTCAACCAGGCCGTTGCAGCCTACGGCGCACGCGTCGTGGCGCTCGACAGGTATCCGCGTTCATCCGCCGGCGTTGCAAGCACCAGTCAAGCGGTTGCCGGCAAGATCGCCAATTCCACCAATGACATCCAGGGACTGTTCCTGCCGGAAGGCGGCGCCATGCTGGCCAATGCCGGCAACGGGTTAAGCGCCGCCGGCGTGTCCTCCGGAAAAGTCCGCATGCTGGGAACAGGTCTGTGGGACGAGCGCTCCACATCCAATGTCCAGCTGGTCAGCGGCGGCTGGTATGCCGGTGTTTCGCCGAGCCTGATCGCGCGGTTCTCGCAACGCTATCAACAGGCCTACGGCAACACGCCTCCCAGACTTGCCAGCCTGGCCTATGATGCGGTCAGCCTGGCGGTCATCGTGACAAGGAAGGCGCCCGGTGGGCGTGTGTCCGCCCAGGCCATTACCAATCCGGAAGGCTTCAAGGGCGTCAACGGACTGTTCAGGTTCCGCCCGACCGGGCTGGTAGAGCGAGGACTTTCCATCCTGGAAGTAACGCCGACAGGCCCGCGTGAAGTATCGCCGGCACCGAACAGGTTCACTGCAGGCTTTTAAGAGCGATATGCTCTATCACCGAGTTGAGTACCTGGCGTCCTGCCTGGGTGGCCACGATGGTGGCCTGATCTTCAGACAGGCAAACGAGACCGTCTGAAACCAGATGGCCCAGTTGTGACCGGTCAACCTTGCGCCCGCTCATGCGCTCCAGGCGCTGCAGGCTGACGCCACGGTTGGTGCGCATGCCCATCAACAGGCACTCATGGGCTGCATCCTCACCGGCAACGACGCTGTCTTCCACCACGCCGCTGGTTGTGGCGGCAACCTGTTTGAGCCAGGTTTCGGGATGCTTCTCCATGGACAAGGCCCGCCTTGAGCCATCGGCTTCAATCAGCCTTGAATGCGCCCCCGGCCCGACACCGGCATACTCGCCATAGGTCCAGTACAGCATGTTGTGGCGGCACTCGTGACCGGCACGCGCGTGGTTGGACACTTCATAGGCGGGCAGGCCTGCCGCCGAAGTCAGCTGCTGGGTAATCTCGTACATTGCCGCTGCATGATCTTCATGAGGTGTCACGAGCTGGCCCGTTTCATGCAGCCTGAAAAACGTCGTCTCCGGTTCAATGGTCAGTTGATAGAGCGACATGTGACCCGCCTGCTCATCAAGTGCCCGTGCAAGCTCACCCTCCCACTGATCCGGTGTCTGGCCGGGGCGGGCATAGATCAGGTCAAATGAGGTGCGTGGAAATGTCCGCGCGGCCATCTGAAAGGCGGCCAGGCCCTCTGCCACCGTGTGCTGCCTGCCCAGGTATTTCAGGTCAGCCTCGTTCAGTGCCTGGATGCCGACTGAAACGCGGTTTACGCCGGCACTTCTGTAACCGGCAAAATTTGCCGCTTCCGCGCTGGTCGGATTGGATTCAAGCGTGATCTCCACATCGCCGGCCACCGGCCACAGGCTGGCTATCCGGTCGATCACCATGCCCACGACAGACGGCGGCATGAGGGATGGCGTCCCGCCCCCGAAAAACACGCTGGTGACCGTGCGATCCGGTGTCTGGCCGGCGAACCAGGTCAACTCGGTCGCCAGGGCGTCACCGAATTTTTCCGGCTCAACGCCGTGATGGCGGACATGCGAGTTGAAATCGCAATACGGACACTTGGCCTTGCAAAACGGCCAGTGAACATAGATGCCCAGATTGCGTTGCTTCATTCCGGTTGTGCCGGGGTTGCAGGCGATGACAGCGCTTCGACAAGCTGGGCAAAGGCGTGCGCGCGATGCGACATGGCGTGCTTGTCGTGCGGATTCATTTCGCCGAACGTGATGTCGTGACCATCGGGTTGAAATACCGGGTCGTAGCCGAAGCCATGCGCTCCCCGCGGCGGCCAGACCAGATGGCCGTGCACCTTGCCGGTAAACACCCGCGTCGGCTCACCCGGTACTGCCAGGCACAAGGCACAGACAAAATGTGCCGAACGGGCTGCCGGTGTTGCTGCACCGGCAGCCTTCAGTTCATCTTCGACCTTGCGCATGGCAACGGCAAAATCCTTGCCCGGCCCGGCCCAGCGCGCCGAGTAAATCCCCGGCGCCCCGTCAAGCGCATCGACACAAAGACCTGAATCATCCGACAGGGCCGCCAGGCCGGAGGCGGCCATGGCAGCTTCGGCTTTCAGGCGTGCATTGCCCTCAAACGTTTTCTCGGTTTCTTCCGGCTCCGGCAAGCCGAGCTCGCCGGCGGAAACAACCTGCACGCCAAGCGGTTCCAGCAAAGCGGAGATTTCGCGCACCTTGCCCTGGTTGTGGCTGGCCACAACCAGCTTGTTGTCCGGCAGTTCCAGTTGCATGATCAGGCCACGGTGGCTTTCTGCTGGGCAATGAGCTCGCCAATGCCGGTATTGGCCAGATCAAGCAGCTTGAGCAGTTCAGCCTGCGAGAACGGCACACCTTCCGCGGTACCTTGCACTTCAACGATACCGCCCGAGCCGGTCATGACGAAGTTGGCATCGGTTTCGGCATTTGAATCTTCTGCATAATCGAGATCAGCAACCGGCTCGCCGCCATAGATCCCGCACGACAGGGCCGCGACATGATCGGTCAGGGCAGTTGTCTCGATCATGCCCTGCCTGATCATGTGGGCCATGCAATCGTGCAGCGCCACCCAGGCGCCGGTGATTGAAGCAGTGCGGGTGCCGCCATCAGCCTGAATGACATCGCAGTCAACCGTGATCTGGCGTTCGCCGAGCGCTTCCATATCCACCACCGCGCGCAGTGAACGCCCGATCAGGCGCTGGATTTCCTGGGTGCGTCCGGACTGCTTGCCGGCGGTCGATTCGCGGCGCATGCGGCCGCCGGTCGAGCGTGGCAGCATACCGTATTCGGCTGTCACCCAACCCTTGCCGCCGCCGCGAAGCCATGGCGGAACCCGGTCTTCTAGGCTGGCGGTGCACAGCACGTGGGTATCACCGAACTTGATCAGGCAGGAACCTTCTGCATGCATGGAAAAGCCGCGCTCCATGGTAACCTTGCGCAATTCGCCGGATTTTCTGCCTGATGGCCTCATGTAATTTTCCTGACTTTGTTGATTGTCTGTTTTTTGATTGGCGTGGTGTAGACCCGTGCAGAGATTTTCGCAACGCCAAGCGGTGCCGATTGACGCTGCCTGAGGTCGCACCTAAGTTCCAGTAGCAGAATCTGCCATCTGTAGTCAGTTAGCCAATAACCGGAGAGTCATGAAATCCATTGATGATCGTTTGACTGAACTCAGCGTGCTGGACACGCGTTCGCGCGATATATTCCGGCGCCTTGTCGAGACCTTTCTTGAAACCGGCGGGCCGGTTGGATCACGTACGATTTCGCGTCACCTGCCGGTTGGTCTGTCGCCGGCGTCCATCCGCAATGTGATGTCGGACCTCGAACAGGCAGGGCTGGTCTACTCTCCCCATACCAGCGCCGGGCGCATGCCGACGGAAACCGGCTTGCGGTTTTTTGTCGACGCCCTGATGGAAGTGGGCCGGCTGACGTCTACAGAGCGGGCACAGATAGATGCGCAGATTGCAGGCCTCAACCGGGAAAAGACCACCGACGACATTCTGGCCGACGCCACCAACCTGCTGTCGGGGCTGTCATCTTGCGCCGGGCTGGTGCTGTCGTCCAAGGCCAATACCCGGATGAGGCATATCGAATTTGTCAGTATCAGCGCGTCCAAGGCACTGGTCATCATTGTTTCAGAAGACGGTAGCGTTGAAAACCGCACCATTGAAATACCGCGCGGGCTGCCTGCCTCAACGCTGACGGAAGTCAGCAATTATCTGAACAGCCGCTGCCAGGGCCTGTCGATCGGCGAACTCAAGGAGCAACTGGGAGGCCAGTTGCAGGTCGTTGAGCAGGAACTGGATACGCTGGCGGCCCGGGTCATCGAGGCAGGCCTCGCGGTCTGGTCGGACGATGACGGCAACGGCAAACGATCGCTGATCGTGCGGGGCCGGTCCCACCTGATTGACGAGGCTGCCCATGTCGATGATATCGACCGTATCCGAAAACTGTTCGACGACCTTGAGAACAAGAAAGAGGTGATGAACCTGCTGGGCCTTGCCGAAGGTGGTGAGGGCGTGCGGATCTTCATCGGCTCGGAAACCAAGCTGTTTTCCCTGTCAGGGTCGTCGCTGGTGGTCGCGCCCTACCATGATGCCAAGGACAATATCATTGGCGTGCTGGGGGTTGTCGGACCGACCCGGCTGAATTATTCGCGGATTGTTCCCATGGTGGACTATACAGCGCAGGCAATCGGTCGCCTCATCTCTTGATTCTTGGCGCCGGAAAGCTGATATGCGTTGCACAAATCAAAACATTCACGAATTTGCGGATCGATTGCCATGACCGATAACAAGTCTGTACCTGAAAACGACAATACGCCCGAAGACGCGCTGACCGAGGAGCAGCTCGAAGCTGCTGCTGACGCGTTGCTTGACGGTGACGCAGGCGAAGACGCCTTCGGGATGGACACCTATGAAGAGCTGGCGACCGAGAACGCCGACCTGAAAGACCGTCTGCTGCGCGCCATGGCCGACACCGAGAATCTGCGTAAACGCGCCGAGCGCGAAAAGGCCGAAGCGACACTTTATGCCGCGACAAATTTTGCGCGTGATCTGCTGTCGGTCAGCGACAGCATGGGCAAGGCGCTGGAAATGATGCCTGACGAGGCACGTAAAAATGCCGACGAGGCAACACGCAACCTCATTGAAGGCATTGAACTGACCCGTCGCGAACTGCTGAATTCCTTCCAGAAACACGGCATTGTCGAAGTCAATCCGATGGATGAGAAGTTTGACCCGCACTATCACCAGGCAATGTTTGAAGTCCCCGGTTCGGACAAGCCCAACGGCACCGTTGTCCAGGTGGTCCAGACCGGTTTCAAGATTGGCGAACGGATTCTGCGCCCGGCACTTGTCGGCATCGCCAAGCAGGCGGCGCCCGCCAAGGAAAGCAGCGACGATGCAAAGTAGGGTCAGGACTCACTGATCCTGGGGCAAATTCACTCTTCTGAGGGTGAGGTTGAGCCTGCCGCCGCCATTGAGAAGAGTGGACGTGGCAGGCAACACCCTGTCCACACCGTGATAATTCATCCGGGCAGGCCCGCCCATCACCAGCACGTCGCCCGATTGCAGCCTGAATGACCGCGTCGGGTCGTTTCGGGTCGCGCCGCCGATCCTGAACACCGCCGTGTCGCCCAGCGACACCGATACAACCGGCGCATCGAAATCCATCTCGTCCGCGTCCTGGTGCAATCCCATGCGGGCTTTTCCGGTATAGTGGTTAACCAGACATGCCTCCGGCGGATGCGGGTAGTGCGCCAGCGTTTGCCACAAGTCGAGCAGTTGTGGCGGTATGGCCGGCCAGGGGGCACCGGTTTCAGGATGCCGCGCCTGATAGCGGTAGCCGGTCTTGTCGGCAACCCAGCCCAGTTTTCCCAGGTTTGTCATCTGCACCGACATCGGTTTTCCCGATCGCGGCATGCGTGGTGTATAGAACGGACACGTGGCAACCAGGTCGCGCAGGAGCGAAACCAGCGCCACTTGCGCCTCCCGGTCAAGATAACCCGGATATATTTGAAACCCGTCAATTTGCATCTTGTTACAACACTGTCTTGATGCCTGCGCCAAGCCTCCCTATATAGCGAGTCGAACGCCGAACGTAACGCCGTGATTGCCGCAAGGCTGGCGACGTCCGGACAGTCAGAAGCAACTGGAGTCTGTTACCGGCAAGATCGGACACCCATGCGCCACTTATAAAGGGCATGGCTACAGACGGCCTAATGGAGGGCATAATGGGTAAGGTAATCGGAATTGACCTTGGAACTACGAATTCGTGCGTAGCGGTCATGGAGGGCGGAAGCCCGAAAGTAGTCGAGAATGCTGAAGGTGCGCGTACCACACCTTCCATCGTTGCCTTCACGGGCGATGACGAGACGCTCGTAGGCCAGCCGGCCAAGCGCCAGGGTGTTACAAATCCTGAAAACACATTCTTCGCCATCAAGCGCCTGATCGGACGGCGCTGGGATGACCCGATGGTCGAAAAGGACAAGAAGCTGGTTCCCTACAATATCGTCAAGGCTGACAATGGCGATGCGTGGGTTGAATCCATGGGCAAGAAATTTGCGCCGTCGCAGATTTCCGCCATGACGCTTCAGAAAATGAAGGAAACCGCAGAGCGCCATCTGGGCGAGACGGTGACCCAGGCCGTTATCACGGTTCCTGCCTACTTCAATGACAGCCAGCGTCAGGCCACCAAGGATGCAGGCAAGATTGCCGGCCTTGAAGTTCTGCGTATCATCAACGAGCCAACTGCTGCTGCCCTTGCCTATGGCCTGGACAAGAAGGATGCCGGCATCATCGCCGTGTATGACCTTGGCGGTGGTACGTTCGACGTATCCATCCTGGAAATCGGTGATGGCGTGTTCGAGGTGAAGTCCACCAATGGTGACACGTTCCTCGGCGGTGAAGACTTCGACATGCGCATCGTCGATTACCTCGCCGACGAGTTCAAGAAGGAAACCAGCATTGATCTGCGTTCCGACAAGCTTGCCCTGCAACGCCTGAAGGAAGCTGCTGAAAAGGCCAAGATCGAGCTTTCGGCCGGTACCCAGACCGAAGTCAACCTGCCGTTCATCACCGCAGATGCATCCGGTCCGAAGCACCTGGCCCTGAAGATGACCCGCGCCAAGCTGGAATCACTGGTGGATGATCTCATCCAGCGGACAGTCGAACCATGCAAGGCAGCCCTCAAGGATGCCGGTCTCAAAGCATCCGATATTGACGAAGTAGTGCTTGTCGGCGGCATGACCCGCATGCCGAAGGTAATCGAGACCGTCAAGACGTTCTTCGGCAAGGAGCCGCACAAGGGTGTTAACCCGGATGAGGTCGTGGCCATCGGTGCTGCCATCCAGGCAGGCGTGCTGCAGGGCGAAGTCAAGGACGTGTTGTTGCTCGACGTCACGCCACTGTCGCTGGGTATCGAAACGCTGGGCGGTGTATTCACCCGGCTGATCGACCGCAACACGACGATCCCGACCAAGAAGAGCCAGGTGTTCTCGACCGCCGACGACAACCAGACCGCGGTGACCATCCGGGTGTTCCAGGGTGAACGCGAAATGGCACAGCACAACAAGATGCTGGGCAATTTCGACCTGATGGGCATTCCAACCGCACCGCGCGGCGTGCCGCAGATCGAGGTCACGTTCGACATCGATGCCAACGGTATCGTCAATGTGTCGGCCAAGGACAAGGCGACCGGCAAGGAACAGCAGATCCGCATTCAGGCATCTGGTGGTCTGTCGGACGACGAAGTCGACCAGATGGTCAAGGATGCCGAAAGTCACGCAGAAGAAGACAAGAAGAACAAGGAGATGGTGGAAGCCAAGAACCATGGCGAAGCCCTGATCCACTCAACCGAGAAATCCATGTCAGAACATGGCGACAAGATCTCGGACGCTGACAAGTCTGCCGTGACCGCAGCCATCGATGATCTCAAGACAGCGCTGGAAGGCGACAATGCCGAAGAGATCCAGACCAAGACCAACACGCTGTCACAAGCTGCCATGAAGCTTGGCGAAGCCATGTACCAGGCTCAAAGCGAGGCTGCTGCAGAAGGTGACGCTGAAAGTGATGCAGGCGGTTCGCCGGAAGAAGACATCGTCGATGCGGACTTTGAAGAAGTCCAGGACGACGAAGACGACAAAAAGGCGTCTTGAGGCGTCATTGTCACCGATAAGCACTCTGGAGCCCGGTTTGGCTCCAGAGTGTGTTTTTAGCTGACAAGCGGTGGTTACCTTACCAGCACATATCCGCATTGGTCTTCATGGCAAGCAGCAAGCAGGCTGAGTACAAAATGGCGAAACGAGATTACTACGAGGTACTGGGCGTCGGCAAAACCGCCGATGACAAGGAACTGAAAAGCGCCTTTCGCAAAATGGCGAAGCAGTATCATCCCGACGCCAATCCGGATGACAGCTCAGCAGAGCACAAGTTCAAGGAAATCAGCGAGGCCTACGAGGTTCTGAAGGAGCCGCAGAAACGCGCGGCCTATGACCGCTTCGGCCACGCCGCTTTCGAGGATGGTCGCGGGGGCGCAGGCTTCGGCCCTGAATTCTCATCCTCCATGTCCGATATCTTCGAAGACCTGTTCGGCGAGTTCATGGGCGGCGGTGGCCGACGCCCGGGCGGGCGCGGCAACGGCGCTGCGCGCGGCTCGGACCTGCGCTATGACATGGAAATCACGCTGACCGATGCCTATGCGGGCAAGTCGGCACAGATACGGGTGCCAACGTCTGTCTCCTGCGAGACCTGTTCCGGCAGCGGCGCAAAACCCGGCACCAGTCCAAGTACCTGTTCGACCTGTAACGGTCAGGGCGCGGTACGATCATCATCCGGTTTCTTCACGGTTGAACGCGCCTGTCCGACATGCCAGGGCCGCGGCACCGTGATAGCCGATCCATGTACCGAGTGTTCCGGCCAGGGCCGGGTCCAGAAAGAACGCACGCTGTCGGTCAACATTCCGGCCGGCGTGGAAGACGGCACGCGTATTCGCCTTGCCAATGAAGGCGAAAGCGGTGTGCGCGGCGGACCTGCGGGCGACCTCTACATTTTCCTGGCGATCAAGCAGCATGAGTTCTTCCAGCGCGATGGTGCCGACCTGTTCTCGCGCGTGCCGATTTCCATGACATCCGCAGCGCTTGGCGGAGAAATCGAAGTGCCGACCATTGATGGCAAGAAGGCGCGCGTCACGGTTCCCGAAGGCACCCAGGGCGGCAAGCAATTCCGCCTCAAGGGCAAGGGCATGCCGGTGTTGCGCTCCAGCCAGCGCGGGGACATGTATATCCAGGTCAGCGTCGAAACGCCGGTCAACCTGACCCGCAAGCAGAAAGAACTGCTGCGTGATTTTGAAGGCCAGGCCAAGGACAACTCTCCGCAGTCTGCGGGCTTTTTTACCAAGGCGCGCTCATTCTGGGACAGTTTTGGCAGTTGAAGAACTGCCGCATTGCAATGCATACAACAGCTTAGGAGACGCCTGAATGGCCAAGGGATACTGGATTGCACATGTTACCGTCAGCGACCCTGACCAGTACAAGCACTATGCAGATGCAGCGCCTGAGGCCTTTGCGAAGTATAAGGCCCGCATGCTTGCCCGTGGCGGTCAGCACGCCCAGATGGAAGGCACCGGCAAGGCCCGCAACGTGGTGATTGAATTCGACAGCTACCAGGATGCAGTGGACTGCTTCAACAGCGACGAATACCAGGCCGCCCGCGCCAAGCGCATAGGCGCCGGTGAAGCCGATATTGTTATCGTCGAAGGTGTCTAGAAATACCGGTTACTGGCAAAAGCAGTACCCGGTGATCACACCTCGCCAAACCGCTTTCTGAGAGCTGACAGGCCCGCAGTATAAATACCCGAAATGATCTTTGAGGCGGCGGCATCGTCTGCGCCGTTGGCCTTGAAACTGCCCGTCCAGTCAACCGTGCAGGTGTCCTCATCACGTGCCGTGACCTTCAAGGTCGAGTGATAGTCCGCCACCGGCAAGGGTCCGTCAACAATGGTGTAGGTTTGCGACATGGCCTCATCGTCCTGGGCCTCCAGCATTTCAGTCAACACGCCGCCGCCGGCTATGTTGACGACGCGAACCGTGTCCGCGCCGCGGGTTTCAAGAGTTGAGGTTGTTGCCGCCGGGTGCCAGTCGGCCAGGTTTCCGAACTCGCCAATGGCCTGCCAGACCTCGCCAGCGCTGGTATTCAACACAGCAGATTCCTCTATATTCAACATAACAAACAATTTCCCCTAGCTATCACAAGACCCAAGTCTGCCCGTTGGCAGCCCCATTGTCCATCGGGCAAGATATATCCCCGCTCGAAAATTTCAATCTGCGCTGACGGGTGGGCAGTATTTCCAGCTATCTGACCCTAGGCACCCGGCCGGTTCGCTGTTATCACAGTCTGCACAGTCCAATTTCAATGAACGGGCCTTTTTGAAAATGCTCAAGCTTGTTGTTGCAGGCGCCGGCGGGCGCATGGGTCAGACGCTGACCCGGCTTATTCACGCTCATGCTTCGTGTGAGGTTGCCGGCGGCCTTGAGCCGAAGGGCTCGCCGCTTGTCGGCAAGGACCAGGGTGCCGTGGCCGGGCTCGGCGAAATCGGCACAGTGATTTCCGACGATCCGCTGTCGGTGCTGGTGAAGGCTGATGCGATCATCGACTTCACCGTGCCCGCAGCCAGCACCGCGCTGGCCGGCATTGCAGCCCAGGCGCGTATTGTCCATGTCATCGGCACAACCGGGTTCAGCCCGACCGACGAAGCCGCCATAAAAGCCGCCTCGCATCACGCGCGCATCGTCAAGTCCGGCAATATGAGCCTCGGCGTCAACCTGCTGGCAGCGATCGTCAGGCAGGTTGCAGCCTCGCTTGACGAGAGCTTTGATATCGAAGTGCTGGAGATGCACCATCGCCACAAGGTCGATGCACCGTCGGGCACCGCCCTGCTTCTGGGACATGCCGCGGCAGACGGCCGCGATATTGATCTTGAAAAGCATTCCGTGCGCAGCCGGGACGGCCATACCGGCGCCCGCAAGGACGGCGACATCGGGTTTGCAACCCTGCGCGGCGGCAGTGTTGTCGGCGATCACACGGTGATGTTTGCCGGTCAGTCGGAGCGCATTGAATTGTCGCACAAGGCAGAGTCGCGCGACATCTTCGCCACGGGCGCCATCAAGGCGGCACTGTGGGCATACGACCAGAAACCAGGCCTCTATTCCATGACGGATGTTCTTGGTATCAATCCGACCAGTTAATTCAATGAGGGCGCGCCCTGGGGTCAGGACCCCAAGTCATACCCCAAACCAGAAAGCGATATGTCACATGAGCGGAACTCTTGTGCTTGTCCGGCACGGACAAAGTGAATGGAACCTCAAGAACCTGTTCACCGGCTGGGAAAACCCCGGCCTGACGGAAAAGGGTGTAGAAGAAGCCCACGCGGCAGGCCGCAATCTCAAGGCGCAGGGCCTGGTGTTCGACATGGCCTTCACCAGCGTGCTCGACCGCGCCCAGCGCACACTGTCCATCATGCTGGAAGAACTGGGCCAGCCTGATCTGCCGACCACCCGTGACCAGGCTCTCAACGAGCGCGACTATGGCGACCTGACAGGCCTCAACAAGGATGATGCGCGCGCAAAATGGGGTGAGGACCAGGTGCATATCTGGCGCCGGTCCTATGACATCGCACCGCCTGGCGGCGAAAGCCTGCGCGATACGCTGGCGCGCTCCCTGCCCTATTACATGAAGGCCATCCAGCCGCATGTGCTCGATGGCAAGACGGTCATCGTGGCAGCGCACGGCAATTCGCTGCGGGCGCTGGTCATGGCGCTGGAGGGCCTCAGCCCGGATGAAATACTGAAGCGTGAGATCGCCACGGGTGTGCCGATCATCTACAAGCTGAATGCCAACGGCACCATCGCCAGCTCACAGATCCTGGAAGACTGACCAGAGCGTCGGGTGACAAGCGTGAATCTCTGAGAATTCCGTTTGGTGCGGACAGCCTATCCGCGTTCGGCGGTCCGTTCTGTCTATTCTGGTCGAACAGCTTTCTTCGCTTCGCTCAGGCCGTTCTCCATTCCTGAATGACTTTCGTTCCTTGTTATTTCCCTTTCCTCGTCTTTCCCGCGAAAGCGGGAATCCATCCTTCAACGGGCACATTGTGGGTGCCGGGTACCTTGCAGATTAAACGGCCGTAAGGGTGGATCAGGCGCTGCCGAGCGCGCCTGCCTCCCAGCCGAGTATGGCCTTCTTGCGGGTCAGGCCCCAGTGATAGCCACACAGGCCACCGGATTTTCCCAGCACCCGATGGCACGGCACCACGAATGATATCGGGTTCTTGCCAACTGCCGTGCCGACGGCGCGAACTGCCTTGGGTTTGCCGATGGTATCAGCAACATCCGAATAGGTGGTCGCCGCGCCCAGCGGAATGCGCAACAGCGTTTCCCAGACACGCACCTCGAAATCGGTCCCAATCATGACGATGCGCAAGGGTTGATCGGGACGCCATTCATCGCGGTCGAAAATGCGCTTGGCCATGGCTGCGGTCGCTGCGTCATCGCGCACATACCCGGCATTCGGCCAGCGCCTCGCCATGTCTTCAAACGCCGCTGTTTCACCGCCCTCATCGGCAAATGCCAGGCCTGCCAGACCGTGTGCTGTGGTCAACACCACGGCGCTTCCGAACGGCGATGCATGGCAACCCCAGGTGATCGTCAGACCGGCGCCCCTGGCCCGGTATATGCCCGGTGGCATGCCTTCATGGGTCACGAACAGGTCATGCAGGCGTCCCGCACCCGACAGGCCAACCTCGTAGGCCGTGTCCAGCACGGTTGCCGAGTTCTGCAACAACTGCCGCGCGCGATCGATGGTAATGGCCTGCATGAAGGATTTCGGGGTCAGCCCTGCCCAGCGACTGAAACTGCGCTGGACAGAGTCCGGGCTGGCGCCGACATTGCCGGCTATCTCATCAAGCGAGGGATGGTCGATCCAGTGCTCCGACACGAACTCGATGGTGCGCCGGACAAGCTCATAATCATTGGTCGGGACGGTCTGTAGCATGGCGAGCGATCCTGGAATTGTTCCTTAACTATCCAGGATCATAGGAGGTAGTACCGCTCACAGCCACCCGTTTTACGGGCGTGCAGGATCAGATACGCGGCCGCACCAGTATCTGGTTGAGGGCCGACGCCAGGGACTTGCGGTCATCGGGCGCCAGGAAGCTGCCGACTTCGGTCACCATTCCGCGCGAAGTGAGAAACAGGCGGCCGATCAGTTCGCGCTCTACATCTTCCTCCAGTCGTACCTTCGCCCACGCCCGGACAAGCGTCTGGGTCTGATCAGGTTTTCGCGCCTTCATCCTGGTGATGGTCACTTCCTCATCACTGATGCAGATATTTTCCTGGCACTCCGCATCACGGTAATTGCGTCTGATCGCCCACCAGATCAGCGCCACGTCAAGCCCGAAGAATCCGAACACCGGCCACGCCCCCATCAACAGGAACGCCATGCCGGCAATGAAACTCACCGCAGCAATGCACGACATCAAAATGATGAACCCTTTCCGCGACAGGGATCGATACGGGTATAGTTCAATGGTAACAGGAGGTGACTTCACTTGGATTTTCCGATTGAGTTGGTTAGAGCCTGGAGGCACATGAGTTCACGCGAACCCGCACACCTGATGCAGGAAAACCAAGGAGAACATTTTTCGATGGCACGGCGCAAGAAACTCAATGCCGCAGAAATACTGCAGGTGTTCCAGCGGTTTTCCGAACACAATCCCAACCCGCAAGGCGAGCTGGAATCAGTCAACACGTTCACATTCCTCGTCGCCGTGGTGCTGTCGGCGCAGGCCACAGACGAGGGCGTCAACAAGGCAACCCGCGCGCTGTTTGCAGCTGCCGACACGCCGGAAAAAATGCTGGCGCTTGGTGAAGACAGGGTGCGCGAACACATTCGAACCATCGGGCTGTATCGCAACAAGGCGAAGAACGTGATCGCCCTGTCACGCGACCTGGTGGAAAAGCACGCGAGCCAGGTTCCCGACACTCGCGAGGCCCTGGAAGCCCTGCCGGGCGTCGGCCGGAAAACCGCCAACGTGGTGTTGAACATCTGTTTCGGGCAACCCACCATCGCCGTCGACACCCACCTGTTCAGGCTGGCCAACCGGATTGGCCTGGCACCCGGCAAGACGGTTCTGGCAGTCGAGCAGGGCCTGCTGAAAGCCGTTCCCAAGGCCTACCTCCTGCATGCCCATCACTGGCTGATCCTGCATGGCCGCTATGTCTGCAAGGCGCGCAAGCCGGAATGTGAAAAGTGCCTGATTTCAGACCTTTGCCTGTTTGCCGGCAAGAGCATCTAGAGTCTCTCAGGCAATCCGCTGATCCATGCTTATCCGCTTGAAAATATGGACAAAATAGGATGTGGAGAACAGCGGCACCAGGATGCTTACAAACGGAATCAGGGCGAGGCCTGCCGGCACCAGCCCGGCAGCCCAGACCCGGCCCGAATTGGCTTTTCTCAGTTGTGCGGCCTGCCGTGCCGGCATGTGCCGCATGGCAACCATGGTGAAATATTCCCGGCCGAGCAGATAGGCGTTGGCGATCAGCATGATGGCGATACCAATGCCGAAGAACACCGTCGGCAGAATGAGAATGTTCACCACCAGCACCAGCAATCCGAATTGCAGCCCCATCAGCGCTGACGACCAGGCAGACGGCGGATTGCCCCTGCGATCGTGTGGATAGTGACTGTCTTCAACAATATCAGCCGCCGTATCCAGGAACAAGCCGGCAAAGATCGCCGTTACCGGTGCCATCAGGAAGAAAAACAGCACCAGCAGGACAAGACTGGCGGCACCGGCAATAACCTCGTCCAGCCAGGGCCAGGGCAATACCAGCAGGGCTTCCACACCGACCCACAACGCAACGATGACGCCGACGAACACCAGCAGCGTCAGTCCTATGGCTTTCCACAGGATCGACCGGAATGCGGGCGAGAGCACATCACGCATGGCACGGAATGTTGAGGCAATCATGTATCGGCTTCCAAAATCAGGTGTATCGCAGCCTCACTGAGGCGCAGTCTCGCAGATAAGAAGATCGCAGGTGCGATGCAAGTGTCGATTGCCACGCGGCCCGGTATTTGTGTATGCACAGGCTCAAAGCTTCAGGAACCCGCATCAGGAAAACACTCATGTCCGGCAAGAAAATCGACGTCCTTGGAATCGGCAATGCGATCGTGGATGTCATCGCGCGCCATGATGATGCATTTCTCGATCGCCATGGGCTGGTGAAGGGCTCCATGCAACTGGTCGACGAGGCAGGTGCGCTGTCGCTGTATGACAAGATCGGGCCGGGTATCGAGATTTCCGGCGGGTCTGCCGCCAATACGATTGCCGGCATCACCTCGCTGGGAGGCTCGGCGGGCTATATCGGCAAGGTCGCCACGGACCAGATCGGCGATGTGTTTGCCCATGATATTCGCGCAGCCGGCGTCGCCTATGACACGCCCGCGCTGGATGGCGGGCCGAAAACCGCGCGCTGTATCGTCATTGTCTCGCCCGATGGCCAGCGCACCATGTCGACGTTCCTGGGGGCCAGCGCACTGCTTGGTCCCGACGACATTTCCGAAGCTGATATATCGGGCGCCGCCATCACCTATCTCGAAGGCTATCTGTGGGACCGGCCGGATGCAAAGGATGCATTCCGCAAGGCCGCCCAACTGGCCACCAAGAACCAGGCGCAGGTGGCGCTCACCCTGTCGGATTCATTCTGTGTCGACCGGCATCTCGACAGTTTCCTGGCGCTTATCCGCGATGGCGTGGACGTTCTGTTCGCCAATGAAGCCGAACTGCTGTCGCTTTACGAGACAACCAGCTTTGCAGACGCCATGGCAGCGGTTGCAAAAGACTGCACGCTTGCAGCCGTCACCCGCTCTGAAAAGGGAAGTGCCATCGTGGCCGACGGCACGGTCACCGAAGTCCCCGCGCAAGCGGTGGACGAGGTTGTCGATACCACCGGGG